>JAEEGH010012569.1_pt1 | contig 18945 bp, 15 predicted proteins | sample 9134181 | NCBI WGS metagenome assembly JAEEGH01 (sample SAMN16246544, study PRJNA631951) | gut metagenome | biome: gut microbiome; feature: rumen; material: DP-attached | host: Bos | place: Iran: Karaj | collected 2018-10 | reverse complement strand
CAGGTGGCTGACAGTCACGCCGCCGGTCTTCTTGGAGTCGTACTGGAAGTAGGCCTGCACGTACTTGTCGGTGTGGTCGCCGATGATCTTGATGGAGTTCTTGTTCGCGCCGACGGTGCCGTCGCCGCCCAGACCCCAGAACTTGCACTCGATGGTGCCTTCCGCGGCGGTGGCGGGGACTTCCTCGCGGACGTCGAGGCTCAGGTTGGTCACGTCGTCCACGATGCCGATGGTGAACTCACGCTTGGGCTGATCCTTCTTCAGCTCGTCGTAGACGGAGAAGACGGAGGCGGGAGGCGTGTCCTTGGAGCCGAGGCCGTAACGGCCGCCGATCACGGTGATGTCATTGCGCCCGGCGTTGGCCAGAGCGGTCACGACGTCAATGTAGAGGGGTTCGCCCTGGGAGCCGGGCTCCTTGGTGCGGTCGAGAACAGCGATCTTCTTGCAGGTCGCGGGGATGGCGGCGATCAGCTTGTCCGGGCAGAAGGGACGGTAGAGGCGGACCTTGATCAGGCCGACCTTTTCGCCGTTGGCGTTCAGGTAGTCGATGACTTCCTCGGCCACGTCGTTGATGGAGCCCATCGCAACGATGACGCGGTCAGCGTCGGGCGCGCCGTAGTAGTTGAACAGCTTGTAGTCGGTGCCGAGCTTGGCATTGACCTTGTCCATGTACTCTTCCACGATGGCGGGAAGGGCGGTATAGAACTTGTTGCAGGCCTCGCGGTGCTGGAAGAAAACGTCGCCGTTTTCGTGAGAGCCGCGCATGGAGGGACGCTCGGGATTCAGGCTGTGCTCGCGGAAGGCCTTGACTGCGTCCATATCGACCATTTCCTTGAGATCCTCGTAATCCCAAATCGCGATCTTCTGGATCTCGTGGGAGGTACGGAAACCGTCAAAGAAGTTGATGAAGGGAACGCGGCCCTTGATGGCGGCGAGGTGCGCAACGGCGCCGAGATCCATGACCTCCTGCGGGTTGGTCTCGCAGAGCATTGCAAAGCCGGTCTGACGGCAGGCGTAGACGTCGGAATGATCGCCGAAGATGTTCAGAGCGTGGGTGGCAACCGTTCTGGCGGAGACGTGGAACACGCCGGGAAGCAGCTCGCCCGCGATCTTGTACATATTGGGGATCATCAGCAGCAGGCCCTGGGAGGCGGTGTAGGTCGTCGTCAGAGCGCCGGCAGCCAGAGAGCCGTGAACGGTACCGGAGGCACCGGCTTCGGACTGCATCTCAACGACCTTCACGCGGTTGCCGAAGATGTTTTCCCGACCCTGCGCAGACCACTGGTCGACGTAGTCAGCCATGGGGCTGGACGGAGTGATCGGGTAGATACCAGCTACTTCCGTGAAGGCATAGCTGACATGAGCGGCAGCGGTATTGCCGTCCATGGTTTTGAATTTTCTTTGCAAGGGAAATACCTCCTAATCAAAAGGACATTCGTCCTATTTTTTGACCTACCCATCATAACATCTTTTTTTGCTTTTGTAAACCGATATTCTGATTTTTTTCTGCGGATTCACAAATTTTTTTCACAGCAACCTGCTTTTTCTGGACAAATCGGGAAAAGTATGGTAGATTATTATGAAGTGATACAAAACGGAAAGGCGGGAGCGGATATGAAGCTCGACGTGCTTGGTCTTCAATTTGATAACGTAACGATGGAGGAAGCGCTTGCCGCCGGCGAACGCCTGCTCGATGGGGACCGCCCCGGCATCGTGGTCACGCCGAACGCTGAAATTGCCTATGAGGCGTCCAAGGACGCCGATTTCCGCGATTTGCTCAATCAGGCCGATCTCCTTTTGCCTGACGGAGCGGGCGTGGTTCTGGCGGCAAAGATCCTCCGCACCCCGCTCCGGTCGAAGGTCGCAGGGATCGACTTTGCCGCGAAGCTGCTTCCGATTTTTGCCCGGCGCGGTACGAGGCTGTATCTGCTTGGCTCCAAGCCCGGCGTTGCCGAGGCTGCCGCGGAAAAAATGAAGGTCCTCGCGCCCGGCCTGATCGTCTGCGGAACGCACGACGGCTACTTTCAAACCGACGATGCGGCGATCTCCGCCGTGAACGACGCCGCCCCGGACGCGCTGTTCGTCTGTCTTGGCGCGCCGAAGCAGGAGAAATTCATGTTCGCCCACCGCGGCGAGCTTGCCACGGTGCGTCTGATGGCAGGTCTCGGCGGCAGCCTGGACGGTTTTGCCGGCAACGTCAAGCGCGCGCCGAAGTGGATGATCCGCCTCCAGCTCGAATGGCTCTACCGGCTGGTCAAGGAGCCGAAGCGTCTCGGACGGATGATGCGTCTGCCGAAATATATTCTTCTGGCCTTCCGCGCGCGGAGAAAGGGATGATCCTATGGGTAAGCTGATCGTATTCGAGGGAACCGACGGTTCCGGCAAGTCCACGCAGTTTTCCCTGCTCACCGAGCGCCTGCGCCGGGAACAAACCGATTTCCGCACCATTGTTTTTCCCCAGTATTCCGAGCCGTCCTCGGCGCTGATCCGGATGTATCTGGGCGGCGAGTTCGGCAAATCGCCCGCAGACGTCAACGCCTACGCTGCCTCCACCTTCTACGCGGTGGACCGGTACGCCTCCTTCCAAAAGGTTTGGGGGGAATACTACCGCGGCGGCGGTCTGGTCGTTTCCGACCGCTACACGACCTCCAACGCCGTCCATCAGGCGTCCAAGGAGCCGCCGGAGCGCCGCGGCGATTACTTCCGCTGGCTCTATGAGCTGGAGTACGACCACATGGAACTTCCCAGACCGGACCTCGTCATATACCTGGACGTGCCGACCGAGCTGACCGAGCGCCTGATGCGTCACCGCGAGGCTGACACCCACACGCACGCGGATATCCACGAAAAGGACCTGGACTACCTGCGGCTCTGCCGCCGGACCGGATTGGAGGCTGCGGCGTACTACGGCTGGACCGTCGTTCACTGCGAGCGGAACGGAGAAATGCGCCCCATCAAGGATATTCACGAGGAAATCTATCGGCTTGTCCAAAGCTGTCTGAACGAACAGGAGCGATCAAATGTTGGTTGATATATTATTGGCTGACGGGTTCGAGGAAACCGAAGCCGTCGTACCCTGCGACTTACTGCGCCGCGCCGGAGCGAACGTCAGACTGATCGGCGTGAACGGGATCCGGATCGTCAGCTCCCATCAGATCACCGTGACTGCGGACGCCGTGCTGGAGGCGCATACCGGCGATCTGCCCGATCTGCTGGTTCTGCCCGGCGGACGGCGCGGGGTCGATAATCTGCTGGCCTCCGAGGCCGCGCTGGATCTGGTCCGCCGCGCCTGGGCGGCAGGGAAGTACGTCGCTGCGATTTGCGCTGCGCCGACGATCCTGGCCCATCTTGGCGTCACGGACGGACGCAGCGCCGTCTGCTATCCCGGTATGGAACCCCGGATGGGGAACGCAGAACTGAAGCATTTGCCTGTCGTCACAGACGGCAGACTGATCACGGGCCGGGCTGCCGGCAGCTCCATGGCCTTCGGCCTGGCGCTGGTGGAAGCCCTGTTTGGGCCGGACGCCGCGCAGCGTGTGGCGGACGGTGTCGTCTATACCCGCGCCTGACTGATTCGCGAGAGGAGGGACCGAGCATGTCCGATCTGCAACCCAATGAAAACCGCCCTTCCGTGGACGAACTGATCGCCTCGGCGAAGGAGGAATACGAGATCGCTCCGAATTCCGGCGACCGTCAGGGCTTCGAGCCGGATTTCGGTCACACCTTTGACGACTACGGCGAATATGAGGAGCCGAAGCCGCAGCCCGTCGTGCGGCGCATCCGGAAGCCCAGCCTGATCAAAAAGGTGCGAATTCCGAAGCTCTTGATCCTTGCCGTCTATTTTGCCCTTGTCGTCGTTGTTGGTCTGCTGGCTGCGAAGATCGGATGGAAGCTGGCCGACGACGTCCTGGCCCTGACCCGGCCCGATGAATCCATCGAGATCACGATTTCCGAGAATGACACTCTCGACAGCGTGACCGCCAAGCTGAAGAAGGCCGGAGCCGTCAAATACGAATGGCTCTTCAAGCTCTACTGCAAGGTCAGAAAGCAGGAGGATTTCTTCGATCCCGGCGTCTACAGCATCAAGCTGTCCTACGACTATCACGCCCTGGTCAACTATCTGATGGCGAGCGCCGGCAACCGCAAGACGATCACGCTGATGATTGCCGAGGGCGAAAACACCTATGAGATATTCGACCTGCTCGAAAAGAACGGGGTCTGCTCCCGCGAGATGCTCGAGCAGGCGGCGGCGGAATACGAATTTGATTACGACTTCCTCAAGCGCCTGCCCTATGGCGAGAGCAACCGTCTCGAGGGCTATCTTTTCCCGGATACCTACGAATTCTATCTGAAGGATGAGCCGCAAAACGTGATCGGCAGACTGCTCCGCAACTTCAACGCCCGTCTCAACGACAAGGATTTGAAGGAGATCGAACGAAGCGACTACTCGATGCACGAGATCCTGATCATGGCATCCATCGTCGAGGCTGAGGCCGGTCACGACGACGAGCGCGCCAAGATCGCCTCCGTCATGTACAATCGCTTAGAGAACTGGGAGAATCCGCTGCTCGGCATGGACTCCACGGTCTACTACGGCGCGATGCTCCAGGGCGAGGGCTTTACCATCAAGCTCGACAGCCCCTATAACACCTACAAGTATCCCGGTCTGCCCAAGGGACCGATCTGCAACCCCGGCCTGAACTCCATCCGCGCGGTCCTGCACCCTGAAAAGACGAATTATTATTATTTCGCCACCGGCGTGGACGGCTTGAACCACTTCTTTGAAACTGAGGCCGAGTTCAACGCCTTCATCAACAGCGACCAATATGAGGACATCATTCCGGGAAGATAAGGACAGAGAAATGAAAAAACCAGAGCTGCTCGCCCCGGCAGGGGACATGGAAAAGCTGAATATGGCCGTTCGCTATGGAGCCGACGCCGTCTATCTGGCCGGGACGAGCTTCGGCATGCGCTCCTTTGCCGGGAACTTCACGCCCGACGAGCTGCGTCAGGCCGTTGCCTTCTCCCATGCCCACGGCGTCAAAACCCACGTGACGGTCAACACGCTTGCCCGGAACGACGAGCTGCCCGCCCTGCCCGCCCATCTGGAGCTGCTCAACGACTGCGGCGTGGACGCCCTGATCCTTGCTGACCTCGGGGCGTTCCGCCTTGCGGAGCGGTACGCTCCGCGCTGCGAGCGCCACGTTTCCACCCAGGTCTCGGTCACGAACTACAATACCGCCAGCGCCTGGTTCGACCTCGGCGCGAAACGCGTCGTCCTCGCCCGTGAGCTTTCTCTGGATGAGATCGCGGAGATCCGCCGCCGGACGGACCCCGCTCTGGAGCTTGAGGTCTTTGCGCACGGGGCAATGTGCGTCTCCTGGTCCGGGCGCTGTCTGCTCTCCAACTACATGACGGGACGGGATTCTCAGCGGGGCGCCTGCGCGCAGCCCTGCCGCTACCAATACGCCCTCATGGAGGAGAAGCGACCCGGCGAATACTTCCCGGTCTTTGAGGACGAGAAGGGCACCTATATCATGAACTCCCGGGATATGTGCATGATCGACCATCTGGACGATCTGATGTCCGTCGGCGTTGACTGCCTGAAAATCGAGGGCCGCGCCAAGTCAGCCTACTACGCCGCCATCGTGACCGGCGCCTACCGCCACGTGCTCGACGATCTGGCCGCCGGCAGACCGGTGGACAAGGTCTGGCGCGACGAGGTGGAAAAGATTTCCCACCGCCACTACTCCACCGGCTTCTTCTACGGCCAACCGGGGCAATTCTACGCCGACGCCCGCTATATCCGCGACTGGCAGGTCGCCGCCATTGTCACCGCATGCGACGAGACCGGTCTTGCCACGCTGAGCCTGCGCAACAAGTTCGCCGCAGGCGACGAGATCGAGGTGGTCGGGCCGGATCTCAAGCCGTTTTCCGTGACTGCTCCGACCTTTTCCACGCCGGACGGCACTTCGCTTTCCGAGGTTCGGACGCCGCAGATGGTCTTCCGGATGCAGCTTCCGCGACCGGTGCCCGCCTGTTCTATCGTCCGCCGCCTCGTCACAGAAAGCGCATAATTCTCTGTAGAAAAGCATACGAAAAATGTTTTTTGACACAAAAACTTTCGTGAATCTTCACAGGAAATCCGCAATCCGCTGCAGTTGGATTTGTTGACAAAGAACAGCGTTCTTGTTATAATGATTAGAGTTGTGAATCCTGCGATTTCATCCTCACACACAGATCCTTTCGCTGGAGGGCCTTCTCTGTTATGTATCAGCACTGTTTTAAACGGCTTCTGGATATCGTCCTGTCCCTGCTTGCCATGATATTCCTGAGCTGGCTGCTTCTGCTTCTGGCGATCGTTATTATGATCGACGATCCCGGTCCGATCCTGTTCAGCCAGAAGCGCGTCGGCAAACATAAAAAGTATTTCCGTCTGCATAAATTCCGCAGCATGAAGCGCAATGCGCCGCATGACGTACCCACGCATCTGCTGGAGAATCCAAATACCTATATCACCCGCGTCGGACGCATCCTGCGTCGCTACAGTCTGGATGAGCTCCCCCAGGTCTGGGATATTTTCGTCGGACATATGAGCATCGTCGGCCCTCGTCCTGCGCTCTGGAATCAGACCGATCTGGTCGAAGCGCGTGAGCGCTACGGCGCGAACGACGTTCGCCCCGGCCTGACCGGGCTGGCACAGATCAACGGACGCGACGAGCTTTCCATCGAGGAAAAGTCCCGTCTGGACGGAGCTTACACCGCCGCGCTCCGAGCGGGCGGCTGGAAGGCCTTTGCAATGGATCTGCGCTGCTTTTTCGGTACCTTCCGTCCGGTCTGTACTGCCAACGGCGTATTGGAGGGCAGGGAAGCCCCTCATCGGGCTGTAAAAGACGCTCACTCCAAAGTCGGAGGTGATTGAATTGAATCGTAGGCTGGTGATCACCGGCGTGACCGGAGAGAAATCCGGAGCCGCCTTTGTCAGACAGCTTCACGCGCACAGAACGGATATTCGAGCTGCTTTTCCCGGGGGGATCCGTGCTCTCGTACGGCCCTCCTCCTGCACAGATTATCTGAAGCAAATGCTCCCCGACGTCGAAATATTCGTCGGGGAATTTGTGCGTTCGGAGCTTTTGGATCAGGCATTGGCAGGCGCCGACACGGTGGTTCATATTGCCGGAATTCAGACGTCGCTTCCCATCGTGGAGGCTGCGGCACGCTGCCATGTCCGTCGGGCGATTCTGGTTCACACCACAGGAATCTATTCTAAATACAAGCAGGCAGGGGAGGGCTATCGAGAGATTGACGCCGACGTCGCCCGAATCTGCCGGGATCATAATATCTCCCTTACGATCCTTCGTCCGACCATGATCTATGGCACGCTGTCGGATCGGAATGTATCGCAATTCATTCGCATGGTGGATCGTCTTCCCTTGATGCCTGTCATTCGAGGCGCAAGGTATTGGCTGCAGCCGGTCTGGTTTGAAGATTTGGGCCGTGCCTATTATCTGGCATTGACCCGGGAGTCTGCCACAGCCGGGAAGAACTATGATCTCTCCGGCGGTGCGCCGATCCTGTTGCGGGATATGCTAAGCGAGATCGGCACACAGCTCGGAAAGAAGCGGGTCCGTTTTATAAACTGCCCATTTGCGTTGGCCTATACCGGTGCTTTCCTGCTCCGCGCCTTGAGTCTGGGACGGATTGATCTCCGGGAGAAGGTTCAGCGGCTGTGCGAGGACAGAGCCTATCCCCACGAGGCTGCCTCTGCTGATTTCGGGTATGACCCCGTATCCTTCCCGGAGGGCGTACGGGGAGAGATCCATGCGTATCTGCAAAGCAGACGCAAGAAGACTGGAACGCAAATATGAACATCTTAGTGATTTGCCAATACTACGACCCGGAGCCCTTTCGGATCCACGACCTCTGTGCCGGATTGGTTCAGTTGGGTCATTCCGTGCAGGTTGTGACCGGCATGCCCAACTATCCTGCCGGAGACTTATATCCGGGCTTTGCGGACAACAAGGCCCGCGACGAGGTCCTGGATGGAGTGCGCATTCACAGATGTCCGATCCATCCCAGAAAGCATGGAGCCCTGCATCGGCTGTGGAATTACTATTCCTTCCACCGACAGGCAGGGCGATATACTTCTTCCTCGCACTGTGCAGCGGCTGGTGGCCGCCCCTTCGATCTGGTGATGGTCTATCAGCTCAGCCCCGTGATGATGGCAAAGCCAGCCCTGCTCTACCGAAGAATGCACCCCGTCCCCATTCTGATGTACTGCCTTGACCTCTGGCCGGAAAGCCTGTTGGCCGGAGGCGTTTCCAGGGATTCCTTTGTATTTCGGTTTTATCACCGGGTTTCGGCCCGAATTTACCGTTCCATGGATCGAATCCTCGTGACCAGCGCTCAATTTGCGCCATATCTGATCCGAGAATTCGACATCCCTGCTGCGCGGATCCGACATCTGCCCCAGTATGCGGAAGACCTTTTTCGGCCCTTACCGCCCCGAAAAAGAGACGGGACTGTTAATCTCACGTTTGCCGGGAACGTCGGTGCTCTGCAAAATGCCGGGATTCTGCTCGACGCAGCAAAGCTGCTTCGCCAGGAGCCTGTCGTCTTCCACGTCGTGGGCGACGGCAGCGAGCTCGAGAAACTGAAAAAAAGAGCAAAGGACGAGGGCCTGCAAAACGTTTGCTTCCACGGACGCAGACCGTTGGAGGAAATGCCTTCGCTTTACGCCGAGGCGGACGCTATGCTCGTGACGATGAAAAACGACCCGATCCTGAGCCTGACCCTGCCCGGCAAGGTCCAATCCTATATGGCCTCCGCCCGGCCTGTGATCGGCTCCATCGGCGGAGAGACAGCCCGCGTGATCGCGGAGGCCGACTGCGGCTTCTGTGCTCCGCCGGAGGATCCCGAGGCCCTGACTGCGGAGATTCGCCGCTTTCTGGCTTGCGACTCGCCGGAACGCCTCGGCCAAAATGCCCGCACCTACTATGACGCGCACTTTACCAGAACGCATTTTCTTGCAGAGCTGGATCGGGAAATCTCCAATCTGGTTTCGAGTGAGAGGATTTGACCCATGAAGGTTTTGATGATCAATTCTGTCTGCGGCATTCGCAGCACCGGACGGATCTGTACGGATCTTGCGCAGGCTTTGGAAGCGCAGGGCCATACCGTTCGGATTGCCTACGGCCGGGAGACCGTGCCGGAGCGGTTTTCCCGCTATGCTGTCCGCATCGGCAGCGACTGCGGCGTAAAGCTCCATGCGCTCAAGGCCCGCGCGTTTGACGCCTCCGGCTTCGGCAGCCGCGCCGCAACCGCGCGGTTTCTCGACTGGGTACGCAAATATGATCCTGACGTGATCCATCTGCATAACGTTCACGGTTATTATCTCCACGTCGGTCTGCTCTTTGACTATCTGCGTACCTGCGGCAAACGCATTTTGTGGACCTTGCACGACTGCTGGGCCTTCACCGGCCACGCGGCCTACTGCGAGCTTGAAGACTGCGAAAAATGGAAGACCGGCTGCTCGCATTGTCCCAAGGACTGGGATTATCCCAAGAGCTTCACCGATCACGCCCGTCGAAACTATGCGCGGAAGAAGGCACTTTTTACCGGGATCCCGAATCTGGAACTGGTGACGCCCTCGCAGTGGCTGGCCGACCTGTGCGCGGAGTCCTTTTTGAAGGAATATCCCGTCACCGTCATCCACAATGGGATCAACACCGATATTTTCCGCCCGAGCGACGGGACGGCGCTTCGCGCAAGGCTCGGTCTGACGGGCAAGCGCGTGATCCTCGGTGTTGCCGCTCTTTGGGAAAAGCGCAAGGGACTTGAGGACTTCGTCACCCTGTCCGGCATGCTCTCCGAGCAGGAGCGAATCGTTCTGGTCGGAATGTCTGAGCGGCAGATTCAGGGGCTTCCGCCCGCCATTCTCGGCCTTCCCCGCACGAATTCGGCACAGGAGCTGGCCGCTCTTTATGCGATGGCCGACGTTTACGCCAATCCGACCTATGAGGACAACTATCCTACCACGAATCTGGAAGCGATCGCCTGCGGAACGCCGGTCGTCACCTATGCCACCGGCGGCAGCCCGGAAAGCGCCGCCCTCTATGGCGCGTCCGTTCCAAAGGGCGATCGGAACGCCCTGCTGAATGCCCTGCGGTCTGCTCCAAATCAATCTGTGCCGGAACTGTCCTCGATTCGGGCAGCTCTGGACTCCAAACTCTTTGTCCGGCAGTATCTCACGCTCTATTGTTCCGGATCCTGATTGTTTTTTGTTTAACGGAGGCCTACATGGTAAAGGTTCTGTACGTCACCAATCTTCCCGCGCCCTATCGCATTGATTTTTTTACGCTGCTTGCGCAGAGGGTGGAGTTGACGGTTCTGTATGAACGCAAGTCCGCATCGAACCGGGATGACAAATGGGTCTCTCAGACACAGAAGCGGCCATTTCGGGAGATCTATCTCGACGGCAGAAGCTTCGGAGCCGAGAACACCCTCTCGCTCGGGATCGTCCGGCATCTGCGTCAGAATACCTATGACGAAATTGTCCTGTCCAATTACAATTCTCCCGCTGTCATGCTCGCCATATTCTATCTAAAACGGAAAAAACGGCCCTTCTGGCTCAACTGTGACGGTATGCTGCCGAAGTCCGGCCAGGGTTACGGCCTCAAGGAGAAGCTCAAGCGGTATCTAATCGCTTCGGCATCGCTTTGGATCAGCACCGGCAAAACCACCACCCGGGAGCTTTGTTGCTATGGGGCCAGGCCAGAGCGGGTTTATGAGGTGCCGTTTTCCTCGGTATCGGAGCTGGAAATCGACCGGGAGCCGATCGACCACGCAGAGATCCGGAAGCGCTTGTCGCTGCCTTCCGGAAGGCTGCTGTTGTATGTTGGACGGTTTATTAAGGTAAAGGGGATCGACGTTCTGCTCTCCGCCTATGCCCGCCTGCGGGAGGAAATGGGGGAAGACGTGCCGAAGCTGCTGTTGCTGGGCGGCACGGAGGAACAACTGGATTCTCTCTGCGGGCCAGGACCTCGGCCCGGTGTTCTCTGCAGGGGCTTTCAAAAACCGGAGGCTGTGGTGGACTATTACCGCGCTGCAGATCTGCTGGTGCTTCCGACGCTGGGGGACAGTTGGGGTCTTGTCGTCAACGAAGCAATGGCCCGGGGGCTGCCTGTCGTGACGACCGACCGCTGCGGTGCGGGCCTGGAGTTGGTTGAGCCCGGCAAGAACGGCTTTTTGGTGCCAGCCGGTTCTGTGGATGCGCTTGCAGACGCAATTCAGAACGGCTTGATGCTGCCGGACGCGGCGACCGCCGCCAAGAATACAGCAGCCCGTTATACGATTGAAGCAATGGCCAACGCCACTGCGCGTCTTCTTCGCTGAGATGTGTTCTAGCAGGCCGATCGACGTTCCTCCGCTGTCATGCTTGACATATCTTATCTCAAACGGAAGAGACGGTCCTTCTTGCTTAAATGTGACTGCATGCGCTCCAAGCCGTCCTCCGGTCGTATCAAGGAGGGACTCAAGCGCCGCCTGATCTCCTCGGCCTCCGGCTGGCTCTCCACCGGTAAGGTCGCCTCGCAGGAGCTGATCCGCCATGGCGCAGATCCCGCGTGGATTCGCGTTTGCCCGTTTTCATCCATGAATCCGAGGTACTTCCTGCGCCGACGGACTGTGACGCCGCAAAACGCCGCCTTGGACTCGATGACGAGACGGTTCTGCTCTATGTGGGCCAGTTTATCCACCGGAAAGGCTTGGATCTTCTGATTCCGGCCTTTGAAACACTCTGCGCCGCGCAGAAAGACCGGAAGCTTCGCCTCCTGCTCGTGGGCGGTAAGCCCGAGCAGCTGCAGGATCTGGGCATCGGCCGCCTGCCGGGTCTGGTCCGCTGCGTCCCGTTTCTGACGAAGCAGGAGCTATCAGCCTATTACGCCGCCGATCTCTTTGTCCTGCCGACCTGGGAGGACATCTGGGGCCTTGTGGTCAACGAGGCGATGGCCTTCGGGCTGCCTGTTGTCACGACCGACCGCTGCGGTGCAGGCCTCGAAATGATCGAGGAAGGGCGCAACGGCTTCCTGATTCCGACCGAGGACAAAGCTGAGCTGGCTTGGGCCATTGAGCGCGGCCTTCTGTTTCGCGATCCCGGGCAAAGCCATTCCGTTGCAAGGCACTATACGGTTGAAGCAATGACCAATGCAACGGCTCGGCTCTTTGACTGTGCGGTGTGATCTCTGCCATGCGTTGATTTTGCAGATTTTTGAAAGAGGCATTTGTTTTATGAAGAAGATCCTGCATTTTGTCTTTTGTTCCTATTTGATCACGCTTCCTTTGATGCTGTTCTCCTTCTTGAAACCATTTAAAGCGTTCTTCTCAACCAACTCAGCGATCACAAACGGTTTTTTTCTATTGCTGATCGGCTTACTTGTGATCATAATTCGGTCCAGAGGTGTCATTCGGCTTCGAAGTGCATTTCTGCGCACAAGCATTCTGTCCTTTATTGTGCTTGTCCTGATTTCACTGTTCACGAGTATGATCCTGTTTCAGAGCTTCGGTGTGCTATACGGTGAAACGACGATCACCGCATCCTTTGCAGAGAATATCTATTATCTGCTTATTGCAGTCACGTTTTATTACAATGCAATTCTCTTTGAAACGGTCACAAAGGAGACGATCTGCAAGATCTTTGACGCACTTTGCATCTTCAACGTTCTGCTTGGGATCGTTCAGCTTTTGCTTGTCAATAGCTATACCGTGGTTAGCGAGATCTACGATTTGTTCGACGTGTTCGACCTGTTTGTGGACTCGACCAATCTCTTCACGATGGGGCGTATCTGTCTCACTGCGTCCGAGCCTGCAGGAATGGCGATCACCATCTGTGTTCTCCTTCTGCCATACTCCATGTCGCGGTATCTTTATGCCGAAAAGCGGCAGAAATATCTGCTGTTTATCATTGCGTTTACCATTTTATGTTTCTTCTCGCTGAGCAGCTCCACCTACGTGGCGCTTGTGGTATCCTATCTGGTTTTTGCGATCCTTTTGTACCGCAAAAACCGGAATCCGTTTTTCATTACATTCGTTTTGCTGCTTGTATTTGTGATCGGATATATCTTCGTTACAGGCATTCTGGATGATTCCTACATCGGCAGACAGATCAATTATTATCTCTTTGAGAAGACAACTTCAACGGAAAACTATTCCACCGGCTACCGCTATTCAACTGTCATCAATGACTTTATCTGTTTTGTGAATTATCCGATCTCCGGCGTTGGCAACGGCAATCAGGGCTTTTTATACGAAAGCTCGATTACGAGCGAGTACGTGAGCGAAACGATCCAGAACAATTATCTTGTCATTCGTGCGCTCAACGGCAATCTCGGCCTGCTGAGCGGGGGCCCGTTCGTACCCTCTTTCATCTCCGGCTATGGCATGGCGGGGATCCTGATCCTGATCAATCAGTTCCTGACCGCGAATCGTGCGATTCGGAAGCATCCAGACCGAGTCGGCTTCTTCCGGGAGATGTACACCATTGGAACAATCACCTTTTTGACCGTATCCTTCGTTTCCGGCGGCATCGAGGGAAATTATCTTGTGTTGTTCGTGCTGAGTATTCCGCTGATGGCGGAGCATTTCCCAGAGCAAGAGGAGGATAGACTGAGATGAACCAAGATACGATTTATACGAGCGAGGAGCTCAAGCAGATCCAGAGACTGGAGCTTGAATGCCTGCATCAGATGCTCGACCTTTGTCGCAAACTGGAGATTGAAGCGTTTCTGATCGGCGGCTCCGCCTTGGGCGCGGTGCGGCACGGCGGCTTTATCCCTTGGGACGATGATATCGACGTCGGCATGACGCGGGTGAATTATCGCCGCTTTTTGGAGCAGGCACCCGCTCTTCTGCCGTCCGGCTATGAGCTTCAGACGCCGTACAATGCAAAATATAATCCCTACTTCTACAGCAAGCTCCGGGTTGACGGGACACGCTTCGTGGAATACAGCAATCATCGTAACCGGAAGATGCATCACGGCGTCTATGTTGATATCTTCCCCTTTGACGAGGTGCCGGACGATGAGAAGGAGAATCTGCGCCAATTTAAACGCGCCAAGCGGTACATCAAGCTCTTCACCTTCCGACAAACCGCAGATATTTCATCCGAGCCGAAAACGGCTTCCATGCGTGTCAAGTCGCTGCTCCGTCGAGGAGTAAACGTTGCGCTGCGGCTGACGGTGCCGCGCAGATGGCTCCTTCGAAAGACCGAGCGTGTGATCACCGCCTATAACGGCACCGGCCAGTCTGCCCTGGCCTGCCTGAACTTCCCGAAGCGCAAGTGCGAATACGTGCTGCGCACGGATCTGTATCCGCTGACCGAGATCGTATTTGAGGATTTGCAGGTCCGGATCCCCGGCAACTATGACGCCTACCTTACGACGCACTATGGCAGGTATATGGAGCTTCCCCCCGAGGAGGAACGGTTCGGGCATAAGCCCTATGAGGTTTCCCTGGTAAAGATGCCCGAAGCGCACAAAGCTTAAGAACGGCTTCCCGGATGCAGTTCCGGGGGCAAGCAGAACGATCGTTACAGTTTTTTGAGGATGAAATGGCTTCGCTGAAGAAAAACTTAGGTTATCAAACCGTGAACCAGATCTTAAATACCTGCCTTCCTCTGGTCACGTCGCCGTATCTGGCGAGAACGCTTGGTGCGACGCAGCAAGGTGTGTTTTCCTACACGCTGTCCGTTGTAAACTACTTCACACTCTTTGCGCTTCTCGGGGTTTCCAGTTATGGCACGCGCAGCATTGCGGAGTGTCAGAAAAACCGCCGAGATGCAGGTAAGACGTTCGGAGAGATCTATGCGCTCCAGGCGTTTACAAGCTTACTGGCGATTGCTGCATACTGTATCTTTTTGGCCTCCGTGCCGCAGAGTCACCCGAAGATCGCCGCGATCCAAATGATATATTTGCTGGGCGCTCTGACCGATATCAACTGGCTCTTTTTTGGGCTGGAGCTGTTTGAGCTGACTGTGAAGCGCAATATCATCATCAAACTGACTGTTATGAGCTTGATCCTGATCTGCGTCAAACGACCGGAGGATCTCTGGCTGTATGCTTTGATCATGAGCGCAAGTAATCTGTTGACAAATCTTGTGCTTTGGCTTTTCCTGCCGCGATCGATTGAGCTTCGCGCAGCGTTTCAAATTCATATGCGGGATATCCTGCGCCGTGTCAAGCCGAATCTGATTCTGTTTGTTCCGTCCATCGCCTTTTCCGTCTTTCACGTCATGGATAAGACCATGCTCGGCATTTTTTCGACCTACGAACAAGTCGGCTTCTATTACAACGCGGATAAGGTCGTCAATATTCCATACGGCATCATCAGCGGAATCAGTGCCGTTTTGCTTCCGCGCACGTCTTCCATGATCGGGAGCGGCAAGACCGGAGAGGCGGATGCCCTGTTCCGCCATTCGTTTGAAATGAGTGTGGCGCTATGCGCTGCGGTTGGATTCGGGATTGCTGCGATCTCACCGGATTTTACGCCGCTTTTCTTTGGCAGCGGCTTTGAGCCCTGCATCGTTCTGATTGAGGTATTCGCGCCGATCATCCTGATCAAAGGCCTCTCTGTGCTCGCTCGGATGAATTACCTTGTCCCGCACAAGCTTGAACCGATTTTCATTCAATCTGTGTTTTTGGCCGCGTTTGTGAATGTCCTTTGCAATTATTTCCTGATTCGCCGGTATGGTGCACTTGGAGCAGTGCTCGGGACCCTGATCGCAGAAAGCGTATGTCTTCTCTGGCAGTATTGGAAAATGCGCCGCAAGATCGTACTGCGCCATTCCTATCTGCGTTCTGTTCCATATCTCATACTTGGCGCTGGCATGTTTGCTGTCGTTCGCCTGCTTGCATCCGTTCTGCACGGCGGAATACTTTCGATCATGCTGGAAATCCTCTGCGGCGTTGTCTTCTATGCGCTCGGCTGCCTGATTCTGTTAAAGCTGCAAAAAAATAGCGCTCTCCGATTTTTCCTGAAGATGCACGAAACCTGATTACGGTTCATGTCGCGCATGGAGCTTTTGACGCAACGGAAACAGTTTGAAGTGAAAAAGAAATGGGACTGTGTTTACAGTCCCATTTCTTTTAAGATGTCTCTTCTGGCGGCGATCTCCGCGTCGCTGCCCTTCAGATAGGCCGCGGCTTCCTGGCGGCGGCTGTGTTTGTTTTTGCCCCGTACTACACGTAGGATCCATGCCGCGGGCAGAAGAACCGGCTTGCCGCGCAGCCAGGCGTATTTTTGCGAGGTGGTCAACGTCCGATAGGGCGGGAACAGCAGCTTACGTATGCTGCGCCAACGCTTGACTTTGGTGGAACTGCCGTCTGACTGACCGGTGGCTAAATGCTGCAAATAGTTGTTGGCATTGTCAAATCCAAAGACGCCGTCGCCGAAGATTTTATTCGTCACGGTCTCGAACAGATTGTCGGTAAGTTCATCGGTCGGGTAGGGGGAGGGGACTCCGAACCAGCGCTCGTTCAAGGCCAGACATATTTGGACGAAGCGGAAGAAGCCCAGCCGCTCCGCCTGCTCCCGGATCCAAGCCCAATTGTAAGCTTCGCTGCTGTAACGCATTAGGATAGAAAGGTCATAAAACTGACGGAAGCCTACGCCAACCCATCGAATATGCTTGGCAATATGGGTGATCAGATAGAAGAAGTGAAAACTGGCGTTGAGCCGGTATCCGCCGGAGCCGTCTGCCTCGGCCTGCGGCCAGTAATCGTTCAGCCAGCCCTCCAGCTCCGGGTTGTGAAAGCCGCCAGGCTTGATCAAATTGATTTGCAGCTCATATTCGACCATGTCCTGCCGGTAATCCCATTCGACCTCGGACCATTTCGTGTTCGTAAAGCCGAGCGGGGTCAGCACGTCGCGGATGCGTTCGCGGTCGTCATATCGAACCAGCAGATCCACGTCGCCCATCGTTCGGAGCTGGGGATCCGGATAGACCGGGGCGATCAGGACGCCCTTGACCGGGATAAATGGGATGCCTGCCTGCCGGAAGGCGGCTTGCAGTTTGGCGTAGGAATCGTTCCGGACTGTGGAATGGTAGACCGCCGCACCGAAGGCTTTTTGCAGACGGGCGAATACCGCAGGCGACTGTGCGAGTGTGGAACCGCACTGCGCAAAAAAAATCCCGCCGAGCTTGTGGGCCTCCGCCCAAATGCAGACCTTTCCGACGTCGACGTCAGCTGGAAGCTCAGTCGTCTGGCGGTTGAGATAATCCCGCAGGACCTGAAAGAAGAACGCCTGCTCTCGGGTCATGCAAATCCCCCTCTCCGAATTATCATACCTGTGCATCATATCACAGTTATCCCGTGTTTTCAACCATCTTCACAAGGTTTTCACCTGTGTGGGCAAAATCCGGATAAAAAACTTTCATTCTTTTTATTCAATCAGTGGACATTTCAAACGGAATCTGCTATAATAACCAAAATATAACCAATAGGAGGCTTTTTCATGGAAAAGCGTGTTTTGGAAGGAATCCAGCCCGAACGGGCGATGTATTATTTTGAAGAGCTCTGCGCCATCCCGCACGGCTCCACCAACACGAAGCAGATCAGCGACTGGCTGGTCAGCTTCGCCAAGGACCACGGCCTGCGGTATTATCAGGACGAGGCCAACAACGTCGTCATTTACAAGGACGGCTCCGTCGGTTACGAGCATCATCCCTCCGTTATTCTCCAGGGCCACATGGATATGGTCGCTGAAAAGACCAAGGACAGTCCCATTGATTTCACGAAGGACGGCCTTGATCTCCGCACCGACGGCGAAAACATCTGGGCCAACGGCACCACCTTGGGCGGCGACGACGGCATTGCCGTGGCATACGCCCTGGCGATCCTCGAATCCGACTCGATCCCCCATCCGCCGCTGGAGTGTGTGTTCACCGTGGATGAGGAGATCGGCATGCTCGGCGCTGCCGCGCTCGACACCTCCGTGCTTCAGAGCAAGATCCTGATCAACTGCGACTCCGAGGACGAGGGCATTCTGACCGTGAGCTGCGCCGGCGGCGCGACCTCCGGCCTGCACCTGCCGGTCAAGTCCGACAAGGCCGAGGGCAAGGGAATTCATATCTACGTGGACGGCCTTCAGGGCGGTCACAGCGGCGCGGAGATCAACAAGGGCCGCGCAAACTCCAATAAGGTGATGGGTGAGCTTCTGCAGCGCCTGCTCCGCACCCTGCCTTACCGTCTTGTATACGTCCGCGGCGGCCAGAAGGACAACGCGATTCCGCGTTATACGATGGCAAAGGTCATTGTGGCCGAGAACCGTCTGGACGACGCCCTGGCTGCGATCAAGAAGATCGGCGATGAGCTGCTCGGGACCCTGCCTGCGCAGGAAACCGGCGCGAAGATCTACTGTGAAAGCTGCGTCTGCCGCGGTCACGCAATGACCATCGCCTCCACACGCGCTGCGATCGGTCTGCTGACGGACGTTCCCAACGGCGTCCAGGCCATGAGCAAGGATATCGACGGCCTGGTTCAGACCTCTCTGAATCTCGGCATTCTCAAGACCGAGGGCGGCGAGGTCAGCATGACCTTCTCCGTCCGCAGCTCCGTCAATACCGAGAAGCTCGCCCTGATCGAGACCCTGAAGCAGACCGGCGAGAAGTACGGCGCCTCCTACACCGAGAGCGGCGCTTACCCCGCCTGGGAGTATCAGAAGGAATCCCACCTGCGCGACGTCATGGTCCGCACCTTCGAACGCATGTACGGACGCGAGCCGGTCGTGGAGGCCATTCACGCCGGCCTGGAGTGCGGCCTTTTCTCCGACAAGATCAAGGGTCTGGACTGCGTTTCCTTCGGCCCCGATATGAAGGATATCCACACCACCCGCGCGCAGTTGAACGTCGCTTCCGCCGCACGCACCTGGGACTATCTTCTGGCTGTCCTC
>JAEEGH010012567.1_pt1 | contig 18946 bp, 19 predicted proteins | sample 9134181 | NCBI WGS metagenome assembly JAEEGH01 (sample SAMN16246544, study PRJNA631951) | gut metagenome | biome: gut microbiome; feature: rumen; material: DP-attached | host: Bos | place: Iran: Karaj | collected 2018-10 | reverse complement strand
CGCCTCGATGCCGTTCGCGATCATCCTTCTGATCGCGGTCGCCGTCGCATGCGTGATCGGAAGTCTGGTCCCGCAGGGCGAACAGTTTGCGCAGTACCGCGATTCGTATTCCGAGCGGACGGCTGCGTTCATCCTCGCCTTCCGGCTTGACGACGTGTTCCACAGCTGGTGGTTCATCGTACTCGTCGCGCTGCTCTGCCTTTCCGTTCTGCTCTGCAACCTTTCGCGCGTCCGCGCATTGATCCGGCAGACGAAAAACGCCGCCGTGCCCGAACAGGCGATCGCCCTTTCGCCGGATGTGACCGCGGAACAGATCGACGATCCCGAACCGGTGCTCAGGCGCCTGCGCTTTTTCCGCCCGGTGAAAACGACCGTCGACGGCAAAGAGGTCGTATTCGCGTACCGCAACCGTCCCGGCTTCTGGGGCGCATGGATCTGCCACGTCGGGATCGTGCTGATCGTGCTCGGCTATGCGCTCGGACAGATGACGCTGTTCTCGGCGACCGTGTACGGCACGCCCGGGCAGACGAAACCAATCGAGGGCACGCCCTGCGAGGTGACGATCGACGATTTCCGCATTGAGCGGAACGAGACCGGCTTTATCGAGCAGTACGTTTCGACGCTGACGGTCGGAAACGCAGAAACCGGCGAAACCCAGAGCGGCACGTCGAGCGTCAACCATCCCGCGGTGCTTTGCGGATACAAGTTTTATCAGACCGCAAGCGGCGACGCGGTGCGCGTGACGATCGCGGAAAACGGCGTTCCGTTTGAAAGCGCCGATCTCTGCGTCGGTGAGGAGCTGACGATCTCGTTTTTGCCGGGACTGTCGCTCTATTTCAACGCGTACGAGCCGGATCATAACGGGCAGCCCGCGTATCAGATCCTGTTCTTCTATCAGGGACAGCACATGGACGTCGGCAAAAACTACTTCGCACCCGGCGGCGTAATCGACCTGAAACCGTACACGATCACGCTGTCCGAGCCGGTTTCGTACACCCTGCTGCGCGTGAAAAAGGACTCCTTCGCCTGGCTCGTGCTCATCGGCGCGGTGCTCACGGCGCTCGGGTTGTTCCTTGCGCTGTATGTGGTGCCGGAAACCGCCTGGGCAGTGCGCGAAGGCGACGGCAGATGGACGCTGAACGGCAGGAGCAAAAAGCTCGCGCCGCTGTTCAAAGAGCAATTCGACCGCGCCGTTTCCGGCGGAAAGGAGGCGGCAAAATGATGCAGGCGGAAAGCATTCTGTTCCTCGTGACGCTCGCGCTGTATTTTGTCGCGATGCTCCTCTTCTTCCTCTATGCCGCGATCAAAAAGCCGTCCGTCGCGAAATACGCGGTCCGCGTGCAGCTTTTTGCATTGCTCGTGCATACGGCGGCGATCGTGCTGCGCGGGATCCTCATGGGGCGGCTGCCGATGGCAAACCAGTATGAGTTCTCCACCGCGTTCAGCTGGGCGCTCGCGCTCGTCAGTCTCGTCTTTATTCAAAAGTTCCGCTTCCCCGTGCTCGGCGCGTTCGCATCGCCGGTCACGCTGCTGCTCGCGGTGTACGCCGGCGTGCAGAAGCTCAACGAGCTCAAGGTGATCGCGGCAGGCGGCGTGGACAGCATCCGTAATCTGATGCCCGCGCTTCGGAGCAGCTGGCTCGGCATCCACGTTTCCACCGTCATCATCGCGTACGGCGCGTTCGGCGTGTCGTTCGTGCTGTCGATCATCTTCCTGCTGCGCGACCGGATGAAGGAAAACGGCTTCTGGGATCAGCACATCCCGAAAAAGGAAAAGCTCGATACGATCAGCTACCGCTGCGTGTCGCTCGGCATGATGTTCCTGACGGTCACGATCGGCATCGGCGGGATGTGGGCGGAGAACGCCTGGGGAAGCTACTGGAGCTGGGACCCGAAGGAGACGTGGGCGCTCGTCACATGGATCATCTACCTCGTGTATCTGCACCTGCGCATCCGCCGCGGCTGGAACGGCAGAACCGCCGCGATCTTCGGCGTTTTCGGCTTTCTCTGCGTGTTGTTCACCTATATCGGCGTAAACACGCTTCTGCCCGGTCTGCACAGTTATAAATAACAGATTCTTTGTATAAACATACGCGTTTTCACGGCTGCGGCATTGACACCCGCGGCCGTTTTTGATATGATACAAGTTGACAAATAAGAGGAGGGACTTATCGGATGTCGATTCAAATGCGCGAATACAGAAATCCCAACAACAACAATCTTCCGCTGCGGGTGGCGAAGGGGCATTTCGCAACGAGTCACAGCCACATCAACTATTACGTGGACCTGACCATGACGAAATACTGTCTGCCCGAAGCGCGCGAAGCCGCGATCCATCTGGCAAACCGCTTCAAGTCGACCACGATCGTCGATACGATCCTCTGCCTGGACGGCACCGAGGTCATCGGCGCATGCATGGCGAGCGAGCTCAGTAAGCAGAGCTTCACGAGCATGAACGCCAGCCGCCCGATCTGCGTCGTTACGCCCGAGCACACGACCGGCAGCCAGCTTCTGTTCCGCGACAACACCGCGCCCATGATCCGTAATAAGCACGTCCTGATCCTTGCGGCGTCCGTTTCCACGGGCTACACCGCGCTCGGCGCGATCGAAGCGATCCGCTACTACGGCGGCGAAACGGTCGGCATCTGCTCGATCCTTGCGAACATCAAGGAATGCGCGGGCTACCCCGTCATCGCGATCTGCGACACGAACCACATCTGGGAGGATTACGAGAGCTTCCCCGCCCACGAGTGCCCGCAGTGCAAGCGCGGCGTCAAGCTGGACGCCATGGTCAACACCTACGGCTTCTCGAGCTTCTGAGCTTCGGTCTGTTGAAATGATTTCAACAGAACGTTTTTTCAGTTCCCGCCTGAAATGCAGCCCATTTCCGGGCGGCGGAAACTGCAAGGAGTCAAATGCACCGCACCTGTCGCTGCATTTGACGGATCGATACCCCATTCATTCTCCGAAACACGCGTGCACGCGTCAACAACGCGCCTATGTTGCCCGCTGTATCATGATGCACGTTTAAACGCCGCAACCTTAATGCTTTATCATACAATCAAACAAGGAGGAAATCAAAATGGAAATGAAGTTCTATCGCTGCGAGACCTGCGGTCAGATCATCGCGATCGTCAAAAAGACGCCCGTCCCCGTCATGTGCTGCGGAAAACCGATGAAGGAGATCGTTCCCGGCACGACCGATGCGTCGCTTGAAAAGCATGTTCCGGTCGTCGAAGTCAACAACGGCTGCGTCAAAGTAAAGATCGGCGCCGTCGCGCATCCGATGCTCCCCGAGCATTACATCGAATGGGTATCCCTGCAAACGAAATACGGCAATCAGAGAAAGGCGCTCGCGCCGAACGACGCGCCCGAGGTCTGCTTCAAGATCTGCGAGGGCGACGAGGTCGAAGCGGTCTATGCCTACTGCAACCTGCACGGGCTGTGGAAAGCGTAAGGAGGAATTATGAGCAAGTATACCGGAACGAAAACCGAACAGAACCTGCTTCAAGCATTCGCGGGCGAATCGCAGGCGCGCAACAAGTATACCTACTTTGCCTCCCGCGCGAAGAAGGACGGCTTTGAGCAGATCGCCGCGCTGTTTCTGAAGACCGCGGACAACGAAAAGGAACACGCGAAGCTCTGGTTCAAGGAGCTCGAGGGCATCGGCACCACCGCCGAAAACCTGAAAGCCGCCGCGGACGGCGAAAACTACGAGTGGACGGATATGTACGAGGGCTTTGCAAAGACCGCCGAGGAGGAGGGCTTTTCGGAGCTTGCCGAGAAATTCCGCCTGGTCGCCGCGATCGAAAAGCACCACGAGGAACGCTATCGCGCGCTTCTGAAGAATGTCGAGACCGCGCAGGTCTTTGCAAAATGTGAAGTCAAGGTCTGGGAATGCCGCAACTGCGGGCACATCGTGATCGGCGAAAAGGCGCCGGACATCTGCCCCACCTGTGCGCACCCGCAGGCATATTTCGAGGTCAACTGCGAAAACTATTAATCACAAACATGCAAAAAGCGGAGGGTCCATTCCCTCCGCTGTTTTTATGCTTCGACGAGTCTTTTTATTTCTTCCCGGATTTCTTCGGGAGAACGGCTGAGGAGCTTTTGCAGGTTTTCCTGCTCTTCCTCCGTCAGTTCCGGCATGGTCCTGTTCAGGTATTGGACCATTCCACTGTCTGTTTGGAATAGTGCAGCATGCTGTAAAACATCCTGCAGGGTCTTCGGCTGTTCCGCAACGGGTTCCGGCGTCGGACGTGCCGGCTGTTCCTCTGCAGGCTTTTCCTCTTCTGCAAGGTCGATCCCCAGTTTTGCTTTCAGCAGTTCTATTTCGGCTTTTAACTGTTCGGTTTCAGCTTTTAATTCCCGGACTTCAGCCCGCTGATGTTTTATTTGTTCGCGCAATACCATCTCCGAACTGATTCTGTCTTCATCACTGGCTTCTATTGCATTCGTTATGCGAAAACCCAAAATCAGTTTTTCCCAAAAAGAAAAATGCGAATCATGTGTATCTCTCATTTTCGTTCCCCTTCTTTGGCAGAAAACTGCTCTTCTTTTTTTGTTATTGTATCATTTCGTACGGATGCTGTCAATTTGAGAACCCCTTTTCTGATGTCCCTTTACAAGCCGCGTCCGCGCGTGATAAAATATGAACATGACACAGGACGAACGAAGGATATGGCTTATTCGCGCGCTGAGCGAGGAGCTGCATTATCAGAACGGGACGATCCCGCAGGAGGATTTTCGGCAGAAAAAGCTTTTGCGGGCGCTTTTGAACGTACGCCCGCCGATGGCGGCAAGCGAGGCGTTTCTTGCCGTACAGGACGCGTATCTCCGTGAGGCAATCGCGGAAAAGGGCGTAACAAGGCTTTCGGATCTTACGCCCGTCCGCCCGCACCGTTATCTTTGGCGCGGGGACATCACGACGCTTGCGGTCGACGCGATCGTAAACGCCGCGAACGCCGCGCTTTTGGGCTGTTTTTCGCCGAATCACGCCTGTATTGACAACGCGATCCATACCTATGCGGGCGTGCAGCTGCGCCTTGCCTGCCATAAGATCATGCAGGCGCAGGGGCACGAGGAGCCGACGGGCGGCGCAAAGATCACGCCGGGGTTCAATCTGCCCGCGAAATACGTGCTGCACACCGTGGGCCCGATCGTGACGCGGGGACTCACCGGACATCACGAGCGGCAGCTTGCTTCGTGCTATCGCAGCTGCATGGAGCTTGCAGACAAAAACGGGCTCAAAAGCGTTGCGTTCTGCTGCATTTCGACCGGGGTGTTCTGTTTTCCGAACCGCCGCGCCGCCGAAATCGCGATCGAAACCGTCGACGAATACGCCGCTGAAACCGGCAGTGAAATCGACGTGATCTTCAATGTATGGAAGGAGCAGGATGATGCAATTTACAGAAGTCTCCTCTGAACTGATCTCCCTGCTCAAAGAAAAGCTTGCGGACGCCGACGCCGTGCTGATCGGCGCGGGCGCGGGGCTTTCGACCGCCGCGGGCTTCGATTATTCGGGCGAACGGTTTTCGAAGGTCTTTCCGGACTTTATCGCAAAGTATCACTTCCGCGATATGTATTCGGGCGGATTCTACCCGTTCCGCACGCCTGAGGAAAAATGGGCATACTGGAGCCGCTACATCCTTATCAACCGATATCAGGATCCGCCCAGGCCCGTCTACGAACAGGTTCTGAAGCTCGTCGAGGGCAAGGAGTTCTTTGTGCTGACGACCAACGTCGACCACTGCTTTCAAAAGGCGGGCATCGACAAGTCGCGGTTTTTCTACACGCAGGGCGATTACGGACTCTGGCAGTGCTCCGTGCCGTGTCACAGGCGCACGTATGACAACGAAGAGACCGTACGCAAGATGATCGAAAGGCAGACGGATATGCGTGTCCCCTCCGATCTCGTACCGCTCTGTCCCAAGTGCGGTGCGCCGATGGCGATGAACCTTCGAAGCGACGACACGTTCGTCGAGGACTAGGGCTGGCATGAGGCGGCGGCGCGCTACACCGATTTTGTCAACGCGCACAAGGACGGCAAACTGCTGCTGTTGGAGCTCGGCGTCGGTTCCAATACGCCCGGCATCATCAAGTACCCGTTCTGGGGGCTGACCTATCAGAACCCGAATGCGACCTATGTGTGCATCAACTTCGGCGAAGCGGACTGTCCAGAGCAGATCGAGGATCGCTCGATCATCGTCAACGCGGACATTGCCGACGTTCTGAACGCCGTCCTGCAGTAAGCATATCATAACAAAAAGCGCCTGCATGCAGGCGCTTTTTGCGTACTTTTCTTACGGCAGCGGCAGTTCGAAGATTGCGATCGGCTGCAGCGACGTGGTGAAATCCCATTCGCCTACACCGTCCGGGAGCTCGAAATGCCAGTCCTCGCCGACTGGCTGATCGTTGAACGAATCGATGCAGCGGAAGCCGACGCGAAGCTCATAACCCGTCTTTTTGATCTGCTCGTAATCCGAGGGGAAGATCGGCAGAATGAGCGTATACTCGCCCGGCGGGGTCATGCTCGGTTTGCCCGGAATGATCACCTCGTTCTCGTCCGTGCTGCCCTTCGGCGCGCACAAAACGAAGAATCCCGGCAAGCTCCCCGAATCGCTGCTCGGAGAGAGAAGCGCGTCCTTTTCCTTCTGCGTCCAGCTTTCCGGCGCGGACTTGACCTTGTAGGTCACATAGACGCCCGTGCTCCGGTAGCTGACTGTTTCCTCAAGCACCACGCCGTCCAGCGAAACGCGCTTGTTGTATTCGCGTGCATCAACGTCGAATTCCGTAAGGACGATCGAGCCGGACAGCGGACGCTCGGTAATGATCGGCTGCGCGACGTCCGCGCCTGCGGAGGCGTCGAACTCGAAGGTGTACGTGATCTTCGCCAGCAGACCGATGCTGCCCATATCGTCCACCCGCGGGTCGCGGATGCCGATCTCCATCGTGATGCGGACGATGCTGTCGGTCGGGAACGGTTCGTCGAGGTCGCATTCGGTGTTCAGCGTCGCGCCGGTTTCCGAAACGGAGCCCGGATTGATGCCGGTCCCGGGGCTCAGCTCACCGATGGTTCCGGTATCGAGAACGGTGTAATACGCCGCGTCGCAGAGCGCGTCAAGCTGCTGTCCGTCATGGGACCGGTCGTAGGAAAAGCTCATGCCGTGATCGGTGTTCAGCCGGACGTTGAACGACAGCGACGCGCCGTCGACCAGCACTTCCTCGATTTCAGGACGGATCTCCCGGATCCAGCCCCAGTCCTCCTCGGAATAGACCGGCTGACCCATCTTCTGCCGCCATTCGTTCAGCTCGTCGGCATTCTCCATTTCGGGCAGCATTACGATGCTGTAATTGCCGCCAGCGGGCTTTGCAGACGCGATCGCGTTTTCCACATCGGGAATCGTCTGTCCGCTCTGTTCGCGCTCGTCTTTGCCGTGCATCATGTACCCGGACGGCGAATAGTAGTTGTGCCGGATGATCGCGACGGCAACCGCCGCCGTGGTGGTTACGAGCAGCAGCGCCGCAACGGCGATCGCGATCCACGCCTTCTTGTTGAAGCGGATCGGCCGGCGCTCGATGCTTCTGATCGTTTTTCTGCTCCGTTCGGCGCACACGGACTTCAGCGTTTCCTCCGTCCGGCGGTCGAACGACGCAGGCATTTCGGGGATCGCGTCGGAGACGCGGATACTCTTTTTATCCATTGTCAGTTTCCTCCAGAATCCTGCGCAGAGCTTCCTTTGCGCGAAAGATGCGCGATTTGACCGTGCCGACGGGAATGTTCATTGTGACTGCGATCTCTTCCGTTGTATAGCCCTCCTGCTTCAAATACAGCGCGTTGCGCTGATCCTCCGAAATCTGCATCAGCGCATCGTACAGATCGAGGTTCTGCGCCGTATCGGGGAACGGGGCGGGCTGTTCGGAGATCTCGTCCGTCTCAAAGACTTTGCGGCGCTCGCGCAGTATCGTGTACGCTTCGTTGCGCAAAATGCGCAGAAACCATGCGCGAAAGCTGTCCCGCTTTTGCAATTTGCCGCGATGCTCGTACGCCTTTACGATCGCCGCACTCATCGCGTCCTCGCAGTCGTACGTGTTTTTCAGGATCAGATACGCCACACCGAACGCGGTTTTTTTGACGTTCCGGATCTCCTCGACAAACACGTCGTCATGTATCACTGCCATCGGGTTCCTCCATGTTCCGTTTTCGTTGTCCGAATGATCATTCTCATAACGCAAGACGCGCGAACGCGATAAAAAGTTCCCGGAAAGTGAAAAAACATAAGGACCTGATCACGGTCCTTTTCTGAGAATGAAAGTAAGAAAGCTGCAAAGGAAAAACGGGAAACAGATCCGTCAAATCCGGCGACATGCGCGGCGGATTTGACACCTTGCAGTTCCCGCCGCTCGCATCATCCGAAGGATGATAGGCGGGAACTGAAAAAACCGGTCTGATGAAAACACAGTTTTCATCAGACCGAATTGTTACGCGTTTCTGCCGCAGCAGTTTTTGTACTTCTTGCCGCTGCCGCAGGGACAGGGATCGTTTCTGCCGATCTTCATAGAGCGCTTCAGAACCTTCGGCTTGGCGCCGTCCAAAGAAGGCGTGTCGACCGGCTTTGCAACCTGCTTGCGCTCGACCGGCGCGCGGCGCACCTGTACGCGGAAGAGGTTTTTCACGGCTTCCTCGCGGATGCGCTCGATCATGGCGTCGAACAGATCGGCGCCCTCGTTCGCATAGGCGTTGGCGGGATCGGTCTGCGCATAGGCGCGAAGCCCGATGCCCTGCTTCAATTCGTCCATCGCGTCGATCTGGTCCATCCAGTTCGTGTCGACCGCCCTCAAAAGCACGATGCGCTCGACCTCGCGCACATCGACCTTCTGCTCATTGAGCTCCGCTTCCTTCTTATCGCGCCGGTACGCGGCAAACGACTTGCAGCGGTCGATGAGATCGCTCCTGCGCTTGATGTCCGTGCTGTGCAGAATCCCCGTTGCGTCCGCGCTGCACAGGTCGCTTATCTCCTTCTCGATTGCGGAGATGTCCCATTCCTCGGGCTTCGAATGCTCGCTTGCATAGGCGTTGACGATGTTCTCGGTCGTGTCCTCGATCATCCTGGTGAACTGATCCTTGAGGTCCTCGCCCATCAGCACCTTGCGGCGCTCGCCGTAAATGACCTCGCGCTGCTTGTTCATAACGTCGTCGTAACGCAGAACGCTCTTGCGCGTATCGAAGTTCGCAGCTTCCACGCGCTTCTGCGCGTTCTCGATCTGCTTCGTGATGAAGCTGTTTTCGATCGGATAGGCGTCGTCGGGCGAAAGGCGCGTCATCATGCCCTCCATGCGGTCCATGCCGAACCGGCGCATCAGCTCGTCCTTTAAGGACACGTAGAAGCGCGTGCTGCCCGGGTCGCCCTGACGACCGGCGCGGCCGCGAAGCTGATTGTCGATGCGGCGGCTTTCGTGCCGCTCCGTGCCGATGATGTGCAAGCCGCCGAGCTTCACGACTTCCTCGTGCTCGCGGTCGGTTTCCTTCTTGAAGTCCGCGTACAGCTTTGCGTACTGTTCGCGCGCGGCAAGGATCGCCTCGTCCTCGGTTTCGGCATGTCCGGTCGCCTCGTCGATCAGCTCCTCTTCCATGCCCTCCTGCCGCATCGCGCGGCGCGCCAGAAAGTCCGGGTTGCCGCCGAGCAGAATGTCCGTGCCGCGGCCCGCCATGTTCGTAGCGATCGTGATCTGGTTGAGCTTGCCCGCCTGCGCGACGATCTCCGCTTCCTTTGCGTGGTACTTGGCGTTCAGGACCTCGTGCGGGATGCCCTTGCGCTTCAGAAGCGCGGACAGGTATTCGCTGCGCTCGACCGAAATCGTGCCGACCAGGATCGGCTGCCCGGTCGCGTGGATCCGCTCGATCTCCTCGACGACCGCGCGGAACTTGCCCTCCTCGGTCATGTAAACGCAGTCCTTGTTGTCGACGCGGATGTTCGGTTTGTTCGTGGGAATCTCCACGACGTCAAGGTCGTAGATCGCGGAGAACTCGTCCTCCTCGGTCTTTGCCGTACCGGTCATGCCCGCGAGCTTTTTAAACATGCGGAAATAGTTCTGGAACGTGATCGTGGCAAGCGTCTTGTTCTCGCGCTCGACCTTCACGCCCTCCTTCGCTTCCAGCGCCTGATGCAGACCTTCGTTGTAACGTCTGCCGATCATGAGGCGCCCCGTGAACTCGTCGACGATGATGACCTGTCCGTTCTGCACGACGTAGTCCTTGTCGCGCTCGAACAGCGAACGCGCCCGCAGCGCCTGCTTGATGTAGTGGTTCAGCTCGGTGTTCTCGGTGTCCGCAAGCGACGCCACGTTGAAGTGCTTTTCGGCCTTCTTGATGCCCTCGGCGGTCAGCGAGACCTGCCGGTGCTTGACGTCGACCATGAAGTCGCCGCTTTCCGGCTGCTCGATGCCCTGCAGCTGATCGGATTTTGAAATCTCCTTGACATCCTCGCCGCGGGTCAGGCTCTTCACGAAGCGGTCCGCCGCCACGTACATTTCGGAGCTTTCCTCGCCGCGGCCGCTGATGATGAGCGGCGTTCTCGCCTCGTCGATCAGGATCGAGTCGACCTCGTCGACGATCGCGTAATGCAGCGCACGCTGGACCATGTTCTCCTTGTAGACGCACATGTTGTCCCGAAGGTAGTCGAAGCCGAACTCGTTGTTCGTACCGTATGTGATGTCCGAAAGGTACGCTTCGCGGCGCTCGTCGGATTCGAGATCGTGCACGATGCAGCCGACCGAAAGCCCGAGGAAGCGATAGATCTTGCCCATCCACTGCGCGTCGCGCTTCGCGAGGTAATCGTTGACGGTGACGATGTGCACGCCCTCGCCCTCCAGCGCATTCAGGTACGCCGGCAGCGTCGCGACGAGCGTTTTGCCCTCGCCGGTCTTCATTTCGGCAATGCGTCCCTGATGCAGAACCATGCCGCCCAGAAGCTGCACGTCGAAATGCCGCATGCCGACGGTTCTTACGCCCGCCTCGCGCACGACCGCAAACGCCTCGACCAGCAGGTCGTCCAGCGTTTCGCCGTTTTTGAGGCGCTCCTTAAACTCCGCGGTCTTATGCCGCAGCTGTTCGTCGGAAAGCTTCTGCATTTCCGGTTCGAGCGCGTTGATCGCCGCCACCTTCGGCTTCAGTTTTTTCAGTTTGCTTTCGCTCGACGTGCCGAGCAGCTTGTCCAAAAATCCCATAGAAATCTCCTGATGCGATATTAAAATGATTATATCACAAAATGCCCCCGCTGCAAAGGGGGCGATTGTGAACGCTTCGCAACGATTTTGCGTTTTTTCGTCAGATCGGCTCGTTCAGCCGTCGGATGATCTCGCGCATGCGCGCCTTCTGACTTTCGGAGAGCATCGGACTGAGCATGCGGTAGATCTCCTCCATCTTCGATTCGCTCATCTCGCCGGCTTGTTTCTGCTCGGCGGTGAGCTTTAGGAGCGTTTCCATCAGCTCGTCGCTCGTTTGATTGCGGTATGTCTCATATTGTTTGTTCAGATCCATTTCGATCACCTCTCTGCATCCTATGCGCCGCGCACCGAAATCGTGCATACGGCATACCATGTGGCAAGGAGGATTTGCCATGAACGCACAACCGCAACGAAACGGACCGTCTCCATTGAGCTGCGCCGTCCTTTTGGGCGAAGCCGTGCGCGACGAGCACGGACGCGCCGGCGTCGAAGCGTATGTGAAAGCGCTTGCGCCGCTTCTGCCGCCGCAGCTTACGGACCAGCTTGCCTACCGGCTGAACGTGCCGGTTCCCGCGCCGCCCTGTCCTCCGCCGCCTCCGCCTCCCCCGCCGCCGCAAAAGCAGCCGGACATGGAAAAGCTCTTTCAGATGATGCGGCTTTTCGAGCAGTTCCGCCCGAAGCCCCCGTGCGGACAATAAGGACGGACAAAGAAGCTGCGATATACTGCTTTCGCAGCACGATATATTTGCCGGTGCAAATACGATATACGGCTCACGCCGCACGATATGATATAAATCCACGCGCCCGTCGGGCATATCGTATCGAAGATATATCGCACTCCGAAGGGGTATATCGCAAATCCCGAAAGGGATTTATATCGCAGAAGGCGCTTCACGCCTTCATCCCGCCGAAAAAACTATTTTTCGGCGACATGAAATCACGCGCCGAGGGGGCGACGCGTGATTCCGGGGGAGAGTATATCAAGAATGATCTTGATGCAAAGGTATTTCAACCTTTACGCATACAGTATACCCCCTCTATTTGTCAGAAACGCGTTATATGTATGAATGAAATGCAACATTTTTTCGGAATCCTTTGCCGAATATGCGCGAACCCGCAAAGAAAATGGATGAATATAAAATTTTTTGTGTTTTTTTGAAAAAAGTGCGGCAATTCCCGCAAAAGTATGGTAAAATATAGGTGACACGAAGAACAATACCCGTGTCAGAAGGAGTGGAACATATGCGTATTTCTATTTCCGGGAAGAATTTGGAGGTTTCCGATTACATGCGCGAAGTCGCGGAAAAGAAGCTCTCCAAGTTGGATCGGTACTTCCCGCAGGACACCGAAGCACAGGTCACTCTCTCCGTCGAAAAGAACCGCCACATCGTTGAGGTGACGATCCCGCATGAGGGTCGCATCATCCGCGGTGAGGAGGTCTCGGGCGATATGTATGCGTCGCTCGACAACATCGTCGAAAAACTCGAAAAGCAGATCGTGCACAACCGCACGCGTCTTGCCAAGGGACTTCGTCAGGATGCGTTCCGCGATCTCCCCGAGTACGAGGACGACGAAGAGGAAGGACCGCGGATCGTCCGCGTGAAGCAGTTTTCCGTCAAGCCGATGAGCGAGGAGGAGGCCATGCTGCAGATCGAACTGCTCGGGCACGCCTTCTACGTATTCCGCAACGTGGACACGAACGAAATCAACGTTCTTTATAAGCGTAAAGACGGCAATTTCGGCCTGATCGAGCCGTTATAAGTTTCACCCGAAAAGGAGCTTCCCGCAATGGAAGCTCCTTTTTCATGTACTTCAATGCAATTCATGATACAGCCAATTCATCGGTAGGGACGGGCAATGCCCGTCCGCTCTCCTACGCGATCCCGCAAAGCCAATACCCAACCAACGGTCCCAGGAAGATCGCAAGATAGATCAGCATGATCCACGGCTGATAATCAATGTAGAACTCCCTGAAGCTCAGGCTCCACGGGTGTTTGATAAGCACCCAGCCGAATACGTCAAACACGATACAGATCCACGCCCAGATCGCGCCGGTGATCAAAGCGTCGGAAAGCGCCGGGTTTTTAAGCCCGCGCATATACAGCCAGCCGAACAGCGAAAAGATCACGATGTTGTAGAGCGGATGCCACGGCTTCGTTTTCTCGTAACCCTCGCCCATGCCGGGACCGTCCTTCATAGTCTTCATGTGCAGCACAGTGATATTGAAGATGGTGTGACCGATTCCGATCAGCGTCACGATGATATACGCAAGCCAGAACCAAAGCATGGAATACCCGAAATTACGCATTACTGCCTCCTTCTTTCGCCGCGTTCACAAACGCCTCGAAGAGCTTGCGGCTGTACGCGTCCTTGATCCAAAGCCGTTCCGGGTGCCATTGCACCGCCCAGTAAAAGCGTTTTTCGGGCGAAAAGATCGCTTCCGTGAGCCCGTCCGGCGAAACCGCCATCGGCAGCAGCCCGGGCGCAAGGGTCTTGACCGCCTGATGATGGCTGCTGTTGACGCCGACCGATTCTGCGCCGAAAAGCTGACAAAGCGGCGTATCTTTCAAAACCGTGATCGTATGCACCGTGCGGTCGTACGGCGCCTCCATGCGGTGACAGACCTCCGACGGATGCTCTGTCGGCAGGTCCTGAAAGAGCGTTCCGCCGCGCTGTACGTTCATCATCTGCAACCCCCGGCAAATGCCGAACACGGGCTTGTCCGCATCCCACAGAAGCCGGAGAAGCGCCATTTCCAGCGTGTCGCGTTCCGGACAGATTTCGCCGCAGCCGGGCTTCGTTTCCTCCCCGTAGTATGCGGGCGCAGCGTCCGGTCCGCCGGTTATCAGAAAACCATCGAGCGATTCGATCACACTTGAAAGCGCCGCTTCGTCGGCAGAAAGCGGCAGCATCACAGGCACCGCGCCGACGCTCTCCAGCGCGAGGAAATATCCGGGCAGCATCCAGTACGAATCCCGTTCCCGGTCAAACAACGGCGTCACGCCGATCAGCGGTTTTGACATGGTTCCTCCGAAAAAGGCGTTCCCGAAGGAACGCCCGTGTGTTACGACATGGTCAGATATGCCGAGATGAACAGGTCCAGATCGCCGTCCATGACCGCCTGGATGTTGCCGTTTTCGGCGCCGGTGCGGTGGTCCTTGACAAGCGTATACGGCTGGAAGACGTAGGAGCGGATCTGGCTGCCCCATTCGATCTTCTTCATCTCGCCCTTGATCTCCTGCATCTGCTGTTCGCGCTCGCGCTCCTGCAATTCGAGCAGTTTACCTTTCAGAATGCGCATCGCCATTTCCTTGTTCTGAAGCTGGCTGCGCTCGTTCTGACACTGCACGACGATGCCGGTGGCAAGGTGCGTGATGCGGATCGCGGAGCTGACCTTGTTGACGTTCTGTCCGCCCGCGCCGCCGGAACGGTAGGTGTCCACGCGGATCTCGTCCGGCTCGATCTTGATGCTCGTGTCGTCCTCCTCGAAGATCGGGGTCACGTCGAGCGACGAGAACGACGTATGCCGCCGCGCCGAAGCGTCGAACGGCGAAATGCGCACGAGACGGTGCACGCCCTTTTCGGCTTTCAGATAACCGTAGGCGTTTTCACCCTCGACCTCGAACGTGACGGACTTGATGCCCGCTTCGTCGCCGTCCAGAAGATCGAGTTCCTTGACCGTCCAGCCGCGCTTTTCGCAGTAGCGCGTATACATGCGATAAAGCATCTCCGTCCAGTCCTGCGCTTCCGTGCCGCCCGCGCCCGCGTGCAGTGACAGAATGGCATTGGAGCTGTCGTACGGGCCTTTTAAGAGCATTTCGAGCCGCAGGGCGGTCATCTTATCATCGAAGGACTTCAGCTCCGTTTTGAGCTCCTCAAGAAGGGTCTCGTCGTCCTCTTCCTCCGCCATCTCGATCAGCGTTTCGATATCCTCGCTCTGTCCGTCGAGTTTATTGAGGCGTTCGAGCTTGCTCTTGATCGCCTTGACGCGCGTCGTGACCTTGTTCGCGTTTTCGACGTCGTTCCAGAAATCGGTCTCGCCCATCTGCGCCTCGAGCGTTTTCAATTCCTCCGAAAGCGCGTCGGCGTTCATCTGCTTATGTGCAAGAGCGAGCGTTTCGTTCAACGCGCCGAGCTGCATTTTGTATTCGTCCAGTACCAGCATGGTTCCTCCGGTATTATTTGATCTTCTCGGGCTCGCCGTAGTCCACGCCGAAGGTATCGACGCGGATCGTGTCGATCACGACGGGCGTAAGCGGCGCGTCGTTGCGGTTCGTCTGCACCGTTGCGATCGCGTCCAGCACGTCAAACCCTTCGAGCAGCATGCCGAATGCCGCGTATTCCCCATCCAGATACGGATAATCCGCATGCATGATAAAGAACTGGCTGCCCGCGGAATCCGGGATCATCGTACGCGCCATGGAGATTACACCGCGCTTGTGCTTCAGATCGTTTTTGAAGCCGTTGCTTGTAAACTCGCCCTTGATCGAGTAGCCGGGACCGCCGGAGCCCGTTCCGTTCGGATCGCCGCCCTGGATCATAAATCCCGCGATAATGCGGTGGAAAGTCAGTCCGTCATAGAAGCCGGCATTCGCGAGCGCGATAAAGTTCTTTACGGTGTTTGGCGCAACATCGGGATAAAGCTCCAGCTTCATCACGCCGCCGTCCTGCATGGTAATGGTTGCGATCGGGTTCTGCATGGTTGAATTCTCCTTTGATTGGTTCGTTTCTTCCGTCTTCTGCGGTTCGGTCTGCTGCGGTTCGGTTTCTCCGGCTGCGGACGTCGTGTCCGTTCCCGCTGCCGCGGGTTCTTCGCCGGTCTTGCCGGTGAGGGAGTTTGCGTAGGTCTTGGCGCAGCCGATTGCCGCAAGCAGCAGCAATGCCGCCGTTAAAATAGCAAAAAAGCGTTTCATGCGATTCTCCTTTTTCGGGTCCGGTTTTCCGTTGCCGTACAGTTCAGTATAACAAAAAACCGGCAGATTGTAAACCCGCCCTTATTTGTGCAGAAGCGGGCTCAACGGCTTGTAGATCAAAAAGCTGATCAGCACATTCAGAAGCCCCTTCACGAGCGTGAACGTCACGTTGAAGATCATCAGGCAGTTCAGGAGCGGATTGGCGGTCGGGAAATGCGCCACAGAACCGAGGATCGCCTCATACGCGGAAATGATCGCTTCCTCCGGGAAATGCAGGATCGCAACGTACGCGGGATACACAATAAAATAATTCAACGGAAGACTGACCAGCGCCATTGCAAGCGCGCCGAGCGCGGAACCCAGAAACGCCGAGCCGCGCGTTTTACGGTGGTGATAAACAAGTCCCGAGATCATAACGAACACGCCGCCCAGAACGAAGTTGCACATCTCCCCGACGCCCGCGGACGAGCCGAACGGCAGGTGCAGCAGGTTTTTGACGAGCTGGATGAGGACGCCCCACCACGGACCGAGCGCAAACGAGCCCAAAAGCGCCGGAAGGTCACTTAGGTCCAGCTTCACAAACGACGGCATGATCGGGATCGATATTTCAACAAACTGCAGCACGGCGGCAACGGCTGCAAGCATCGCCGCAACGGCAAGTTTGTGGGTCTTCTTGTTCGTTTCCATATGAAGAATTCCTTTCCACGCGATACGGCGATTCTACCACAGTGCGAAAACGATGTCAATTCTTGTTCGCCGATTTGTCTGTGCGTGCCGCAAAAAAGGGACGGCTGCCCGTCCCTTTTGCACGATTTGTTTACAGCAACGCTTCGATCGCTTCCGAGATATCCTTCACGGTGTTTTCCGCAAACGGATTGCGGAGGTTGCCGATCTTCAAAAGATCGAAGTAGCCGACCGTGCCGCCCGCCTTGCAGAGGTTCAGATAATCGTTCCACGCCCGACCGCGGTCCTCGCGCATGCGGAGGAAGAAGTCGAACGCGCCCATCTGCGCCAGCGCGTAATCGATGTAGTAGAACGGATACAGGAAGATGTGCTGTTTCTGCATCCAGAACCCGCCCTTTTCAAGGAAGGCGTCGCCGTCATAGTCGCGCCACGGGAGATAGACCTGCTCGAGCTCATGCCACACGGCATAGCGCTCGTCGCGGGTCATTTCCGGCTTTGCATAGACGCGGTGCTGGAACTCGTCGACCATCGTAAGGTACGGAATGACCTCGAGCGCGGCGGAAAGATGCGCTTCGCGATAGCGCGGCGCGTCGTCGCCGAAGAACTTGTCCATCCACGGATAGGTGAAGTGCTCCATCGACATCGAGTGGACCTCGCAGATCTCGATCGGCGCCTGCCACGTCTCGGAGAGCTTGATCGCGCGCGCCGCCAGATACGCCTGGAACGCGTGCCCCGCCTCGTGCGTCAGCACGTCGACGTCGGCGGAGGTGCCGTTGAAGTTCGAGAAGATGAACGGCGCCTTGAGACTCATGAGATCGGTGCAGTAGCCGCCCATATGTTTGCCGGGACGCGACGTGAGATCGAACAGCTGATGCTCGACCATGAAGTCGAAGAACTCGCCGGTCTCCGGGCTCAGCTCGCGATACATCTCCTGCGCGGCTTTGACCATCTCCGCCTCAGTGCCGTGCGGCATGGGATTGCCCTCGGGATAGCAGAAGGACTCGTCGTAATAGTGCAGCTTCTCCACGCCGATGCGCTTTGCCTGACGCTCGTGGATGCGGGCGACGGCGGGCACGACGTATTTTTTCACGCCTTCGCGGAAGCGTTCCACGTCGTCCTTGGTGTAGTCGTAGCGTCCGCGGGAAAGGTATGCGAAGGGAATGTAGTTTTCATAGCCGATCAGCTTCGCCTGTTCAGTGCGGACCTTGACCATCTTGTCGTAGATATCGTCGAGTTCGTCCGCGATACCGGCGTACATCTCCGCCCATTTGCGGAACGCGCCTTCGCGCACGCTTCTGTCCGGGTTCTGCATGAACTTCAGAAGCCCGTAGAAGTTGCAGGTCTCGCCCATGTACTCGGTCGTGCAGCCCGCGGTGATCTTCGAATACCGGCTTTTCAGCATCTGCTCCTGCGTCATGCCCGGGATCAGGCGTTCGTCGGCAAGCTTCACCTGCGCGTCCGCCTGCGTGAAGACGATCTTGCCGATCGCCGCTTCCAGTTCCTTGCGGAACGGATGATGGACCATGACGTTGAGCTGCCGCACGTTCAGCACCATCGTCTTACTGAGGTTCTGATCGTAATAGGTCTGCTCCGCGTCGTAGAATTCGTCCTTGGTGTTCACGTCGTGGCGGACGTGCGAGATCGTGAACATCGTCGCGACCTTCTGCATCGCCTCGTCCATCGCATAATACGCATCGATCGCTTCCTGCGCCGTCGGCGCATGCTCGAACGCGTCGATCCGTTTCAAGCCGTCCTCGATAAACTTGTCAACGTCCACACGCTCATAGGGTAGTTCCGAAAATTTCCACATGCCGTTGTCCTCCTGTTTTCAATGAAATCAGTATACCATATCCGGCCGTCTCCGTGCAACAAAAAAGAGACGGTCGAAACCGTCTCTTTCTTTGGTTACGCTCAGAACTTCAGCGCGTTGAACTTGACGCCCGGACCCATCGTGGAGGAAACCACGACGCTCTTCAGGTACGTACCCTTTGCCGCTGCCGGCTTCGCCTTGATGATCGCATCCATCAGGGTGTTGAGGTTCTCTTCGAGCTTGTCGACGCCGAAGGACTTCTTGCCGATCGGGCAGTGGATGATGTTGGTCTTGTCAACACGATACTCGACCTT
>JAEEGH010012565.1_pt1 | contig 18949 bp, 15 predicted proteins | sample 9134181 | NCBI WGS metagenome assembly JAEEGH01 (sample SAMN16246544, study PRJNA631951) | gut metagenome | biome: gut microbiome; feature: rumen; material: DP-attached | host: Bos | place: Iran: Karaj | collected 2018-10 | reverse complement strand
TATATCAATCTTATTCTCACGTCTTAAGCAAATAAACGTCATGAGCAGAACTGCCGCAGCTATGAAGACGATCAAGCCTGCAGACTGGAGCCACGGGAAGGATACCGTGAAGTATCCGAATTGGCCGATGAATGTTTTCGCGAGCAGCCAGCAGATGATCCCTGTAATCGGGAAAGCAATGACTATTGCCGCGATCAGCATTCTTATGCTCTCTCTTATCTCGGTATTCAGGAGCTGCGAAAATGTCGAACCCATGGATTTCAAGACCGCGAACTGCTTCTTTCTCGATACCATGAGACCTGATATCGAACTGTAAACGTTAAGAAGACAGATTGCTGATGAGATTGCCGTGAACACAATAAGCACGGTCCTGATGAGGTATGCAATGATCTCCCTGAACTCGGCGCCACTACTGCCGGCCTGGTTAAGTGCAAGATTGCCACCAAGCTTGTTCAGCTGGTCGGACAGATCCAGAAGCATGTTTACAGTGGCCTGATTGTCACAGTTAAAGCGTATTCCCGTCTCCATTTCCTGAACATTGATCTTGTCGATGTATTCTGCAACGCTCATCGGGACGATTATGTTCAGTCCGCTTCCTGCCGTACCTTCCATGTAATCACTGATCTCATCTGTGTTTACTTTCTTTATCACCTTGAAATTTACGGGAGCACCATCAAGATCGATCTCCGGATGTGGCAGTTTATCCCACTCAAGACCATATTCCTCTGCATCTGCTCTGCTATGCGCGTTAGAGTAAAGAGGAATAACCTCGCCGTCATTAAATGCATACGGGTCTTTTACCTCAATATACTTGTAGTCTCTCGGACGCTTGGAGATAATCTGATCCGTTGAGAAATACGCATTTTTTATGAGAATGCAAGGTATCTCACCATCTCCATAAGATACAGCATTTACCTCCTTTGCCATCTTGTTAAACACTTCGTCTTCGAAAGCAATTACACTTAAGTAGGTTTTGCCGAAGTCAATACTCTTTAGTTCTTTTATATACTCATCCTTTGAAAGCTCGCCGGGTTCATAGAACATGCTCTCGATCTCATAATCTGCATTCCAATACTCATCGCTTAACAATTCAGACGGAAGCCTGATTGACCAAGAGTCAAATCTGATTACTGTGACATCACTCGTTCCTTCAGAATTTTTGATCATGTCGATAAGCTCGTCACGTTCCATCTGATCGCCTGTATCAATGACCACCATTGAATAGTTTCTGTCGTCGCCATATGTAATGCTGAGGCCATTGCTGCCCATCTTGTAATCAACCATCATCATAACGAGTGATGTTCCGAAATATACGGCAACAGTAACAAGGAAGAAGATCGCAACTGCTCTTATGATTCCCAATGACTTGCTCTTGTCGTTCTTAAAGAATCTGGAAGAAAGCATTCCTGCAGCTGACCTGCCTATAAGTCTGTCAGGATTTCCCTTAGCCTTATTTCTTGATTTTCCGGACTTTTTGGTGCCCCTGATACTTTCAATGGGGCCGACCTTGCTGATCTTACGTGCCGGGATCAATGCAGAGATAAATACAGTAATAATACTGAGGAGGATTACTGCGATCACTGATGCAGGACTGACTGCAAGTACAGGCTTCAGATTAAGAACGCCGGTACCGTCAAAGCTGAACAGTTTCTCTGCCATGGGTCCTGCAGTATTTGCTGCGATCTTAACTGTACCAAGACCTAATGCAAAGCCTATCGGGAGAGCCGGCAGGAGCATGATAAATGCTTCGAAATATACAGAGCTTCTCTTTTGCTTGCCTGTTGCACCGACTGAAGAAAGCATGCCCAGATACTTTGCCCTCTCGTCATAGGAGAGCGCGAAAATGTTATATATCAGCATGACCGAGATCAATGCGATAAGCACTACAAAGAATGCCTGTGCACCAAGGACTATAAAGTTAATCGAGTCCATCGATGAACTTCCCGAGAAAGCAAGCAAAGTATCATTTATCTCGTAGTTATCATCGCCGACGATCGATCTTATCTTGTACATGAATTGCGAATCGGTCTTCTTTGTATCAGTCATTAAAAGAGCATTAAATGTATCGCTCTGAATTGTCGTCTCATCAACAAACGAGATGGCTGAATACCATGCGCAGATCGGTTCCTCGAAGACAGGAACTTCGATGATTCCGACTACAGTAAAATCCTGTGAAAAACCCGTATCCTTGTGGATCTCTTCACCGGTCTTATAGAATTCATCTCCGAATTCCGTTCCCGGAACAAAATAGTACATGTTGTAAGGAGCTTCAACTGTCTCACCGGCAGGCACCTTGAAGACAGGATACTGTATTCCGAATGCGCCTGAAGTATTGTTATTCTTGAAATAACGTCTGAATGTGCTCGTGCTGATCGTATCACCGATCTTTACTGTCGAACCGTCTTTAATTGCCTGATCGCTTATAACGATCTCATTCCCGTTTTGAGGGAATCTTCCGTCAACAAGCTTTATATTCGTCCACTTAAATGCATCAGCCGAATATCTCCTTACATTGATGAACGGCTTTTCGGGCTTGGCAGACTGTTCGAAATCGGAATATTTAAGATCTTCAGTTATGGCGATCTCCGTTACCTCATCCAGGTCCTTGAGCTTTTCCAGTTTCTCCTTGTCGAGATTATATACCGCATAGTGATATGCACCCTTCTTGGCAGATGCAATATCCACAAAATACCTGTATGCCGTATCCTTACCGACAAGGACCGTCGTAAGCAGCATTACCATCAAAGCGATTCCGATGACCGATATCAGGGTACGCTTCATATTCATCTTCATGTGCTTTAAAGTCACCTGATGAACTATCTTTGTGTTTCTCATTTTAATTCCCCTAAGTTTTTCCTATTATCCTTTTATTCGCGGCCCATGAGATCCGTAACCCTGATACGGTCATCTTTTGTGATATTTCCGTCTTCCATGTAGATGATCCTGTCTGCCTGAAGCGCGATGTTCTCGTCATGCGTGATAAGGATCAATGTCTGTCCGAATTTCCTGTTGGACTCTTTTAAGAGCTCCACGATCTCTGCGCTGTTCTTTCTGTCGAGGTTGCCCGTAGGCTCATCTGCAAGAAGAAGCTCCGGCTTCGAAAAGAGCGCTCTTCCGATCGATGCCCTCTGCTGCTGACCGCCGGAAAGTTCATTCGGAAGATGTGATCTTCTGTCAGTAAGGCCTAAGTACTCAACAATCTGGTCAAGCCTTTCCTTGTCGGGCTTTCTTCCGTCCAACATGTGCGGCAGCACGATGTTCTCATCAACGTTAAGCTCAGGAAGGAGATTGTAGAACTGATAAACAAGTCCGATATGTCTTCTCCTGAAGATCGCAAGCTTGTCTTCGTTCTGCGAATGAATGTCAGTGCCGTTGATAAAGACTTTTCCCGATGTCGGCTTATCAACGCCTCCGATAATGTGAAGGAGCGTGGATTTTCCCGAACCTGACGCGCCTACGATCGATACGAATTCGCCCTTCTCGACTGAGAAAGATACGTCCTGCAAAGCAACGGTCTTACCATCCCCCGTGCCGTAAACTTTGCTGATATTCTCACATCTTAATAATTCCATATGTGTCCTCCATATTCGTGATAACCAAATACTAACAAACGGGAAAGCATAAAAAATGAATTCCAAAGTGACAATTTAGTCACTTTGGAATCACATAGTGTTTGCTTATTTATTCTGGTATCTCAGAGCGGCATGTTTTTCGCGTTTCTTAACAGGTCCAGAAGGCCTTTCTCTTTAATGATCGCAAGGCCCTGGCCTTCATCGCCAAGCACAAGAAGCCTGTCGCCGGGATTGATGTCAAAGATCTTTCTGGCCTTTGCGGGAAGAACGATCTGGCCCTTGTCGCCAACCTTTACGATCCCGAAAATGTGCTTGCCCTTCGGCGGCACGGCAAGGCCTAAGCTCTCGCTGCTTCTAGAATCGTAATTCAGAAGGTCGTCGATCGATACACCGAAAGCATCAGCAATGAGCTTGCATTTCTCAATGTCGGGCAGAGATTCGCCGGTCTCGTATTTCGAGAGGGTCTGCCTTGAGACACCGACCATATCGGCCAGTTCCTCCTGGGACATGTCGTGGATCTTACGAAGTTCGACAAGATTATCCTTGAACATTTTTCTTCTCCTTTTTCTTTGTTATTCCCAATACAGCCCATCTGTAAACAGGTATTTTCGAGATAATAAAATACAGTGCATATGACAGGGCAAATCCTGCAACAGCGCTCAGCAGATATGCTGCCCATGCGGGAACCAGTCCCGGCTTTGCAAGATAGAGTGCGACTGCCGAAATGCCCAGATAGTGGAAGATATAAAGGCCCCAGCTGTGTGAGCTCATCCACTTCGTGAAGTTATTTGAGAAGTCAAAAAACTTCGCGAATCCGCCGATCATGGCAAGCGATCCGAACCATGCATAGAGCAGGAACAGAGGCGATCTGTATACCGGATTATCAGCATAGTTCCGGCCAAAGTAAACGGCGCAGAATGCGATGCAAAGACCTAATGCGATTACTGCGAAAAGCGGGAAAAACTTCTTCGTAACTTCTATCACCTCATCGTGTGAGAATACGAAGTATCCGAGTAAGAATCCTAAGAAATAAAGTCCGAATCTGTAGCTGACGATAATTGGAGTATTGAGGATCTGGCCTGCACCGTAAACCAGTGCCGCAATAAGGATCAATACCCAGAAAGGAGTCTTTCTGCATACATTCCAGAAACGGTCCTTATCGATCTTCTTTATAAGTACGATAACAAGGGAGAATATCCAAAGCATCTGCAGATACCACAAAACGCCGATACCGCTTAAGATGCACGCGATCACCTTTCCTACAAGAGGCATGTCAGGATTGTCTGTAACGCCCGAAAACGATATGTTGATCCATCCCTGGATAAACTGGAACGCGATAAGACCTACCGTAACAGGAACCAGAAGCTTTGTCGTTCTGCTCTTAATGAATTCCCTGCCGGTGCGCTTTTCGAGCGCGTATCTTGCACTTGCTCCCGATATGATGAAAAGGAGCAGCATAAACCACGGATATACTATGTACTGATATATGTCGTAGTACTGTACTTCAAGGTTCGTGATCTTGCCGAGCGTACCCTGGACCCCCTGACCGTTATACATGTAAAAGACATGATATATAACGACCAGTACAACCGTTACCCATCTTAAGTTGTCTAAGTATGACTTTCTCATAAATCTACCACCTTTGCCCTTATTTTTAACATTATTTTAGTGGGCAGACAATAAGAAAGCCACCAACTGCTGTTAACAGGAGGTGGCATATCTTGTTAAAAACAGTTGCAAAAGTGGAATCATTTAAACCAAAGTGCCGAATTAGTCACTATGGCTCCCTGTATATGTAAACTGCCGATATTCCCCATCATGAGCTTTAGAGTATAATCTGTCCTGAAATAATTATGGAAAGGAAAACCAATATGGCAAACATTAAGACAATACCGAATGAAGCCACATTGAAGATGTATAACAGGATAAAGAAATTTGCTCTGGCAGCAGTAATTGTCCTTGGCGTTCTTATCTGTGTTTTCAGGTGCTTCTATTCAGTAGACGAGCAGCACAGTGCAATAGTTACCCAGTTCGGTTCTATTGTTAAGGTGAATACTGCAGGCTTCTATCTTAAGGCTCCCTGGCAGTCAGTAAACAAGGTCGACATGACTACTCATGGCACAGGAATCGGCTATACGGTCTCCACAAACGGACAGAACATCGTAGATACCGATAACGGCATCATGATCACGTCTGACTTCAACCTTCTGAACATCGACTTCTACCTTGAGTACAGAGTCTCAGATCCTGTCGAATATGTCTACGCATCTCAGAATCCGGAAATGACTCTTTCGAACATCACGATGGCTAACATCAGAACGATCGTCTCCAACTATACGGTTGACGAGGCAATGACGACAGCCAAGGGCCAGATCCAGGCAGATGTTAAGGCAGCTATCTTAAATGAGCTTGAGATGACTGATATCGGTCTTACCGTAGTCAACATCACTATCCAGGATTCAGAACCGCCTACGCCGGAGATCATTGCGGCTTTCAAGTCCGTCGAAAATGCGAAGCAGGGCGCTGATACGGCTATGAATAAGGCTCTCGAGTACAAGAACAACGAGATTCCTAATTCCCAGGCAACGGCAGACTCCATCATTCAGGCTGCAGAAGCCGACAAGGCCGCAAGAATCGCCGAAGCAAACGGTCAGGTGGAAAGATTCAATAAGATCTATGAGGAATATAAGCAGTTTCCTTATGTTACCAAGAGAAGATTATTCTATGAGAAGCTTGAATCCGTACTCCCCAACTGCAAAGTCATCATCACGGACGGCAGCACATCGACAGTATACCCTCTCGATTCATTTACCAATGTAAATCCGAATTACACGGAACCTGCCTCAGGCAATGATGTAAAGGGAGGTAATTGATCATGAAAAGAAAGAATCTTGTTACAGCAGTTCTTATCATTGCCGTACTTATTGCCGGCGTCATCGTTATCGGTTCAACAGTATTCACTGTACATACCAATGAAGCAGCAATCGTAGTAAGACTCGGCAAGGCAAAAGCTACAGTTACGGAAACCGGACTGCATGCCCATGTTCCTTTTATTGAGGACACTGTATCGATCTACACCGGAAAGATGCTCTATGATATTCCGGCATCAGACGTTATCACTTCCGATAAGAAGTCCATGATCGCCGACAACTACGTCATCTGGAAAGTTACAGATCCCGTCAAGTACTATCAGACATTGGGCGCCGTTCAGAACAGAGCTGAGGAGAGGATCGAAGCAGCAGTATATAACGCTACTAAGAACACTATTTCTTCAATGACACAGGATGAGATCATCGCAGCAAGAGGAAATACTCTTACAAACGCTATCACCACCACGTCAAATACCGATATCAGCCAGTACGGCATCAAGATCGAGCTGGCAGAGATCAAGGCTCTGGATCTTCCTGACGACAACAAGGCAGCTGTCTACAGCAGAATGATCTCCGAAAGAGAGAACATCGCTGCAGGCTACACAGCACAGGGTAATGCCGAAGCACAGAAAGTAAAGAACGATACCGACAAGCAGGTCTCGATCAACATTGCCGACGCCAAGGCTAAGGCAGCAGTTATCAGAGCCCAGGGCGAAGCCGAGTACATGAAGATACTTTCAGCCGCATATAACGATCCTGACAAGGCTGCATTCTATAACTACTTAAGAGGATTAGATTCCATGGAGGCTCTCGCAAAATCCAAGGCAGTCATCATCCTCGATAAGAATTCCGAGTACGCTAAGATCCTTTACGGACAGTAATACTCATTCAGGAAACTTAAAAGGCTGTCCTTTTTGACAGACAATAACAAAACCACCGGTGTTAACAGCCGGTGGTTTTTTGCAGGAATCCCAAGGGCGTCTTTTTCGAAGGCACTCTTGGGACTTTCTCTTGTTACGCAGTTCTCTCAGAAAGGATCGTTTTTACTCTGTTGTTAATGACCGGCAATATCTCATCAAGACTCTTCTGATCAACAAAGAAAGGCGGGATCTCTTCTCTTAACACGACTATTATCGCGGGATCAAGGTTATCGATCTTAGATCCTGACAGTAGCACCTTTTTGTATGATTCTATGATGCTCTCATCAACCGTAGGGAAATACTGATTAAACATATTATTCTCTTTGATTATGCACTTGTTGCAATTCTCAAATGCTGTTCTCGCTGTGGAATCGTATACACTGATACTGACCGGATTATCTCCGCTTCTGGCTATCATTTCCTGGACATCATCGCTCAGGCAGAACTTAATGAATTCCCAGGCACCGTCAGCAACCACAGAAGGAGACAAAGCTGAAATACCGATTGAAGTTGTTATTGAGATCTCGGGCCCGCGGCTGTCATACGACGGATATCCCAGGAGGGTCTGTTTCGATGCTTTATACCTTTGAGTATTTAAAGTACTCCCGATACTGCTGTAATAGGCGAACCATGCGCCTTCATCATCTGAATATTCTTTATCCGGATCATAGATGACGTCGTTCTTTACATATTCACAAAGAGCTCTGAAGGCCTCGTTATCGAAGTTAACTTCCTTTCCATTAATGCAGGTATCATCCATAAGTGCGAACAAAGTGCAGAGTACATCTATCTGGGATGCATTCATCGGATCTGCGCCGTTACATACATCGTGTACAAGTTTTGCATATTCATCAAAAGTAAAGCCTGTCTGGTCTTCCCTGACATTATCTTTATTGGTACATATACCCTCTAAGCCAAATCCCGTCGGCATGTAGAAAAACTTATCATTGGTCTTAACAGCATCTATAACATTAGAGAAATAGTCGGCTTCGTTTATTCCGTTTTTGCCTTTGATATAACTATACAGATCGATAAGATAATCTTCCGACTGAATGATCCGGAAATCAGCGGCATTCAGGATTACATCCGGACCATTGCCTGAGATAATATCTGAAGCCAGCTGTCCGCCAAGTGCAGAATACCCGCTGTAATATTTCTTCTGCCTTTCTTCAACATTACTTGTTCCATCGTAATTGACAAAATCACTGGTTCTGAGCTTATTGTCCAGCTGAATAAGATATTTTTCGTTTGTATCATTAAAGGTCCTGATAGCTTCACAAACCTCGTACGACAGATATGTATCACCGGCGGCTGCAGCTGTTATTATTATCTTTCCGGCATTGGGATTCTTATCAGTCTTCTCAAGCACCACGATCGTAGGCGTATCATTGACTCCATAATGTTCCATATCAAGTGAATCGTTATGACTGATGCTCCCTGTCAATACATACCTGTCATCTTCAGCAGAAATAAGCCTCAGTCTTCCGAAAGTAAACCTGTTGATATTACACGAGTTGAAAGAGAATGCCTCTTCGAATTCCTTTTTTTCAAAGTTGATCCATTTTACACCGCTTTGATCAGTAAGATAGGTCTTACCGTCAATAGAAGTCAGGCTGGTATAATAATCAATTGTGTTAAGCCATTTATATTCTTCATCTTTGTCCGTTACTTCTCCTGTCTCCAGATTTAACGACAGAAATTTCACATCAGCAGATAAGCATACGAACAGTATTTCATTTTCTGAAACAACTATATAATCACCAAGAAAAGCATTTGAAAAAGCCTTATTAGCAGACAGATCAACGGTTCTGGTCTTTCCGTTTTTACTGATCTCAAAAGAAGTCGACAATCCCTTCTCAAAGCGTGTAACTGAATAATCTCCGATAATATATGTTTTCTCATAACTCGGAGTGCTGTCGGCTGCAGCATCTGGAATGCTTTCCAGTAATTCCAATTCACCAAGTACTCCATTCTCCAGATCCAGTTCTGCAGTATAATACCATTTTTCTTTAACATCTCTTGGATACAACTGATTAAACAGTCTGAGCTTTATTCCATCTTTACTGAAAATGACATCTTCGATTTGTTTATATTCCAGTTCTTTGCTTACATCTATGGATTTGATCAGCTCTCCGTTAAAGGCGTAGTAATCGAAAAAACAGAAATTTCCTCCACTCGCGTATGTGCCTTCTGTATACAGTAAAATACCATCCTTATAAACACCCCATATCTCAGAACCATGCCAATCAACATTCTTGTCTTTTTTGTACTTGCTGTCGATCTCTGTTGTCGTAGTGGTAAACCAGGGCAAATCTGCGGATACTTTTTTGACTTTGCTCTTGTTTTTGCCGTTGCATCCGGTAACAGACACGATCTGCGCAAAGATCAGAAGTGCTGAAACAAGCGCACCGGCAATTCTTTTAATTCCGTTTTTCCCCATAAAAAACACTCCTCTCAATCAGTTACATTTATTTATCAAATACCCGTTTTTTCCATCATAATAAAAACACGGCCGCACTGAAATACGGCCGCTGCAAACTTAAGCAAATCTTAAATACATCTTAAGAATTAAGGCGTTTGCGCCTGCTCTTCTTCAGGAATCTCAACAGCCTCAGTCAGAATAACTATCGTCTCGAGCATATCCGAGTATTCCAAGGAAATCTCTCTCCCTGTCCCCCCATTAGCTGTGGGGATAGGGAAATTGAAAACCAAACTCTTTAGATATGTTCCATCTTTCCGCTTTTGCGGGTATATTTCTATCTTCTCAAGAAAACTTCTGAGGAACTGTTTCTTTTCCATAGGATCAAAGCTGTCGTACAAGTCATCGAAAGCAAGAAGAGCATTATATATATTCTCCTCTGTCATCTGTTTTTCCCGTATGCTTTTCAACTGAACTTTAACCTCTTCAATCTCGTTCTCTATTTCAAGCATTGTATCGTATTGTTTATCACAACGCATCTGTAAATCCGTAATTTTACGCTCATACATAGCATCATCATACGGCAATTCATCCATTTGCTTTTCCAAACGGTTCTTGGTTGCTTCTGCCTGGCGTAGCATTCCCTGAAGTGTTTTATACTTTTGATCCAGCTCTGTCGTGTCGATACTTGATCCTATTTTTGCTTTTATGGCATTGGCAAATTCAGGATTCTTGATCATATTGGTAATTACATAAACCACTTCCCGTTCAATCTTGCTGCTTTCAATATTCGTTCTGAATTCGCAATCATGTCCGGTAGCCTTCGCATTATTCTTACAATAATAATAATGACGTTCCTTATTATCTTTAGCGTGCGGCTTAGAAGTATTCGCATACATTCCCTTTCCACAGCAAGGACACTTTAATATTCCAGATATGATGGCAACATGACAGTTTGTCTTTGGTGCTCGTATAGCTGATTTCTTTTTGCGTCGTTCATCAGCTGTATACCACATCTCCTCTGTGATAATTGCTTCATGCCTGCCTTCAAATACCTGGTATTCATCCTGAGCTACTATATGAGTTTCGTTATGAGAACCGGGTATCTTTTCCGTTTTTCTTCTGCCGTAAGCTATTTTTCCGCAATAGACAGGGTTTTCCAGAACCTTTCTTACAAACGACTCCGAGAAGCCAGAGCAAGTATTGTTTTCTCTTAACTTCTTAATATAGCCGTGCATATTGAGATAGTTGGCAATAGTGATCGGGCCTTCTCCCTTATTAACATGGCGATCATATATTATGCGAATAATATCAACTTCATCTTCCGCAATCTGTAACTCACCATCAACCAGTTTGTATCCATACGGAGCCATGCCGCCATTCCATCTTCCTTCGCGGGCTTTCTGCTCACGACCGGCCATTGTCTGAACACGTATATTTTCACGTTCTATTTCTGCCACTGCCGAAAGCACGGATATCATAAGCTTACCCGCTTCCTTGGAACTGTCTATTCCATCCTCAACACAGATCAGATTCACGTCATGATCTTGCATAAACTGCAGAGAACTCAGAACATCTGCTGCATTTCTTCCGAATCGGGACAGCTTGAAAACCAGAACATAGGATATTCCGTCTTTTCCGTCCTCAATATCATTCATCATGCGCTGGAATTCCGGTCTTCCGGCAATGCTTTTTCCTGAAGCACCTTCATCAGAATACTCACCTGCTATTTCCATGTTCTGAAAGTCTGCATATTTGCGCAGTTTATCCTTTTGCGCATCAAGGCTATACCCGTCAACCTGCATTGCGGTTGAAACTCGAGTATATATATAGCATTTCTTATTCTTTATCATTTATTTATCTCCTTTATTCTTAGCCAGGCCATTCATCTGGATATAGTATTCAAGAAGTCTGAGTACATATTCTGGACAATGCCTGTTACCAAGCTCCCAGTCTGTAACCGTTCTGTACGGGATCTTAAAGTATTCACAAAACACTTTGCGATTCATTCCTGTAGCTTCTCTCAACTCAATAATCTTGTCTTTAGTATCCATATTTATTACCTCACTTTATGAAATTACGCGTTGCGTATATTGTATTATGAATACAACTTTTACGCAACGCGTAATATTTCTTCAGGCCGCTATTTCATCATCCTTACTTTTAGCAAGCAATTGAGCATACATTTTAAGACGTTTTCTCAACTTGCGCTTATCCTCAGGAAGATCAGGAACTTGATGTCCATGCTTTGCAATAAGCTTGCCCAGCAAATCCGTAAAATTGTTGAATGCTGTTTCTTCATCTCTAGTCATATGATCACCTGGCGATTCCGCCAATACCCTTTCTTTTTTGTGCGTTTATTGCCTTTCTGCGTTCTCTCTCCTTCTCTTCGAGTTCTTCAAGAAGACCCGGAGGAAGAAGTTCGATCTGTTTCTGAAGTTTTGCCTGCTTGGCTCTGAGCTCATCGATCTTGCCATCTCTTTCTTTGACAGCTTCTTCAAGCTCTTCTGTCTTTCCCTTCCAGTAACGGCTGACATCTTTCTGTTCACCGATGTCACGATGGAGTCGGTCGACATATCCGTTGACCGATTTGATCTGTTCCTTCATCCGTGCCATTTCCGGCGCATAACGGGAAATGAGTTCGATCGCCTGAGCTTTCTTCTCCTTGCTCTTGATCAAACCGATATCGTTGATAGCCTGAGCGATCTCCTCATAGTGGAGCATAAGCACATCAGCGTTCTTGAAGAGATAAGTAGGAAGATGCTCACGATGACTGATACGCTTGGGAATACCACGCTTGATATCCGGGAAGTGATAGACCAGGTGTTCGTAAAATAGATCCTGAAGTTTTACGAGTCCGGCAGGTCCGCCTATTATGCTCTTGGAAGAAAGTCTTCCGTCTTTCGTGATGGGCACAAAGCATACGTGCATGTGCGGACTCTTCTCATCGAGATGGACTACTGCGGAAAGGATATTCTCTTCACCGAAGGTCTTCTCATAAAACCTGTAGGCCATTCGGAAAAATACGGATATATCCTGCAACGACTTACCCTCGAAGAACTCGGGCGAAGCAGTACAGATACTGTCCTGCATCACAACACTGTCCTTTCGAACCTTACAGCCGACTTCCTCGATCCTCTGAAGGATCATGCTTCTGTAACTGCCGGTTGGAGTTTTGAGATGGAAGTTGTTATGAGACTGACTCAGATCAATATCCGGGTTGCTCTTATACTTTTCCTTCTCACGTTCGTGATGCTTTTCAAGGCGACCGACTGCGCCCATCTTGCATTTGTTGATTCTCATAATTGCATATGCCATAAATAAATCTCCTTTTGATATTTGTTGTGAAATAAATAAAACCCCGCTTTTCTTTAGCGAGGCTTTCTTAGTGTTAAGGCAAGATGTCAATATGTTAATAAGACCAGAGTGTCTATACGGTTGACATCTTGCGGCAGTATTCGGTTCTATACACCGCAACAGAAACAGAAGGACGCTCCTTATGAAAGATCGCCCGCAATAAGCGGCGTGCGATCTTCCAACGAAGCTCTGTTGTGTCGTTATAAGAGCGCCAAACACCGGCGCTCTCATATCTCCCCAACAGCCTCGAAAGTCTTCATGAAAACAGTCGTCCACCGGAAGACTGTTTTCCTTCGACTTTCTTTCAGTATCTGTTTGGGTGTAACACACTACACCTTGCAAGCAAGGACGTGTGCAAGGGGAATCCCCTTGACCCCTTTTTGAGGATACGGAAATATGCGCACAGGCACCGCTTCGCCCTGTGTGCATCTTCCCTTAATCCTCTTTTAGTCGGTATCAAGATGTCAGTTCAGCCGACTCCCCATACTTATTGACATCTTGACATCTTGCTATCCCTCATCCGTTTCCGGCAGCTTCCAATACCAGCGGTCTTGTATCCTGACGGACTCAATCCCAAGCTCCCGTTTTGCGGTCTGTGCTGTTGACCTGCGAATGCCGTTCTTCTTTAGCACAGCCTCGCAATCCTCTGCCGGAACGGCAGTTCCTGCTGCAAGAAGTTCTTCTATCACCTCCTTTGCTTCTTGCAGCTTCACATCCGGTCTTCCTATCCCCGAAACGAAATCCTGTTTGCGCAGTATCTCGTCCGCCGTCTTGTCGGTTATGCCGGTAAACTTGATACCGCCATCTTCGAGCCTGAACTCAAGCGCATCACCCTTTGACGCGAGGTTCATCTTTGTCTGAACCAGATAGCGCTTGTCTTCTTCATCGGGATCTCTGGCTAAAAGAAGGATGCTTCTTACTGCACCAGCTACATCGATAGAGCCGGGAGTTCTGTAGATAGCTTTTAGTCCCGGCATCTTGTTCATGTGGTTTACGACCACGATCGCACAATCCGTTTCCCTTGCAGCATTGATCAGAGCATTGAACTTTTGCCTGACCTCATTGGAAGCGTTCAGAGAACAATCGCCGATATAGGAAGCCAGCGGATCAAGCACAAGAAGTTTTGCTCCCGTCTGCTTTATTCCTTCCAAGATCCGGTCATCGTCAAAAGTCAGAGGATATTCCGATTCATCAATAAAGGCGAGCCGATCTCTGATCCCGCCCGCCTTTATAAATCTTGGTACTATAGTGTCATCGTAATCATCCTCTGTACTCTGATAGAGCACCGTGATCGGATCTGGTGGTTCCCCGCAGTCCGTAAACGGCAGAGCTTCACCTCTTGTTAAGTACGCTGCCAAAGTCAGCATGAACGTACTCTTACCTTCACCCGGATCTCCCTGAAGGATAGTTACCTTCCCTCTCGGGATAAACGGATACCATAGCCAGTTGATTTCCCTGACCTCGACATTTGTTGAACTGATGATCTTCAGTTCCTTTTTCTGTGACATAAAATCACTCCTTTCTTAAAAATTTTCATAAAAAAGCGGTCATTCTTTCGAATAACCGCTTTGTAAACAAATTTATTATGCTTTTAGGTTTTGATTTGGATTTTCCTAAAAATGCGTAGAATACCCCAAACCCATAATACGCCCTTTCAAAAAATTATTCAAGAACATATGTTCTACATTTTACACAAAATTACAGCATATGTTTTGGTTGCATTTGTCAACGCTTTTTTAATACAAGAAATGCGGGAATACGTTTCAGAGTAGGTTACGACAAAAAGACCGGCATTTCTGCCGGCCTCGTTGGTAGATTATATTCAGGATATATCTTACTATCGCCTTATCCCAACAAATTGGAATTTACGAATCCAAATCAACGGTAGATATTTCCTCTACGGGAAAAGATATTTTTACCAACCCAACAGAAACAAATCTACCGCTCATTTTTGTGAACTCGTGTAAAATCAGATCGCTCGCTTTATAAAATACTTCGTCATCATCTTCTTTTGTAAGAGCTAATGTACAATGCGGTACCCATCTGTTCGGGAGATACCATTCATATCCCGTTGTATTAAAACCACTCAGGTGTTCACAAAGTTCTTTTTGAAACTGATACATACTTTCGTTCATTACAGGCGAGACAAAAATAGTCTTTGTATCGGTGAACATTCCGACAGAGCTGATATAAGCGGGAAGCTGCTTGTGCGTCCGTGCAAAATCAATCAGTTTTTCAACACAATCCTGCTCATTAACGTCATTGAAGCAAGCTAACGTAAGATGCGGTCTTGTTTTCCATTCCAAAAACTTTTTGCTTAATTGTTTATCAGCCACTGATTGAATTAAATCAGTAAGGCGCTGCTCTGTTTCTTTATCAAAATACAGTTCTATTGCATATTGCATTCTATTTTCCTTCGCAAATCCCGATTTGTCATCGTCTATTATCCTGATAATTTTATATACCAAGGATGTAAAACCCATTATACTGCTTTGCTTCTTCAAGCCATTTGTTAAGAACATCATAGCCTTCAGGCTTTGCACTTAATAATCTTCCGATGATAGGTTCGATCTTATCCGGCGCATAATATGTAACACCGTAATAGTCGAAATAACCTTCCGTCATATTGGGATGAATACCTGTTCCCAAAATCTCTTTGTATGTAGAAAATAAAGGTGAATCTCCATGCACATAAAGTGAATCATCCCGCCAGTGATCAATAGAATGAAATATTCGATTCTGCTGAGTTCCTTCCGGCATCATGCAAAACTGGAATTCAACAAAGCACGAGCCTCCATATTTTCTTCTTTCGTCTTGCGACTCGAATTTCAGAAACATATAGTGTCCTTTCCTGTTAATTTAATAATCCGGGAGCCACCTCATAAATAAAATAATTATACCTGACCCTATAAAAAATATGCAGGATTGTTATAATCAATCCGTTTCTGAAAATTTTTAAAATTTTTTCTCGAACCACCCAATAATCCGTATCGCTCATTCGTTAAGTAAGCAGATGCGGATAGAAAGGAGTCAGAATTCATGACAGAAAAAGAACTCGAGAACATCTACAACGAAGCGTACCGTCCGGTATACTGGACAGCATTTTCGCTCCTCAAAAATGAACAGGATGCGGAAGATATCGTTCAGGATACATTCATATCTTTCATCACGAACTACAGCGATCTGAAGGATACCGGCAAGGCTGTTGCGCTTCTGAAGAAGATCTCTGCCAACAAGTGTCTCGACCGTATTAAACTCTCGAAGACCGATGCAGCTGAAGACGAGTTCTTTGAAAACATTGAAGCAGTTCCGGAGGATTTCCTGCCCGAATCAATAATCGAATCGGAGCAGATGCGCAAGGTCGTTATGGACATCATTGAGAAGTCACTTTCCGAAGATGTAAGAAGAACGCTGATACTGTTCTACTTTAACGAGCTGAGCACAAAGGAGATCTCTGATGCTCTCGGCATTCCGCAGGGAACTGTTCTGTGGCGTCTGAATTTTGCCAAGAAAAAGATCAAAAAGGAGGTCGAGAAGTATGAAGACGAGAACAACACGAAGCTGTACGGTATGGCTGTACCGTTCTTAAGCAAGCTCTTTATGAAAGAAGCTGAGCAGGTTATCTTCAAGCCCATGCCGGCTTCGCTTACCACCCTGTCCGCATCAGGAGAGGCTTCCACATCCGGAGCCGGAACAAAAATGGCTGCAGAAGCAGCAAAGAAAGGAACAGGGATCATTATGAAAAAGGGATTGATTATCGGAATCGCAGCAACAGTAGTCGTAGTAGGTGCTGTAGCAGGAATCACAATTGGAATTCTCTCTAATAAGGACAAGAAGTCTTCAAAAACAGAGAAGACAAGGGTCGAAGAGACAGAAGACAGACCTGCAAATGACAGCGCATGGGCAGATCCGGTTGACGATACGACAGAAGAGACAGAGGAAACAGATGAGACAAAACCTTCAAAGAAGATCACGGAAGATTCCATTTTCGTTGTCATGAAGGACATGACAGCTGAAGAGTGCATCGAGAACATCTGGAAGACAGCCAATGTTCGTGTCGGCATGACAAAGGCCGAATATGATGAAAACCTTATAGTGCCTGATGACATGTGGTATTTTAAGACCCTTGATGACAGTTTTTACTGGCAGGCAAATTACAGCGAAGAATGCAAAGGATACATTACGCAGCTTTCTGTAGGTGTTGCAAAGGACAAAGATCCTTTGGCTATAAAAGAGCTCAATAAAATGTCTTGTGTTGAATTAATGGTCAACTGTAAAGATGAGGCATTCGCCAAGGAATTATTCGAGGCGGCAATCGAAAAGTATAAAGCAGAAGGATATGTGGTCAAATTCGATCAGGACGGAGTTATGTCCGGCAGCAGAGTAATGGAATTCGAAGGCCATGGAAGGTCATTCAGAATTTCCTATATTCCTATGCAGGGATTTACAATGGATTTCAAGATCCCGATCCTTACAGAATAAACAGAATGATCTGATATAAAAAATAGGCCCTGGATAATCTCCAGGGCCTTGTTTTCTGACTATAGATCTTATAACGACTTAATCTTCAGCACCATTTCTGAACAGGAATTCATCACCGTTTGTATTGACGATTTTAAAGTCTTTAGGCATCTTATCGAGCTTAAGAACGCAGTACGGATAATCGATCGCCTGAGTTACAGCGCTGTCGGGTGCGGGTGATGTCTCTTCAACAGTGATGATGAGTTCGCCGTCATTAAGGCCGAGATCAACGATCTTGACATCATAGCCGCCGGTGGTCTTCTTTCCTGAATAGATAACAATAAAATAGGGAGAATCAAGCTGTTCGAGCTGGTCTACATAGTAGCCGCGTGTCTTGGTCTTCTCCATAAGATTACCGTATGAATCTTTGCCCAGGATCTCATATTTCATATTTCCGACTTGTCCCTTTTCAGGAAGAGAGCCGTTATTGTCTTCTTTTACAGACTTATAATTCTGAGAATAGGTAGCCGCTGTTGTAGCCTGAGTGGTTCCGTTCGTGTTTGCCGGCTGCGACGGTGTTAAAGTACATCCTGCGATACCTGCAATTACTGCAAAAGCCAGTGTGGCGCAAAGTGCTGTTCTTAATCCTTTATGCATTTTAGATTTCCTCCATGTGATTGTTATACCATATATACAATCAGGTTCCGAAAATGTTGCACCCGCCTTAAATCATTGTGTCCGAAAAACTGAATTGATGTGGTGATATAATGATGTCCAGATAATGGGAAAAGAGGAATATTAATGGAAGGACTATTCAAGATTTGGCTTTTTATTGTCGGAACGATTTCCATTATAGTTCTGGCTTCACAGCTGGCATCCGGAATAGTTGCGATTTCTTCCGGGATCAGGGTCAATAAAGACAAAAGAAGTTTTTTCATGGGCATCACGCTCATCCTTACCGGATTAGAAGCCATACTGTCGATCTACAGTTCATTTCCTGTAACTACTGTGATCGTAAGAAATCTTTCGATGGACAATGTTGCTTTATACAGCACTTTTTCCGGTCTCGTCAGTACTGCAGTTGCATTGCTGGGAGTGGCTTCAACAGTACTATTCAGCCTTTATTTCATAAAGAATTATCAGACAGGAAAAGCACATCTGATCGTGGCTTTGGCTGCCAGGGTTATCTCGGTTGTTATTTCAATATTCTCGAAGATGTCTTTAGCATCTTATATTACTAAGAAGGCTCCGCTCTGGAGCTATATTGCCGTATTCTCAGCAGGTCTGATATTCAGCATTATCTCTTTTATAGCCATTACCACGCTTGCCGGGAAGACTGGAAAATACGAA
>JAEEGH010012561.1_pt1 | contig 18954 bp, 20 predicted proteins | sample 9134181 | NCBI WGS metagenome assembly JAEEGH01 (sample SAMN16246544, study PRJNA631951) | gut metagenome | biome: gut microbiome; feature: rumen; material: DP-attached | host: Bos | place: Iran: Karaj | collected 2018-10 | reverse complement strand
TTGGTAAGCATACCACCTGCCCAGCGCTCGGTTACGGAAGGCATTCCGACAGCGGCAGCTTTCTCGCTGACGATGTCCTTGGCCTGCTTCTTGGTGGCTACGAAGAGGATCTTGCGGCCGCTCTTGGCCAGGATCTTCATCTCCTCGGCAGCCTCGTCGAGTTTGACGATGGTCTTGTGCAGGTCGATGATGTGGGTACCCTTCTTCTGGTCGAAGATGTAGGGAGCCATCTTGGGGTTCCACTTGCGGGCGAGGTGTCCGAAGTGTACGCCTGCATCAAGCAGTTCTTGGAAATTTGTACGTGACATTTTAATTTGTTTCTTGTTTTAAAACTGTGCCCGTTCGGGCCTCTTTTCTTCAAGGCGGAGTAGCGGCTGAGCCGGTCTCCGGCCTTTTCCGCAGGGCGGCAACATTCCGTGGGAATGTTTAAAACCGCCTCTGTGCCGTAAATCAGCTGATTAACGTTTGCTGAACTGGAAGCGTCTGCGGGCTCCGGGCTGACCGGGTTTCTTGCGCTCGACCTCGCGGGGATCGCGGGTGAGGAAGCCGGCGGCCTTGAGAGCGGCGCGGTATGCATCCTTGTCAACCTCACAAAGGGCGCGGGAAATGCCGAGGCGGACTGCCTCTGCCTGACCTTTGATGCCACCGCCGCAAAGGGTGATCTTTGCGTCGAACTGACCTGCAGTACCGGTGACCTCGAAAGGCTGGTTCACGATGTACTGGAGAGTCTCTGCGGGGAAGTAGTTCTCGAGAGTGCGGTCGTTGATCGTGATGTTGCCTTTTCCGGCGGTGAGATAAACGCGAGCTACAGCTGCCTTACGTCTTCCAAGGGCGTGTGTCTGTTCCATTTGCTCTGTTTAAATTTCGTTTAACTTGATGGTTTTGGGATTCTGGGCCTGGTGCGGATGCTCGGGACCTGCGTAAACGTGCAGATTGCCAAGGATCTTAACACCAAGACGGGTCTTGGGGAGCATTCCACGGACTGCCCTCCTCACGAGTTCGGCCGGCCTCTTCTCGAGGATCTCCTTGGGCGTTGTAAAGCGCTGTCCGCCGGGATATCCGGTGTAACGCGTGTAAACGCGGTCGGTCATTTTCTTGCCACCAAGGGCCACCTTCTCGGCGTTGACTACGATGACGTTGTCACCACAGTCCACGTTGGGGGTGAAGCCGGGCTTGGTCTTGCCACGAAGGACAAGAGCCACGCGGGCGGCGAGACGACCAAGTGCGAGATCCGTCGCGTCAATGACGACCCACTCTTTGTTCACAGTGCCCTTGTTCAGGGATACTGTCTTGTAGCTTTGTGTGTCCACTGTCTTGATCTTTAATAGGTTAATAATAACATTGCGATCCCTTCAAAAATTAGGGGACGCAAAGGTAGAAATTATTTCTTAAATATCAAAGTTTATGCTTGCTAATTCAAAAATTAACCCTATCTTTGCAGTCCCTTCAATGATGGCGGGGTAGCTCAGCTGGTTAGAGCGTCGGATTCATAATCCGGAGGTCGTGGGATCATGCCCCACTCCCGCTACAGAACAGTTCAATAAAGAATCCGCGAACCTAAGGCTCGTGGATTCTTGTGTTTTATGTATCAGTGGTTTACTTCGGACCTGTGTTCGAGTGGAATCGCAAATGCAAAATAATAGCTATCTTAGCACCGATCAAACAACAAGCATATGGACCGTAGAGATTTCATAGCGAAATCGGCAGCGGCGGCAGGCGGCATTGTGCTGTCAGCCACAGGCGTCGAAGCATTGGCAAATAACAAAAAGGGTAAGGCAATGAAAGTACTGATGATTAACGGCAGCCCGCATCAGAAGGGCAACACGGCTATCGCACTTGAAGAAATCGCAAAGCAACTCAAAAAGAACGGCATCGACAGCGAGACCGTCTGGATCGGCAACAAGGCTGTCAGGGGCTGCATAGCGTGCGGACAATGCCACAACCATCCGGGCAAATGTGCCTTTGACGACGATATCTGCAACCGTATCAGCGAGAAGTTCGCCGATGCCGACGCCCTCATTGTCGGCTCTCCTGTTTATTATGGCCAGCCCAACGGAGCCGTCCTGAGCGTTATCCAGAGGGCGTTCTACTCCAACGGCGGCAGCATTTCCGGCAAACCTGCAGCAGCCGTGGCCGTGTGCCGAAGAGGAGGCGCCACAGCTACTTTCGAGACTCTGAACATGCCGTTCCAGATGATGAACATGCCAGTCGTGACCTCCCAGTACTGGAATATCGTCTATGGCGCCGCGCCCGGACAGGCCTCCCTTGACACCGAGGGCTTGCAGACCATGCGCACATTGGCCAATAATATGGCCTGGCTCCTCAAGGCCACTGGCGGCAAGCCGGCACCGGGGCGCGACGGTGAGCCCATGGAAGCGATGAATTTCATCAGGTAACCGCAGGCGCCTGAAAGGCATATATTGGTAAAAAACAGTCCGGAAATATGCGTTTCGGACTGTTTTTTGTATATTTGAAAAGAAAAAGACAGTTAGTTATGAGAGCATTACTTTTATTCCTTTCCGCGCTCACCATGGTGAGCTGCTCGGCAATGTTACAGGGCTCGCAAAGCAACAGCGGCAGCGCCAATACTGCCCAGACCGGCAGCGATACTTCCAGAAAGGTGACTTCGACCAGGGGTTACCAGCCTACAAATGACGATGTGGTGCGCTACAATAACGATATTACGGCTTTTCTCAAGGCAAACGTACCTAATCTTGACTTAAACAGCAAGACGCTTATTATGATCAACGACGAGAAAGCGTCTTCGCTCAAGGGAGTAGAACTCAAGGACGTCAAGCTTATATCGGTCCTTGATGCATCCAACGCCTCCATCCTCGGCTCCAGCACGTATAAAGGCGCCATTATCATCAAGACGAAGTAATCCGCCCGCCTCTCCGGAAATACAAAACCGGCCCCGCAAAGGGCCGGTTAATCATATCTAACGGTCAAAACTTCGTGACGCGAATGGAAGTGCTAGGCGCAGGGCCTGGTGCCAGTATTCCTGGGTATGGCCGCCGTCGCGGACACGGAACTCGCTCTTTATACGCTTGGCTTTCATCTTGCGGTGGAAGTCTTCGTTGAGCTCCAGAAGGAAGTCGTCGTCGCCGCAATCGATAAACCATTTGACGTTGCGCAACTCATTCAGAGTAGCCTCGGAAGCGTTGTCCAAAAAGTCGAGAGCCGAATGATCGCATACCGACTGGCAAACTATTTCGAGCTTGTCCCCGCTTTTGTGGGCGCGGCCGACCTTGTTGTCCTTATTGTCCAGCCAGGCGCTCATCGCATAGCAGCTGGAGAACATATCCGGATGCCTCTGGGCATATACGGTGCTTCCGCCGCCACCCATCGAAAGGCCCATGACGGCTCGGTGCCCCTTGTCTCCTATTCCCCTGTACTTTGCTTCCACGGCCGGAATCAATTCCTTGAAAAAGAAATCTTCGTAATTCCAGCCGGGCATGTTGAAGTATCCGTTCTGTACATTGTGGGCGTCGGGGTGACCGGCATTGGGCATCACTATAATCATTGGTACGGCCTCTCCGGAAGCAATGAGTTCGTCGGCTATGCCTTTCATCTTCATGTTCTCCACCCAATTGGTGTAGGAGCCGTACAATCCGTGCAGAAGATACACTACGGGGTACTTGCGCGCCGACTTCTCAAAGCCGTCGGGCAAATACACATTGAACTTGACCTGGGCGTCGAGTACCGCGCTGCGGAGGCTGTCGGTAACTACCTTGCCTGCATTGACGCGTACTGCCGGCAGTGCCAGCAGTACTAATAGAACACAAACAAAACGTTTCATTTCTTGTACTTCATTTCAAACAGCCCGTCCTGACCCTGGACCAGGAAGCGCTTGCACTTGAAGTGCGCAAGGTCTTCCAGCTCGCCTGTGGTGCCGATGCTCATATCGAGCACCTCCACGGGGCGCTTGTTCTTGAGGTCCCATACAAACAGGTAGCTGGGATATTCGGGAGTGCCAAGTCCGGTGGGCATCATAAGCTTGCCTTTCCAGATGCACAGGCCCTGGCCGATGGTGGCATAGGCAAGGCCGTGGTCTTCAACAACATAAGTGTCGATTATGTCATCTTTTGTGAACACCACGTCCCCTTCGCTTATCTTGGGAAGACGGAACTTGATGACGCGGTGGCGGTTGCCCTCCACGTCTTTGTCTTTGGTGGTGTTGCCGTAGCCGTAGAGAACTTTGTGCTGGCGGTCCACTACCCACTGGAGGGCGTAGCCGTACAGGTTGTCCACATCGTCAAAGTGGATGGTCTGCACCAGTTCGGAACTCTGGAAGCCCGGCAGTATGCGCTCCACGAAGAGCACGTCCTTGCGGCCTTTGTAGGGCTGCTTGTGGCACTGGCTTACGTAGATAACGGGCATGGGGTCTTTGCGGTCGGCCTTCTCTACGCCGAACGAGCAAACGTTTGAGTGGTTCACCGGGTCGGAGGTTGCCAGGTTGAAGCGGCCAAGCTTGGTCAGGCCGTCACGTCCGTCGTACTTCCAGACCGTGGCTATACCGGTGTGCTGGAGGCTTACTACATAGTTCTTGTAGCAGTCCATACCTTGATAATTGGCCTTTTCGAAGGCCGTGATGTGCCTGTTTGAGAATGAGTCGGTGCTCAAGGGGACGGACACGAACCCCTGGTTCTGTGCAAAAGCAACTGCCGCCAGCATGAGAGCGGCGGCAGTAGTAAGAAATCTCTTCATTTTAATGCTGGATAGCCATTAAACGTAAATATTTCAGCACCGTATCGCACCATTCCTCGTCGCCGGGGAGCTGATAGCGTGCGTTGCCTGCAGGGTCGGGGGTAAAGAGGGTCTCTCCCTTGGGGGTGAGGGTTACCCAGCCGCGCTCCGACAGGGTGTAAAGCTCGTCACCCTCGACTGCGTTGATAACTGCAAGAGGGTCCCACATCTTCTGGCCGGTATCGCACTGGACATTCTGGTAAACCCACTTGATGGGGTGGATGTCGGTCCAGTTCATATCGGAAATTACAAGCTCGGGCTTGTAGTTGAGGGGGTCTCCCACCTCGCCGGGCGAGAACACCACGTCAATCTCCTTGGGCCAGAGTTCGAAGAACTTGAGCGAAAAGTCGATTGCCTGGGTGAAGTTGTAGTCGGGCTCCACAGCTTTGCCGAATACTCCGCCCATGGTGTAAAGATCCTTGACCTTGGCGCGTACAAGTTCGACACCGCTGAGGGGCGAATACTCGTCGGGACCAGACTGGAGCAGGCGGGAGAGGGAGGTTACAAAGCCCACGGAGGCGATGGTAACGCTCTTGTCGGGCTGCTCGGAGAGGAGCTTGCGGTAAAGCTTGTACCCCTCGGGATACTCGTCCTTGCTCTTGTAGGTCTGCTTGAACATGGGATCGGAATCCTCGGTGCGGGCGTAGGCCACGTTGTGGTAGGGGATGAACACCATAGGATCTTTGATGCCTGCCCTCTCGAGGCCGACGGGGATATCGGGATATCCGTAGAAGTTGTTCATGATGTCCACCGCGTCAGCATTGGCGGCGCCCATACGGTCCACGATGACTCCGAGCAGGTTGCAGCGCTTCATGTCCATATAGCGGTACAGGAGCATGAGGGCGAACAGGTCGTCCGTCGAAGAACCCATATCGCAGTCGAATATGATGCGGCAGTCCCTTTGCTCGTAATTGGACTTGACGTTGATGCCCTTGGCCACATCGTACACGGTGTGCTGTCCGTTCTCGCGGGCGAACGCCACTGCAGCTGCGAGGCTGTCCTCGGGGAAGCAGCGGGTGGAGTCGAAGTAGTACTTGCCGTTCTCGGGGTTGTACCAGCCGCCCACCAGACCGTCGTGTGCGCGGGCGTGCTTGACCACTGCCGCTATGCTCTTCTTGTCGAAACTGTTCTGGGTGGCTGCGTACGATACCATAATGCCCTCGGTAGGCTGCTTGAGAGTGTTGATGTCGATAGTGAAGCCCTCGGGATACATCTGTCCCATGGCCCAGATCACGTTGTAAAGCTCTTTGTCGGAGAGCTTGTTCTGCCCGTTGACGGAGAGGCTCAGTGCCAGCAGGGCGACGGCCAAAAGAACTTTACGCATGGTCTTAGACTCTTTGGCCGTATGAACGGTCGACGGTGTTGACGGTAATCTTTTCGCCGGTCTCGATGAAGAGAGGAACCATGATCTTGGCGCCGGTCTCCAGGGTGACCTCCTTGAGTGCTGAAGTGGAAGCGGTATTGCCCTTGACTGCGGGCTCGCTGTAGGTCACTTCCAGTGTTACGTAGGTGGGGAGCTCGCAGGTGAGGCATTTCTCCTCGCCAACCACGAACATCATTTCCACGTGCTGGCCTTCTTTCATAAGGTCGGCGTTCTCAACCACGTCCTTGGGGAGAAGAATCTGCTCGTAGGTCTCTTCGTGCATGAAGTTGAAGCCGTCTTCCTCGGCGTAGAGGAACTGATAAGGGCGCCTCTCCACTTCGATGGTCTCGATTTTGGCGCCTGCGGTGAAGGTGTTCTCCAGGATGCGTCCGTTCTCGAGGTTGCGGAGTTTGGTCTTGACGAAAGCGGGGCCCTTGCCCGGCTTGACGTGCTGGAACCAAACAATCATACACGGTTTGTCGTTGAATTTAAGGTAAAGACCGTTCTTGAAATCTGCTGTTGTTGCCATATAATTTTAAATTAAAGTTAATCAAACAATCTTGCGAATATACTTAATAGACGGAATTAATGCAAATTTTTAATTGCTGCGGCCACCTTCTCCAGCAGCCATTTAGGTGTGGAAGTGGCTCCGCACACCCCTGCGGAGGCGGCTCCACCGAACCACTCGGGCTGCAGTTCTTCTGGCCCTCCGATGAGATATGTGCGCGGGTTGATGCTGCGGCACCATTGGTAAAGCACCTTGCCGTTGGAGCTGGAACTGCCCGACACGAATACGATCACGTCATGCTCAGAGGCAAACTCCGCCAGCTCCTTGTGCCTTCCCGCCACCTGTGCGCAGATACTGTGATGCACGGTAAGCCGCTCTCCCGCTATGCCGCGCAGTTTTTCTTCCAGCTGGAGGTAGCTTCCAGGGCTCATGGTAGTCTGGGAGAAAAGTTCAATGGGAGAGGAGACATCGATCGCTCCGTTTTCAATCAAAGCATCCAGGGCCTCCGGGCTTTCGACTACAAGCGCCCGGCCGCCGGTTCGTCCCACGAGGGCAAGCACCTCGGGGTGGCCTATCTTGCCGAAAATGAGCACCTGGGAGCGTCCTGCGGCAGCCTCTACCTTGTCTTGGAGGCGCAGCACCACAGGACAGGTACAATCGATGACGTTCAGCCCCAGTTCTTTGATGCGATTGTATGTGGCGGGAGGTTCTCCGTGGGCCCTTATAAGCACCGTGGCGCCTTTGGGAAGGGCGTCAAGACGGCTGTGGGAAGTGATTTGCAGCCCAAGGCTTTGCAGGCGGGAGAGCTCGGCTTCATTGTGGACTATTTCTCCCAGCGACCATAACTGCCCGTCGCCGCGACGGAGGAAATCTTCGGCCGTAGTGATGGCACGGATTACTCCGCCGCAGAATCCGGAATGCGGGTCTATCCCTACTTTTATCATAAGATGCCGAACTTGCCCTGGATGAGGCCCTGCACCCACGCAAGCTCCTCTTCGAAGGTCATTTCGGAGTTGTCAAGCTCAAATGCGTCCTCGGCCCGGCGCAGCGGATTGGTTTCGCGGTGGGAGTCGATATAATCCCTCTCGCGGAGGTTCTTGACCACCTCTTCCAGCAGCGGATTCTCACCCTTGGCAACCAACTCGTCGTAGCGTCTCTGCGCCCTCACCTGCTCGCTTGCCGTCATGAAAATCTTGAGCTGGGCGTTGGGGAAAACGGCGGTGCCGATATCGCGTCCGTCCATGACTATGCGGCCTTTCTTGCCGAATTCGCGCAGCTTTTCGTCCACCCAGGCCCTGACGTAAGGTACTGCTGCAATGGGGCTTACCTGTGCGCTGACTTCCATGGAACGTATCTGCTGCTCTATGCAGCGGGGGCCCATGTAGAGCTTGCCTTCCGCTCCGAAGTGCAGATCCAGCTGTGCCAGAGCGTCTTTAAGCGCGCGGTTAATTTCTGCCAGTCGGTTGATGAAACCTTCTTCCTGTGCGAACAGCGTCACACCCCTGTAAAGGGCGCCGGAGTCGAGGTAAAGGAAGTTGAATTTGCGGGCGATTTTCTTGGCGAAGCTGCTCTTGCCTGTGGAAGAGTAGCCGTCTATAGCAATAATAATATCAGGAATAGTCATATCAGCACAAATGTAGAAAAAAATAACGATATTTGCCGTATGAAGATTCTGATAATTGATGACGAGCGGAGCATCCGCAACTCCCTCGGAGAGATTCTTTCCGACGAGGGTTATATAGTAGAAACAGCAGAGAACGGCACTGAAGGCCTGGAGAAGGCTCTCAAAGGTCACTACGACATAATTTTCTGCGACATCAAGATGCCGGGTCTCGACGGGGTTGAGGTGCTTGAAAAACTTAGCGCCGAGGGCACCGAGAGCGCCGTGGTCATGATTTCCGGTCACGGAGACATAGAGACTGCCGTGGAGTGCATCAAGAAGGGCGCGTTCGACTTTATCCAGAAGCCCCTCGACCTTAACCGCATACTCATCACCATCAAGAACGCCACCGACAAAACCAAGCTCGTAAGCCAGAACAAGAGCCTCAAAAAGAAGGTTTACGGAGGCGAGCGCATGGTGGGCGAGAGCGAGGCCATCTGTCACGTGCGCGAGATGATAGAAAAGGTTGCGCCCACGCCCGCACGCGTGCTTATCACCGGCGGCAACGGCTCCGGCAAGGAGCTCGTCGCCAGGAGCCTGCACGCCCTCAGCGACCGCGCCTCCCAGCCCTATGTGGAGGTCAACTGCGCCGCCATCCCGTCGGAACTCATCGAGAGCGAACTTTTCGGCCACGAGAAGGGCTCCTTCACCTCCGCCATCAAGCAGCACAAGGGCAAGTTCGAGCAGGCCGACGGCGGCACGCTTTTCCTGGACGAGATCGGCGACATGAGCCTGGCCGCCCAGGCCAAGGTGCTCCGGGTACTCCAGGAGCGCAAGCTCTCCCGCGTCGGTTCCGACAAGGATATCGTCGTGGACGTACGTGTAATCGCCGCGACCAACAAGGACCTGATGGAGGAGATCCGCAAGGGCAATTTCCGCGAGGACCTCTACCACCGGCTCAGCGTGATCGTGATCCGTGTCCCTTCGCTGGACGAGCGGCGCGACGACATCCCCACGCTGATCGACTACTTCCGCGGGAAGTACACGGACGGCGGCCGGGCCCGCAGTTTCTCCCCGGAGGCGGTCGAGCTGCTCAAGCAGAAATCCTGGCCGGGCAATATCCGCGAGTTGGACAACGTGGTGGACCGCCTCCTGATCCTGGGAGACGAGCCCGTGTCCGCGGACAATGTCCGGGATTTCGTAAATATCTGAATCTGTTTGTTTTATACAAATAAGTGCGTATCCCTGCCGAAACGGCGGGGATTTTTTCTTTTCCGCCGAGTCGGTGCAAAACTCCCGGTCCGGGGCTTTTGGGTGGAATACTATCCAAATAATTGTCAATAAATGTCTTATGTGTGGTGGTTTTTTTTACTCCAACATGCATTTGCAAAACTTCTTTCACTTATTTTTGCAAATGAAAACCATTTATTAGACTGTTTCTATAATTTGTTGGTTATGGAGAATAACAATTCCGTGGAGAAATCCCTTTTCATCAAGTCTGGCTCGACCATCAAGCGGGTGCTCAGTACGGATGTCCTGTATATCCAGTGCGACGGCAATGTCTCGCACCTCTATATGCTGGACGGGACCGAGTTGGTGTGCGTCCGCCTGCTGAAGCTCTTTGAGCAGGATCTTTCCGGCGCCGGTTTCATCCGTATCAACCATAATGTGCTGGTCAACCTCTCCGAGGTCCTCGAGATCCGGTATGTCAACGCCCGCAAGCGCCAGGTGATCCTCACCGGCGGCGTCGTGCTGGATGTCTCGTACCGCAAGTGGAAGGCTGTCAAGGAAGCATTGCTCGGAAAGAAATAGTGCCCATGTCCGGATTCTGGATTGCCTTCACTGCTATCGGGGTAATGGTTGCCATTATCCTGTCCCAGTGGTTCTTCCTGGCCCGCTTCAGACGTCGGCATAAACTCAGCGTCGAGCGCATGATGTTGCTGGAGGAGGAGCGAAAATACATGGAGTCGGTCCTGGACAAGTCCCGGGACGGGGCGGCCAACGAACTCCTTCGCCACAGGGCGTCGCTGATCAGCCGCCTGCTGGCAGCCGAGATCTCCGGCGACAGCGCGGAGAACGACTCCGTGATGGAAGAGATCGGCGCGATGGTGGGAGAGCGTGACGAATTCATGCGGCAGAACAGGATCCTCTATGAGCGTTGGCAGCCGCTGATGATCGCCCATCTGCGCGACTGCGGCCTGACCGACGAGGAGATCGAGGTCTGCTGCCTGTATGCGATGGGCCTGAACGGCAAGACGATCCAGCAGTATACCCAGGACGGCCGTCATTACCAGAATGTCGGGCTCATCCGCAAGAAACTCGGACTGGGCGAGCACGACAAGAACATCGACGGCTACATCAAATCCCTGATCAAATAAGCTACCGGACGAGGATCGCTCCCCGTCGGTCGAAGCGCTTGACCTCGGCGTCCGTGAAACGGGCGTCATTTGGCCCTTTATAGCGGGCCTTCTCGTAATAGAACAACTCGTGGGTGTCCGCTGAAATCAGCATCTTGTAGCAGGCGGAACGGAAGCTGATCCGTCCCGGGGCGATCACGATGCCCAGCAGCGCATTCCTCTCCCGCAGCGGATAGACTTCGTCGGCCGTGTCGGGATCCAGGTAGATCTTCTTGCCCGTGAGCTTGTCGGCATTGACGGCGGACAGGCCGAGATAGGCGGTCTTGTCGGAGACCATCGCCTCCTCCACGAAACCCTGGAGGATATCCAGGAAGGCCCCCATGAACATGAGTTCCCGCCCGCTGGGGTCGTCTACGCTCGCGATCGGGATCCGGACGACCTCGAAGGGTTTCTTGAGACTCTCCTTCTCATCTTCCTTGCCGCCCTTGGCGAGGATGAGGCAGGCGATGCCTTCCTCCTGGGCCAGGCTCAGGAAGTAATAGTTGTTGGAACTGCGCAGGCGGGCGTACTCTTCCTGCGAGCAGAATTCGTAGGGGGAGATGCGCCAGTGGACGGCAATCTCTTCGCGCAGGGTTATCTCCAGGAAGGAATTGCCCTCCAGCACGACCTTTGTGGTGCGGGTGGGGAAGTCCTCGAGCCGGACCTTGCGGGTATAGACCTTTCCCTGCCCGAAGGCGGCAAGGCTGCCGAGCAGCAGGGCCAGGGCCAGAAAAAGATGTTTCAAGCGGCGTTCCATATCCCAAAGTTAAGCAAAAATCATTACATTTGTAAGTTATGTCAGACTACGTCGTTTCAGCCCGCAAATACCGTCCGGACTCTTTCGAGTCCCTGATCGGACAGGACAATATCGCAAGGACCCTCAAGAACTCGATCCTCAGGGGCCAGCTGGCGCATGCCTATCTGTTCTGCGGCCCCCGTGGAGTAGGCAAAACCAGTGCCGCACGCATCTTCGCCAAGACCATCAACTGCGCCCATCCCGGCCCGGACCTGGAGCCTTGCGGCGAGTGCGACTCCTGCCGCTCTTTCGCCGAAGGGCACTCCTACTGCATCCACGAGCTGGATGCGGCGTCCAACAACGGCGTGGACGACATCAAGACCCTGATGGACCAGGTGCAGATCCCGCCGCAGGTGGGACGCTATTCGGTGTATATCATCGATGAGGTGCACATGCTCTCGCAGTCGGCTTTCAACGCCTTCCTCAAGACCCTTGAGGAGCCGCCGGCACACGCCATCTTCATCCTCGCCACCACGGAGAAGCACAAGATCCTCCCGACGATCCTGAGCCGCTGCCAGACCTACGATTTCAACCGCATCGGCGTGCCGGACATCGTGCGCAACCTTCGCAGCATTGCCGGCAAGGAGGGGATCACGGTGGACGACGAGTCCCTGCACGTGATCGCCCACAAGGCGGACGGGGCCATGCGCGACGCCCTCACGCTCTTCGACCAGACGGTAGCCTTCTGCGGGACGGACATCCACTATGCGGACGTGATCCGCAACCTGGGTGTGCTGGACTATGAATACAGTTTCCGCCTGGTGGACGCTTTCCTGGCCGGGGACTACGCCTCGGCGCTGCTCGCCTTTGACGAGATCCTGTCCAAGGGCTTCAACGCGCAGCATTTCGTGTCTGCGCTGAGCGCGCACCTGCGGGACCTCCTGGTGAGCCGCACAGGCGGCCTGGAGGCCTTGCTGGACCTCCCGGATTCGCTGCGGGCGCGCTACCAGGAGCAGGGCGGGCGCTGCAGCGTGAAGTGGCTCTACGACGCCCTGGGTGTCACGACCCAGTGCGAGGCCGGCTACCGTCTCGCCACGAATCCCCGCCTGCATATCGAATTCGCTCTGATGAAACTGGCGTTCCTGCAGCAGGACCGGGCGGGTTCTCCGGAACCGCGCAGTGGAGTGCTGCCTCAGGAAACCGTGGCCGCCCGTGGCCTCGTGAACGGGAGGGGCCCGCTTCCAAAGGAAGTGGGAAGGACGAGCGCGAAGCGCGAAGTTTCCGGAGGCAGCAGCTCCACTGCAGGTGGAGGAGAAGCAGCGATAAAGAAAGAACCAAGGAAGTCCGGATCGTCGCTGTCGCTGTCGGCGCTGCTGAGCGACGACGAGCCCGACGTGGTGCAGCCGGCGGCGAAGGGCCCGGAAGCGCCGGCGGAGCCCGTCCTGACGGACGAAGAACTGGCCGGGAAGTGGAAGGAACTGGCGGCGATGTACGCCGCCCAGCCGCGCCTTGCCAGCGCCCTGGCCAACGCAAAGCTGAGCTTCGGCGAGGCCGACGGCCGCAAGGTCGTGTCCTTCACCGTGACCAATGAGGCCCAGAAGAAGTGGATCGAAGAGCGGATCCTGCGCGACCTGGAGGCCCGGTTCGCCAAGTTGACGGCCTGCACGCGCATCCGGCTGGAGCCGGACGTGCTGCCCGAAGAAGAGCAGGGCCCCCGCATCTACATGCCCACGGAGAAGGCCGAAGACCTGATGAGCAAGAACGAAGAGGTCCGCAACCTGGTCGTCGACCTCGGATTGGATATCAAATAGGAGAAGGTATGAAACTACGCTGCGAGAACCTCGTCAAGAAATACGGCGTCCGCACGGTCGTCAAGGGCGTGTCGATGGAAGTGGAGCAGGGGGAGATCGTGGGATTCCTCGGCCCCAACGGTGCCGGCAAGACCACCAGTTTCTACATGATCACGGGCCAGATCGTCCCCAACGCCGGCCGGGTGTTCCTCGACGACGAGGAGATCACCGGCCTGCCGATGTACCAGCGGGCCCAGAAGGGGATCGGCTACCTGCCGCAGGACGCCTCGGTGTTCCGCAGGATGTCCGTCGAGGACAACATCGAGTCCGTGATGGAGATGCGGGGCATGCCGCGCGAGGAGCGCCGCGCCCGCCTGGAATCCCTGATCGACGAATTCAACCTCTCCAAGGTCCGCAAGTCGCTGGGCATCCAGCTCTCCGGCGGCGAGCGGCGCCGCTGCGAGATCGCGCGCGCCCTGGCCATCGACCCCAAGTTCATCCTGCTGGATGAGCCGTTCGCGGGGGTGGACCCGATCGCCGTGGAGGACATCCAGTACATCATCGCCAAGCTCAAGTACCGCAACATCGGCGTGATCATCACCGACCACAACGTCGGCGAGACCCTTGCCATCACGGACCGGGCCTACCTCCTGTACGAAGGGACGATCCTGCAGCAGGGCACGCCCCAGGCCCTGGCGGCCGACGAAGACGTCCGGACCAAATACCTCGGCTCGGGCTTCGTGCTGAAGCGCTCCGTCTCCGTGGAGCGGGCGCAGGCCGAGCACGAGCGGGCGCAGCAGGCATAGACACCATTTGAAAACCAATATGAACCGTATCCTGTCCACCCTCCTGATGGGCTGCCTGCTGGTACTTTCCTGCACGCGGCAGCCGTCCGTCATCACGCCCGTGCCGCTGGATGCCATCCGCACCGGCGGCGAACTCGCCACCCGCATCGACCGCAATTTCGACCGGCTCGAAGACGACATGTACCGGCCCGACTCCGTCTTTCACTCCCGCCTGTGGCTGGAGTGGCCCGGCGACGCCCAGGGCCGCATCGTGCTCGGGCTCGTGTGCGATGCCCGCGCCAGCGGCCGGGAGCCCCTCTACCTCAAGACCATCCTGGACCATTATCCGCAGTTCATGAATGAACAAGGCTACTTCGGCCCGGTTTTCGACGGCACGCTCAACGAGCAGCAGCTGTCCGGCAACGGCTGGGTGCTGCGCGGCCTCTGCGAGTACTATGAGTGGACGCACGATCCCGTGGCGCTGGACCGCATCCGCGCCATCGTGAACGGCCTCTTCATGCACGGTAAGGGCCTGTTCAAGGACTATCCCATCGACCCGGCGAACCGACGCAAGAACCTCGGCGACGCCATCGGCGAGATCGTCTACAACGACGCCCAGTGGATCCTCTCCTCCGACATCGGCTGCGTGTTCATCGGGATGGAAGGCCTCATCCACGCCTACAAGCTGATCGGCGGGGATGACCTTAGGGAACTGATCGACGAGCTGATCGCCCGTTTCCTGGAGGTGGACCTCGTGGGCATCCGCGCCCAGACCCACGCCTCGCTGACCGCCTGCCGCGGGCTGATCCGCTATGCGGAGATCACCGGTGATGAGTCCCTCATCCCGGAGGTGCAGAAGCGCTGGGAGCTCTACCGCCAGTACGGCATGACCGAGGGGTACCAGAACTACAACTGGTTCTGCCGCTATGACACCTGGTCGGAGCCCTGCGCCGTGGTGGATTCCTACATGGTGGCCGTGCAGTTGTGGCAGCACACGGGCGATCCCAAGTACCTCGACCAGGCGGAGCTGATCTACTACAACGGCCTTTGTCACGACCAGCGGGAGAACGGCGGCTTCGGCTGCGACTTCTGCCCGTCGCTCCACACCCATCGCCATGACCTTGCGGTACGCACCGATGAGGCTTCCTGGTGCTGTACCATGCGCGGTTCGGAGGGCCTGTCCAGCGCCGCTTCGTATGCCTTCTTCCGCGACGGGAAGGACCTGGTGGTGCCTTTCTACCGCGACTGCGCGCTGGATCTCGACGGTTTCCGCCTGAGCGAGAAGACCAACTATCCTTTCGATCCGGAGCAGGGCGAGGTCCTGCTGACCGTGGAGCAGGCTTCTGCGAAGGTGAAGGCGCTGCGCCTGCGCCAGCCCTACGGTGCCACGGACCTGAAGGTCGAGGTCTGCGGCGAGGAGGTTCCGGCCGTTTTTGACGGCAGCTTCCTGCGTATTGCGCGCAAGTTCAGGGCGGGGGACACCGTGCGGCTGAGCTTCCGGCTCGCCGCGGTGGACCAGGAGCCGGAGCCCGGTGCCGTCAAGCATCTGGTCGGTCCGCTGCTGTACGGCAGCGAGGGTGACGCTCCCGCCACCCCGGTCTACCATCTGCTCGACCCGAAGGTCGCCCGTGCGACCGGTTATTCCAAGGTCATTATCCAGTAAGCGTCTCAAAAAGTTAAAAGTCTCCACCCAGGGCTGGAAATAGAATAGTCCGGGGCCCAGAAGCCCTTTTTTGCACCTGGCCCGGATTTCCCGGAAATAGCGGGCCACCCCCAGCCAAAATAGGAGGGGTTGCCCGAAATACCTATCTTTTCCGGGCGAGGTGCCGTTGTTGTAGTAACATGAAAAAACGCCACGATTCCAAGAATCGTGGCGCAAAGCTAACAACCTGATAAGGACGCTCTATCTCTTTTAATAAACTGTCCTGTTCCGAAGAAAGCGGATATTCTCGATATCGCGGCTTTATTCTTTTCGTCTTCAGGCTATCACTTGTAGACCAAAAGAGAAGGTCCGAGTCCGGAAAAGAAGTCGCGTCCGTATAATAAGCGTAGCACTTAAGTTTCATTGCACAGCTGTCATGATATGATCGCCTTCCATCATTCCCTCAATCAATTCTAATAAGATAACCTTCGATCTTTAGGGGTAAAGTACTGAATGTAAAGCAGGAATCCTGATAAAAACCATCCCAGTAACGGAACTTATTGGAATAAAGAATTGTTTGATTATCCCGGAGATCGGCCGTCGACTCAATTTCTCCTTCTATTGGCGTAATAAAGACTTTCACCGTATACCTGCGCCTTTCTCTAGGGATAGAATAACTAAAGGATTGTATGAGTTTCCTGTTTTGTCTTCCTATGGTTTCACTGGAATGCTCCTTTTTTCTCATCGCAGGATAATGTATGATGTCTAACCAGTAGAAATTGCCTCTGCATACCCTGTAGTCATCTATCAACTCGTCTTCACCAACGATAAAAGGATATAACGGAACTGAATCCATTAGAGAAGTGTCTAATTCGTCCAACGGGATTATCCACCAGTACTCATGTATAAGATTCTCAAATGTACGACCTTTCTCTGTAAAAGAAACAACACAATAATGCTTTTCTTGTGCGCTCAAGAGGGTGCACATAAACAGAGCAAAAAACAGTATTTTTCTCATAAGTGATCTAATGCTTGTTGCCAAATGTAATCTAATACTTCCTTTAACCCTGTGCAGGCAAGTTAATCAAATTGTACGACGATTGCAAGAGCCGGGAGCTGTCGAGGGTCCAATGATTGGACCCTCGACAGCATTAAGCCCGTTTTTTGCTGTTGAGGGTCCTGTTGCAGGACCCTCAACAGCACCTGGTATCGAGAAGACGTCCGTCTGGCTATCGCCTGAGCCTTTGACGGACGGGCGGGAGCTGAGCCATCCCTGGATGTTGAAGGTGTCGGTGGTGGTGACTGCGTTGGAACCGGAGAGCCGGGCGGTGCAAAAAAGTTAATCGGGTCTTACCCATTTGACATTATTGAGAACCGCCCGGCTCCATTGTCCTTTGTTAAACTATCTTTATCGGCATAAATTTACTACCTTTATAGCTACAAACCTCGGAGGCAGAGAACTACGTTGCAAATCTAAGGTTCTAATTAGAATTCACCTTTTCGTTTTTGCCATAAATTTGCCTTTGTATTCGCATCGTTTCCGATCGTTTTCCGCGCTACTGAAAATTTCTGTATATTTGTTGTCAATACTGAAGCTGAACCACACCATTATGCGATTCCCTGACATCACCATCGCCGTTGACGGCTATTCCTCCACCGGCAAGAGTACGCTTGCGCGCATGATCGCGCAGCATTTCGATTTCCTGTACCTCGACTCCGGCGCCATGTACCGCGGCGTCACGCTCTTCGCGCAGGAGCAGGGCCTGATCGCCCCGGACAACACCATCGATCCCGCCCTCGAAGCGGCCCTGGAGGGGCTTGACCTGCACTTCGCCCCCGGCACGATCCTGCACATGGGCAGCCGCAACATCGAGAAGGAGATCCGCACGATGGAGGTCTCCTCGCAGGTGAGCCCCATCGCGGCTGTGCCTTATGTCCGCGCCTGGGTCGACCGCCGGCTCCACGATTTCTCCGCGGCCGGCCGCGTGGTGATGGACGGCCGGGACATCGGCACCACGGTATTCCCGAACGCCGAGATCAAGATCTTCATGACCGCCCGTCCCGAGGTGCGCGCCCAGCGCCGCTTCGACGAGCTGGTCTCGAAAGGGGAGAACCCGGTCCTGGAAGAGGTGATGAAGAACCTTCAGGAGCGCGACTACATCGACTCCCACCGCGAGACCTCCCCGCTGCGGCGGGCCGAGGACGCCTTCGTACTGGACAATTCCGAGATGGGATTCACCGACGAGATTGCCTGGGCGGAGGGGCTGATCCGCGGCAAGTTCGGCCTGCTGGATGCGCCGGATGAGATTCCGGGTCAGGCCCGGAATGACGGGGGTCAAGCCTGACGGGATGATGCAGGTCGAGATCGATTCCCATTCCGGATTCTGCGGCGGCGTGATCCGCGCCATCGACAAGGCGGAGGAGATCCTCGGCGCCGAGGGGCGGCTTTTCTCGCTCGGGGCGATCGTCCACAATGAGGCGGAGCTCGCCCGGCTGCAGGACCGCGGACTCGTGACCCTCGGCAAGGACGACCTGGGTACGGCGGCAGGACAGACCCTGCTGATCCGCGCACACGGCGAGCCCCCGCAGGTCTACGGGCGCCTGAAGGAGCTGGGTATCAGGGTCATCGACTGCACCTGTCCGGTCGTCCTCGGCCTGCAGCAGAAGATCCGTGAGGCCTGCGCCCGTGTGGCTCCGTCCGGGGGACAGGTCGTCCTCTTCGGCAAGATCGGCCACCCCGAGGTCCTCGGCCTGGTGGGCCAGGTGCCCGGGGGCGGCGTGACGGTCATCGAAAATGCGGAGCAGCTGGAGGCGCGCCTGTCCGACGGCAGCATCCGTCCCGGCCACGACATCGAACTCTTCTCCCAGACTACGATGAGCCCGGAGGGATACGCCGCCGTGCGCGAACGCCTGCAGGCGGCGATGCAGGGGGCGAACCTTACCGTACACGATACCATCTGCCGGCAGGTGGCTTCCCGGCACCGGGAGCTGGCGGAGTTCGCCCGCAGCCACGACGCCGTCGTATTCGTGTCCGGCCGCGAGAGCTCCAACGGCAAGGTCCTCTGCGAGCTCTGCCGCCGCGCCAATCCCCGCACCTGGCACATCGGCTCGGCCGACGAACTCGAGGCCGGCTGGTTCCGCCCGCAAGACCGTGTGGGTGTGTGTGGCGCCACCTCCACCCCCAAGTGGCTGCTGGAAGATGTGGCCGCCGCCATCAAAAATTTGCAATAGTTGAGGCAATTCGCTAAATTTGCCCGGATTACGCTAAATCAAACTAATAAAGAGATACTTTTTATGGCAACAACAGCTGATTTCAAGAACGGACTTTTCCTCAAGTACAACGGCAAACCGTGCCAGATCGTCTGGTTCCAGCACGTCAAGCCGGGCA
>JAEEGH010012558.1_pt1 | contig 18958 bp, 21 predicted proteins | sample 9134181 | NCBI WGS metagenome assembly JAEEGH01 (sample SAMN16246544, study PRJNA631951) | gut metagenome | biome: gut microbiome; feature: rumen; material: DP-attached | host: Bos | place: Iran: Karaj | collected 2018-10 | reverse complement strand
TGAAGAATACGATAAGCCTTTCGGTCCTGCAGCTGATCTTCTCGTTCCCGGTGCCGATCATACTTGCACTGGTCATGAACGAGATAAGAAAGACCAGGTTCAAAAAGACGCTGCAGATGGTAACTTATGTTCCGCACTTCATTTCAACGGTTGTTCTCGTTGCCATCGTAGATTCGCTGGTAGCTCCACAGACCGGCATCATCAATCAGATAATAATGGGAATGGGCGGAAAGTCGATCTATTTTGCGAGCAAGCCCGAATGGTTCAAGCCCATGTACATTATCTCGGGAATCTGGCAGAACGCAGGATACAGTTCGATCATTTATCTGGCAACGCTCACAAATATCGACCCGCAGCTGATCGAGGCCGCAAAGATAGACGGAGCGAACAGGATCAAGATCATCGGACATATCATGGTACCCGGTATCCTTCCGACGGCGATAACGCTCCTGATCATGGATTTCGGAAAGATCATGAACATCGGCTTTGAAAAGGCATATCTAATGCACAATTCGATGAATGCCCAGACCAGCGAGGTTATTTCGACCTACATATACAAACAGGGCATGGAGCAGCTCCAGTACAGTTATTCGACTGCGGTCGGACTGTTTAACGCCTTGATCAACATAGTCCTCCTGCTGGTGGTGAACAAGATAGCGAAGACAGTTTCGGACACGAGCCTGTGGTAAACGAGGGGGGAATATGAAAGATAAAGAAAAGAAAGAGAAGAAGGCCGCAATACCCTCGAAGATAAAAGAGAGAGGGGTGAACCGGGCATTCGACATATTTATATATGTCTTTGCCGTACTGATAATCCTGGTCGTCGTTTATCCGCTGATCTTTGTGCTGAGTGCGTCGTTTTCCAGCCCTTCGGAGATCATCAGGGGGCATGTGATCCTGTGGCCGAAGGGGTTCAACCTGGAATCCTACAAGGCCATAATCTCAAATTCCAGGATACTTAAGGGCTATGGGAATACGGTATTCATCGCTGTGGTCGGAACCGCGATAAACATTGTCATGACCACGATGTGTGCATATCCGCTTTCGAACAAAAAACTCGCCGGAAGAAACTTCCTGACGATATTCATCACATTTACGATGTTCTTTAATGCGGGCATGATCCCGAACTATCTGCTGATGAAGGACCTGAACCTGCTTAATTCGTATATGGTCCTTATGCTTCCGGGTTCTATCTCCGTATACAACATGTTGGTAATGAGAAATTATTTCCAGTCGTCGATACCGGGAGAACTGCTCGAGGCGGCGAGAATGGACGGCTGCGGGAACTTAAAGACTCTCTTTGTGATCGTGCTTCCGCTGTCAAAGGCCATTATGGCGGTAATGCTGATCTTTTATGTGGCCGGCCACTGGAATGCGTACTTCAGTGCGATGATGTATATCACGGACAAGGACAAGTATCCGCTCCAGCTGGTATTAAGAGAGATACTGATACAAGCCTCGTCATATACCGAGGAAGGTCTGGGTCAGGGCTTCAGCGTTGTGGATGCGGCGCTCAAGGAAGTCGGAATACAGTATGCCACCATAGTGGTGTCATCGATCCCTGTAATGCTCCTCTACCCCCTGATGCAGAAATATTTCGTCAAGGGTGTGATGATAGGAGCGGTAAAGGGCTGAAAAAAAAGGAAATACATCCGGAAGAAATCCGAGATGTTTTCTGATATAATGATAATCAAGGGGGTACACAAAATGAAAAAAAGGTTACTAAGCATCATTCTGGTGGCGGCAATGGCATTGTCGCTTGCAGCCTGCGGCAAGAAAGCAGACACAGCTGAGACGCAGGATCAGACACCGAAGCAGAGCAGTACAGAGAGTACGCAAAAGCCGGATCCGGCTGCACAGCAGGACACAACACAGGACAACAAGATAGACATCCAGAACACCGTTAATTCGGGTGATGTCGTAAAAACGAACGATGATTGTATTGTCGGTAATATTCCCTGCAAGATGCCCATAGCCGACGGTAAGGAAATGAACGTTCTTATCCGCTGCACGCTAACCGGATTTGACGATCCTTCAAAGATCAAGGTATGGCAGGAATATGAGAAAATGACGGGAATACATATCAACTGGACCGACATGGGTTCGGACCGTAAGGCCAGAGTTCAGCAGGCTCTTATGGGAGAAGAGGATTTCGATCTGATCCTTAAAGGAAAAATCGCCCAGAGTTCGCTTATCGAATACGGACAGCAGGGCGTTATCCTGGATTTTGCCGAGTATCTTCCCAAATATGCTCCGAACTGCTGGGCATATCTTCAGAGCCATCCCGATACTCTTGCCTGCATTCAGAGCCCCGAGGGCAACATTTGGTCGCTGCCCCAGGTGAATGCAGGGGCGGAGCTCCGTGTTTCGAGAAAAGCATGGATCAACAAGACCTGGCTCGACAATCTCGGACTTGAGGTGCCCAAGACTACCGAAGATATCTACAAGGTCCTTAAGGCATTCAAGGAGCAGGATGCAAACGGAAATGGTGATCCCAATGATGAGATCCCCTTCTCGACAGGCGACTGGGCTTCCCTTCAGGACATTTTCCTTGGAGCTTTCGGGCTCGGAACCAGAGGACAGCACAATCAGGTTGTGGACTGGGATACAACTAATAACCGCATCCGTCTTATCGGGATCAGCGATGAATACAAAGAAATGCTGCAGTTCCTGAACAGACTCTACAGCGAGGGTCTCATGGACGAAGAGCAGTTTGATATGGGCAAGACCTGGACAGTAAAGCAGGCGGATAACCGCGTCGGAATGTTCGGAAACACCAACCTTGCAGGTATCACGATGGAAAACGGCTGCGAGTGGATCGGACTTGAAGAATCGATAGAGGGACCCAACGGCAGCAAGCTCTGGTCTCCCATCCGCGCAAACTTCCATTCCGTAGGTAATGCTATCCTTCCCGCTACATGCGATTGCATTCCCGAGGCTCTTGCATGGCTCGATTATTTCTGGACCGACGAAGGAACTCTGTTCTATCATTACGGTGTTCTCGGAGATACCTGCATTGACAACGGCGACGGAACCTATTCATACTCGGCGGCAGTTCTCGACGCAATGAAAAACGGCGCTTCGTTTGACAGCGCGGTTGGTGCGATCTCGCCTTATCCCGGTGGATCGAATCCCACGGTAGAGGTCGCCCCTTACTTCGGCGGCGGTGAGATGCAGGAGCCTGCTGCAGGCGTTGCAAGAGCATTGTTTGAGTACAGAGCGGATGAGATCTGGCCCGATTTCACATTCACAGAGGAAGAAAACTCTGTTCTTTCTCCCATCAAATCGGACGTGACCAAGACCATCAACGAAGCGACCACACAGTTCATAATGGGTACAAAGCCGTTAACCGAGTGGGACCGCTATGTTGAGTCCGTAAAGAACATGGGCGTTGATAAGATGCTTGAGATCTATCAGGCGGCGGTTGACAGATATCACGCTCTTATTAAATAAAGGGGCGCTTCTGATCCGGATGAGACAAATATGGGAAAGACGGTTTTATATCAGTTTGAAAATGATTACAGGGAGATAGATTGCGGCATGTTCTATGCAATACGCTGTCAGGACGGTTCATTTTTCCTTATCGACAGCGCGCATCAGAATTCATATCGCGACCACATCAGGATACACGATTTTCTAAGGAGCCTGGTGTCCGAAGGAGAGAAAGTCAGGATCGCGGGGTGGTTTTTCAGCCATGCCCACCAGGATCACATCGTTAAGTTCATGGATTTCCTGAAGGCGGATTATACAGACTGTGAGATAGAATGCCTGTATTACAATTTCCCCGATCCCGATGGCCCTTCCTCGGAATACTGGAAGGAGAGCGACCGCGTTACGATGAGGGAATTTGCATCCCTTATGGAAGAACGCGGCGACCTGAAGAAATATGCTCCCCATACCGGAGATGAGATCAGGATATCGAATCTGAAGATAGATGTGCTGGCCACATGGGAAGATATAGCACCCGAACCGATCGAGAGATTTAACGATTCCTCAACGGTGATCATGATCGAAGCGGAAGGGCAAAAAATTTTCTTCCCCGGAGATGCCGGCGAAGTTGAGGCAAAGATCCTTACGGAAAGATACGGCGGCACACTGAAGGCTGATATCCTCCAGCTTTCGCATCACGGCTTCAGGGGCGGCAGCGTTGAACTGTATGAACTGGTCAATGCGCCTGTCGTTCTGGTCCCGACCGAGAAAAAGAGGCTGGAAGAGAATCTGGACCGCGAGACAACAAAAAAGGCGCTTGAACTTGCAGAGGAATACTTTATTGCAGGAGAAGGCACCGTGGCACTTGAACTTCCCTATAAGACCGGAACCGCAAAGAAATATCCGAAGGAAGTTAACAGATGATCTGAGATGATCCAATAATGAGAGGCTTCTGCGTTACCTGACGCGGAAGCCTTTTTGCGGTACATTTGTACTTTATTAAGTTAAATGGTATGCTAAAGAGAGATTCATACAGTTTTTTTATTATGCGAGATAAAGGAGACAGCCGGATATGAAGATATTTTTTGAAACAGAGCACCTTCTGATCAGAAAACTTGAGCCGGAGGATGCGGACCGATTATTTGAAAATCATGCGGAAGAAAAAGTTAAGAAATGGTTTCCGAACGAAAGCTATGCCGACTTAAACGAAGCAAAAGAGGCTATCGCATTTTTCGGTGATTGTGTTGATAAAGACCGATTGCCTTTTGTGCTTGCGTTAGAGCTGAAAGAAACCGGTGAACTGATCGGCGATACCGGCGTAAGCGAAGTTGATGGAGAACCGGATGCGGTCGAGATTGGCTATCAGATATGCGATAAATACTGCGGCCGGGGGTTTGCAACCGAAGCACTTAAAGCAATGACAGAGTTCTCATTGGCTAAATTCGGCGCAAAGGTAAGCTACGGCCGCGTTGTCCATGGGAACGGAGCATCGGCAAGAGTACTTGAAAAAGCCGGATATCTGTTCTTAAAGGAGGAATTCGGGGCTGAGGACGATCCTTACGGCAACGGCATGCTGGTATACAAAATGAACCCGGGGGACGGGGATAGTGGTCCATGTTGAGATAGACAAAAGGAGGGGCAAAATTATGATCTTATTGGTGATTGATATGCAGAAAGGCCTGGTCGATGACGAACTGTATGCTTTCGATACATTTATTGACAGAACCGTCAGGCTGATCGATGCGGCGAGGAAGAATAATGTTGAAGTTGTTTTCGTTCAGCATGATGCCGGGCCGGAAAGCGGGATGACTGCAGGAGACGAAGAATTTGAGATCGACGACCGTGTAGCACCGAAAGAGGGAGAAAAGGTTTTTGTCAAGACCATCAACAGCTGCTTCGGAAATACAGATTTTAAGGAATATATGGAGCGTCAGGAGGACAAACGGCTGATGATCATTGGCCTGCAGACAAACTACTGTATCGACTGTACGGTAAAATCCGCTTTTGAGAGAGGATTTGAGGTGATCATTCCCGAAGGGACCAACTCGACATTTGACAACGATTATATGACCGGAGAGACGACTTATAAATATTACAATGAGGATGTCTGGGAAGAACTGGTCGAGGCAGTTTCATTTGAAGAAGCCATAGAAATGCTTGGGTGACAAAGGGGATGGGAACAGTGGTCCGTTTGGAGAAGGTGGGTGTATATGAAATACAGAGCTGTTATTTTTGATCTGTTTGAGACCCTGGTCACGGAATGGGGGCACAAAAAGTACACCAAACGCGAGATGTGCGAAGATCTGGGGATCGATAAGGAGGCGTTCGATCCGTTCTGGGAAGAGAAGGAGCAGGACCGGTACCTCGGAAATATCGATTTCAGGGAATCGATCCTCTACGCGTGTGAGAAATGCGGAAAAAAGCCGGATATGCCGGTGATTGAAAAGGTTATCGACACAAGGGTAAAAACGAAATCCGAATGCTTTAACTCGTGTCTGCCGGAAGTATATCAAATGCTTGAAACGCTTAAGAATATGGGGCTTAAGACGGCCATTGTCAGCAACTGCTCTTCTGAAGAAGTGGTCGGGATCAGGGAATCCGGTATATATAAATATTTCGATGAAGTGATCCTGTCCTACGAAGTCGGTATGAAGAAGCCGGATGCATGTATTTACCTGGAAGCGCTGGACCGGCTCGGCATTGATCCGGATGAATGTCTTTTTGTCGGAGACGGTGGGAGCAATGAACTCGTAGGGGCGCAGGAAGCCGGGATAAAGGCTGTCCAGGCAAAATGGTATACAAACCGTTTTCCGACTCCGCGCGAGTCCATGAAAGGATTTCTTGTGGCTGAAGAACCCGCGGACGTTATAGCATATATTTCAAGAAGCCTCGCGGAAGGGAATACTGCGAACTGGCAGGTAAACGCTTCTTCAGGTCAAAATACAAAGAATTAAAACTCGATATTTATATATTTTAAGCGGGGTTCAGGGCCTTGCTGCATAAGATGTGGCGAGGTCTTTTTTGCACTTTCAAAAAACAAACACATTGAAAGTTTTGAAACTGAGTGTTGCAATGGTTTCAAAAGTAAAAAATTTTTCAGTTTTGAAAGTGAGGGCCATCATGAAACTGATTGAAAGAGGAGATTATCTGAACCGTCTTATTCGCTTAAAAGGAACGGCATATCTATCAGGAGGAGTATTACTTATACGCAACAAATTATCGGGCCGTTGAGCCTTGATTTTATTGAAATTTTTCTTTATAACGAAGCCCTAAAATGGTATAATATCCAAGTGGTGTTTTAAGCAGTTTTGGAGGATGTTGTTCTAGGCGGGGAATAAGTTATATTAGAGCAGAAAGCATGGGGACCAGCACTTTAATTTTACAGTTACCGAAAATGCATCTGAGCTATTCTTCGAAGAGAATAACTTGGGTGCATTTTTTGAAAGGAGAATTTAGTAAATGATCAAGATTTATGGAATGCCTACATGTCCATATTGTGACTATATTCATGAACAGATAGTTGGTAGAGAGAATGAGTTTGAATATATAAATATCGGAGAAAACATCAGAAATATGGGTGCTTTCACCAGGCTGAGAGACAACAGTCCGGTATTTGACCGTTGTAAAGAGATTGGAGATGTCGGTATTCCTGCTTTTGTTTTTGAAGATGGGAGAGTATCTATAGATCCGGCAGATGCAGGTTTGATCGAATACGGCTCTCCGAACGCATGCTCGATCGAAGATCATAAAAGTGGAAGAAAAGGTTGTTGATATGACTGAAAAAGAAATGAAGGTCCTGATTAAATCCCAGCAGGGTGAGATTGATGCAGTCCTTATGTATCAGGCGTTGGCAAGAGTTGCAAAGAACAAACATGACTCTGAAGTGTTCCTTAAGCTTGCCTCTGAGGAAGGTCATCATGGGGCTGTATTTAAGGAACTTACGGGACAGACTTTAAAGCCCAAGAGGACAAAGGCGGTTTTACTGCCCATTCTTTATAGAGTGTTAGGCAGAAAACGTTTATATCCTTTAATTGCTAAAGGGGAATATGACGCAGCTAAAACATATGAACCGGTGGCCAAACGGTTTCCTTCCGTGCAGAGTGTTAAGGCTGATGAAAAAAGACACGGAGATACGGTGTTAGCATTGTTACATTAAGCGGGACTATGGCTGCTAGTGAGGATATCATTAATGCCGAAATGGAAGCTGAGAAGTAAAAACCGATTATAAACAAGGAGGTATCACGTTATGAGCAGAGTGAACTATGGAGCAAAACCAATCATGTTACCGCAGCCGGTGCTTATCATCGGAACTTATGATGAGAACGGCGTACCAAACGCTATGAATGCTGCCTGGGGGATTACTACTGATTTTAAGGAGATTACAATCAGTCTTTCAGAGCATAAGACAACTGATAATTTCAAGATTAGGAAGGCATTTACCGTAAGTATGGCTACGGAAGATTACGTAGTGGCTTGCGATTACGTCGGAATTGAATCCGGAAGAAACGTACCTGACAAGTTTGCAAAAGCGGGCTTCCACGCGACCAAGAGTGAATTCGTAGATGCACCGCTCATCGATGAACTTCCGATGGCTCTTGAATGCAAGGTAAAGAGCTTCGAAGACGGAATCCTTATCGGCGAAATTGTTAATGTATCTGCAGATGAGAGCGTGGTTACTGACGGCAAGATCGATCTCAAGAAACTGAAACCCATAGCCTTTGATCCTTGCAATAACGCGTATGTAGCACTTGGCGAGAAGGTCGGAAATGCGTTCAAGGATGGTTTACAGTTGAAATAGGAGGATTGTACAATGCAGTTTCTCATCAGACTGTTGAAATCAATGAAGGTACAAAGAATTAAAACTCGATATTTATATATTTTAAGCGGCTTTCAGGGCCTTGCTGCATAAGATGTGGCGAGGTCTTTTTTTCACTTTCAAAAAACAAACACATTGAAAGTTTTGAAACTGAGCGTTACAATGGTTTCAAAAGTAAAAAATAATTTCAGTTTTGAAAGTGAGGGCCATCATGAAACTGATCGAAAGAGGAGATTATCTGAACCGTCTTATTCGCTTAAAAGGAACCCCTGATATAAAGATCATTACCGGATTGCGTCGATCGGGAAAGTCTGAACTGGCCAGAAGCTATATAGATTGGATAAAGGGAAATTTAACCGATGAAAACATTATATACATAGATTTTTACGACTTAAAAAATGAGGAATTGAAAACTTACAGAGCACTGTACGATTACGTAGAGAATCATAAGATAGAAGGAAAGAACAATATCCTGATCGTAGATGAGGTACAGTTATGCGAACAATTTGAACTTGCGATAAACAGCTTATATAACAGTCGGAAATATGATATTTATATTACCGGTTCAAATGCTTTCCTGTTAAGTTCCGATTTATCTACGTTGTTTACCGGAAGATATATAGAAGTACCGGTGTATCCGTTTAGCCTGTCTGAGTATTGCAGATATTATGATTTGAATGTCAGCACCCTCGGCCTCTTGGACAAATATATTGCCGATGGCGGATTGGCAGGCGCATATCTTTATAGTGACAAAGAGGACCAAATCGCTTATATAAAAGATGTTTACAATACTATTATCCATCGTGATTTAGTGGAAAAGCACGGAATCAAGGAAGTGGCATTACTGGATTCTTTGTCCGAGTATCTGATGGATAATATCGCCAATTTGACTTCTGCAAGCAAAATCGTAACCACATTTAAGCAGGATAAAGCGGAAACTAATCATATAACCATAGGCAATTATCTGAAATATCTTTGCAGCGCATTCATGTTTTATAAAGTTAAACGATATGATATCAGGGGAAAGAAATATTTGGAAACATCGGATAAGTACTATTTGTGTGATCTGGGTTTTAGATATGCTTTGTTAGGTACAAGAAACATGGATTATGGCAGAGCGTATGAAAACGCTGTTGCCATAGAACTATTACGCAGAGGCTATGAAATATATGTGGGTAAACTCTATCAGAAGGAAGTAGATTTTGTGGCGATGAAGCAAAATGAAAAGCTGTATATACAGGTTTCCGATAATATTTCCGATCAGGAAACACTTGATAGGGAACTTTCACCACTCAGAGCAATAAGAGATTCGTATCCCAAAATTCTATTAGCTAATACAGGGCACGAAGATTACGATATTGAAGGCATAAAGGTTTTAGATATTACGAGGTGGTTGCTCGTTTTGCAAAAATAATATAAAAAAAACCGCCTCAAAACGGCTATATTACTGCTACGCCTCGCAGACATCACTTTTTTAAATATGGCTTGTCTTACTCATACAAATGGATCAGGCGAAATAATAATACGGAGGTGTCAGAAGATGATCAAGGTTGAAGAATTGAAAATGGTTACAGAATGGGATAAGACTTTCCCAAAGAGCAATAAGGTGGATCACAGTAAGGTGTCGTTTGTAAACAGATACGGAATCACGCTTGCGGCGGATATGTATGTTCCTAAGAATGCAGTAGGCAAGCTTCCTGCCATTGCCGTAAGCGGACCCTTCGGAGCAGTCAAAGAGCAGTGCAGTGGATTGTATGCACAGACATTGGCTGAGAGAGGATTCCTTACGATAGCATTCGATCCTTCCTTTACCGGTGAAAGCGGTGGAAATGTACGGTATATGGCATCTCCGGACATCAATACGGAGGATTTTATGGCGGCTGTAGACTTCCTGTCACTGAATGACAAAGTCGATCCTGAACGTATCGGTATCCTTGGAATCTGCGGATGGGGCGGAATGGCACTTAACACTGCTGTTCTTGATACAAGGATCAAGGCTACGGTGGCGTCTACCATGTACGACATGACCAGAGTTAATGCCAATGGGTATTTTGATGCAGACGATAATGAGGAAGCAAGATACAAGCAGAGAAAGAATCTCTGTGCGCAGCGCCTTGCCGATCTGAAAGCAGGAGAGTACAAGCGTGCAGGTGGTGTTGTGGATCCGCTCCCTGAGGATGCTCCGTTCTTTGTAAAAGATTATTACGATTATTACAAAACAGACAGAGGATATCATGCAAGATCCCTTAATTCCAATGACGGCTGGAATGTGATCGGATGTGAATCCTTCATGAACCAGCCGATCCTTAAGTACAGCAACGAGATCAGGAGCGCTGTCCTTCTTATTCATGGAGAAAAGGCACATTCTTGTTATTTCTCAAAGGATGCCTATGCAGCGATGGTAAAGGACAGCAAGTACGCCGGAAATAAGGAACTCATGATCATTCCTGATGCAGTTCATACCGATCTTTACGACGGTGGCGGAAAGGATGCTATCCCGTTTGACAAGATCGAGAGTTTCTACAAGGAATACTTAAAGTAAGGAGAGCAGAGTTTTGATCATAACAACACGGTAAGTCTCTGCAATAGATTGGAGGTGATGTGTAAATATGAGAAGAATTACTCTGATCGCGACTGCTATAATTCTGGGTCTTAGGATCACGGCCTGCGGCAGTCCCGATACCATAAAAGACGACTCACCGGTAGATGAACAGATAACGGACATAGCGGATAAGGAAAATAAAATTGATGAAACAACTCCGACCGAGGAAGAGGGGGAAGTCGTCGATATGATAATGAAGATAGGTGAAACAAAGATTCAGGTTGCCTGGGAGGATAACGAATCAGTAGAAGCTCTTAAGGAACTGGTTTCGCAGGAACCATTAAGCATACAGATGTCCATGTACGGAGGCTTTGAGCAGGTGGGCGACATTGGAAAGAGCCTTCCCAGAGATGATAAGCAGACGACGACTGAAGCCGGAGATATCGTGCTGTATTCCGGAAATCAGATCGCAGTATTCTATGGATCCAATTCCTGGGCTTATACGAGGTTGGGACATATATCAGATAAAAATTTAAAGGAGCTGACAGAGCTCCTAAGCAACGGGAACGTAACCATAACGATCGAGAATGCTCGCCAGGAGCTTACAAATTACTAAGACAGTATTGATGCCATTGTACTTCTTGATGTTTCTTGATGTTTCTTGATGTTTCTTAATGCCCCTTTTTTGAATGTCACAAGTCTCGTATCCCACATAGTCATAACAGCACCTCCCTTCGTTGCACTTATAGCTGTATTCATGGTAGGATAAATTGAAATGAAGCAGAACATATAGTGACAGATGAAAGGAAATAAAGTTGAAAAACATTAAGATTGGAAGTTTAAATAATTCCGACGATGTAAAAGAACAGTACAAAACACCAAAAGGTTTAGATACAAGGATATCTTTTCATGATAAATATTCAACTAATATGCAGGGGTATGGAAATTGGATAGTTTCAAATTACGAGATTTTTGATGGAATGACGGTATTGGAGCTTGGATGCGGCACTGGAAGTATATGGATGGGACGTGATGATGTACTGGGGGTGTTTGGCAAATTGGTTTTGACAGATTTCTCTGAGGGTATGTTAGCCACAGCCCGCGAGAATGTGGGGAGCAAGAATAATATCGAGTATATGGTGGCAGATATTCAGAATTTGCCGTTTGGAGATAATTCCTTTGATATGGTTATTGCTAATTCTATGCTTTATCATGTTCCGGATATTAACAAGGGAATAAACGAGGTGAGAAGAGTTCTCAAGGATGACGGAGTATTTTATTGCGCAACGCTTGGGGAGAATAACTTCGTAGAGCAACTTGCTGAATGGTTTAGGCTAAGTGGTGAGAATTTCAATCCTAACCATAACTTCACAATGCAGAATGGAGAACAGAAATTAAGAATTGCTTTTTCGGATATAAAGGCCAGATTTTATATAGACTCCCTTCATGTAACAGATATTGATGATCTTGTGAATTACCTCAAAAGTTTAGCATCTTTAAAAGCATTAAATGATATTCCGCTTGATAGATTAAAAGAAATAATTATGGAACATTCAGTAAATGGTGTAGTAGACTTACCGAAGGAGTATGGAATGTTCATTGCGAAGGGATATGTGCGATGATTACCGGCTATCGGGAAAAACAACGCTGAAGGGGAGATGCGTTTTATGCTTGATTTTCTTATAAGACACCAGACGGATGTAATGCTTGCGCTAAGCAGCATCTGTGCCATGACTACATTTTTTGTTTTTCTGTCAGGCTCATTGAACAGGAGCAGAAAACTGGCTCTTATGGTAATAGAGACGGGAGGCATGGGCCTGCTTGTATTCGAGATGTTTTCTTACATCTTCAGAGGTGATGTGAGCGAGCTCGGCTATTGGATGGTGCGCATCGGCAACTTCATGACCTTTGCTATGATGCCGGTCCTCATAGCCGGTTTTACCAATTATCTTTACGATCTTTTAAAGAACGATGTGGGTATCAAAATCGTTCCCAAACGACTGAAAGTGATCTATTTTCTCGTTGTTATAAGCGAGATCCTCATAATCGGAAACATCTTTGGCAGGTATTATTATGTAATCGATGAGAACAACATATATCACCGTTCCTGGGCGTTCATGGTATGTTACATCATTCCGCTTGTTATTCTCGTAATACTTCTGACATTGATATGTCAGTATTATAAGCAGATAAACAAAGATATCAGGATCTCACTGCTTCTTTTTACGATAGCTCCTTTTGTTGGTTCGCTGATACAGTTCTTTATATACGGATTGTCCATAACCGACATTTTTATTGTTGCTACATGTGTAATGCTGTATGTGTTTGTTCTTCTTGACCTTAATCATGCGAAAGAGGCAAAGGAGCGGGCGGTGGCCGCAAACGATGCGAAATCCGCATTTCTGTCGAATATGTCTCACGAGATACGTACACCCATAAATGCAGTGCTGGGTATGAACGAGATGATATTGAGGGAATGTGAGGATGAGGATATCCTGACCTACGCTTCAAGCATCAAGGTCGCAGGAACAACACTTCTGGGTATTATCAACGATATACTTGATTTCTCAAAGATCGAGGCGGGCAAGATGGAGATAATCCCGGTGGAATATGACCTTTCTTCCCTTATCAACGATCTTGTGAATATGATCCGTATAAAAGCGGATGACAAGGGCCTGGCACTTAAGTTAGACATAGATAAGGATATTCCGCACCTGCTTTTCGGTGATGAGGTGAGGATAAAACAGGTCATCACAAATATCCTTACGAATGCGGTCAAATATACGGAAAAAGGAAGCGTGACTTTTAAGGTAACTTTTGACAAGACAGTAACGGATAATGATATAATCAGATTAATGGTTTCGGTTAAGGACACCGGTATAGGAATAAAAGAAGAAGATATGAGCAAACTGTTCTCACAGTTTGACCGTATCGAAGAGAAGCGTAACCGAAATATCGAAGGCACCGGCCTTGGCATGAGCATAACCGAACGGCTTCTTGAGATGATGGATTCGTCTCTTGAGGTGGACAGTGTCTACGGCGAGGGCTCGGATTTCCATTTTGTCATCGAGCAGAAAGTTGTCAAATGGGAACCCATAGGAGATTACGAAAGCACATACAGGGCTTCTGTGTCGGCACGTGCAAAATACAAGGAGAAGTTTACTGCGCCGGAAGCCCTTGTTCTTGTTGTTGATGACAATACCACCAATCTTGAGGTATTTAAGAATCTCCTTAAGCGCACCAAAGTGCAGATCGATACCGCTTCAAGCGGAGAAGACAGTCTTAAGCTTACGAAGGCAAAGAAGTATGATATTGTGTTCCTTGATCATATGATGCCTGATAAAGACGGTATTCAGACATTGCATGAAATGCGGGAAGCGCAGGATGATCTGAACCGGAATACATACGCAGTCTGCCTGACCGCAAATGCCATAAGCGGCGCGAGGGAAAAGTATCTTTCGGCGGGCTTTGACGATTACCTGACCAAACCCATAGAGGCGGACAGGCTTGAGGAAATGCTCATAAGGTATATTCCGAAGGACAAGGTTGTTCTTGCAGAAGGCGGCAATGAGCCCCACGAAGAAGAAAAAGCGCTTCCGGAATGGCTTGCTCAGTGTGAAGGGATAGATGCTGCGCAGGGTGTTGTAAACTGCGGCGGAACGGATGAATTTTTATCGGTGCTGAGCGGATTTTATTCATTTATCGGCGACGGTGCTGATGAGATAGAGAATTATTACAATAACGATGATCTGAAGAATTATACGATCAAGGTTCATGCACTTAAATCATCTGCAAGGACCATCGGGGCAACGGAGCTTTCAAAGAAGGCAAGATTGCTTGAGAACGCCGGTGACGAAAATGATGTAGAATATATAAAAGAAAACACGGCTGAATTACTGAGGCTTTACCGTTCTTATCAGAGTATACTCTCGCCTGTTTCGGAGAAATCCTCCGACCGGCCGGAGGTTCCAGCTGATATGCTGATCGATGCTTACAGGGGACTGTCCGAATTTGCAGAGATACAGGATTACGAGCTTGCACGTATGGTTGTTGATTCTCTTAAGGAATACAGACTTCCGGAGGCGGATGAAGAACGGTTTATGCGGATCAATTCAAAACTTTCACAGATGGATTGGGTCGCTATAAAGGAAATACTTAAAGAAGCAGAATAGCACATAGGAGGGGATGCACATGTTCCGCAAAGTGCTCATAACGGCACCGACAGAGAGTTTTATCGTAAAGGGGCTTGAAACGAAACTTGATAACATAGGTGTTGCTTCGGTTTATGCTCCGCTCAGGCTAAACGCCCTGGAGGGATATTTTGAAGTAACGGATCTGGTGATACTTTACACGGATGACGAAGTGGAAGAATACGCAAAGGCGCTGGTGTATATCAAGGACAAATGTACGGAGCTTGACAAACAGGTCATAGTGATAGGTACAAAGCTTGAATATGAAATCGTAAAAGAACATATTCCGGATTTCTGTCTGCTGAAATTCTATGAGAGACCTCTTGATATGGAGATGTTATTGAATGATGTCGAGAAATATCTTGAAAACGAATCGGAGTATGAGAGGCGCAAAAGCATTCTTATAGTAGATGATGATGTATCCTTTATGAGCATGATCACGGACTGGCTTAAGGGAAGATACCGTGTATCCATGGTCAATTCAGGACTTCAGGCCATAAAGTGGCTTGCAAGCAACCGGGCAGACTTGATACTTCTTGACTATGAAATGCACGTGACAAGCGGCCCCAGTGTCCTTGAAATGCTCAGGTCCGATGTTTCAACGGCGGATCTGCCGGTAATGTTTCTTACGGGAAAAAGTGACAAGGAAAGCATTATGAAAGTCCTTGCCCTTAAACCGGTGGGATATCAGCTCAAAACCATCACAAAGGAGAAGCTGATCGAAAATATAGAAAAATTCTTTCTCTCGCAGAAAAGGATATGATTTAGCTAAGGAGAAACAAAATGGATTATTTTTATTACGGCTCATATATACTTGTAGTCATCGGAGCGCTGATCTGTCTGATAGCATCCTTGAATGTTAAAGCAACCTACAGCAAGTACAATAAAGTGCGCAGTTCATCGGGAAGGACTGCTGAGGCAGTGGCTCAGGAGATACTTAATTCCGCGGGAATATACGATGTTTCCATCGAGCGTATTTCCGGAAGCCTTACGGACCACTATTCACCCAATGAAAAGGTATTAAGGCTTTCCGACAGCGTATATGGTTCAACATCCGTTGCTGCTATCGGCGTTGCGGCTCATGAATGCGGACATGCCATTCAGCACAAGGAGGAGTATGGTCCCCTTAAGCTTCGCTCGGCAGCAGTACCCATCGCAAATATCGGCTCAAAGATCTACTGGCCCTTCATCATTTTAGGCATCGCCCTTGGCATGGTGGGACTTGCGGAAGTGGGAGTTGTGTTGTTTTTGTTTGTTGTTTTCTTTCAGCTGATCACATTACCCGTAGAGTTTGACGCTTCAAAGCGTGCCCTTGGTGTGCTGGATACCCGGGGGATCCTGGCAGGAGTTGAATACGACGGAGCAAAGAAGGTTTTAACCGCAGCTGCCCTCACATATGTGGCATCCCTGCTTTCATCCATCCTTCAGCTCTTAAGGCTCATCGCCCTCACCCGTGGTTCCGGCGGAGGAAGCAGAAGAAGATACAGATAGTGCCAGTTACAGAAGATCGGCCCTCATTTCAGAAATGAAGTGGGGGCTTTTACTTGACAGATGTCAAGCAAATTGATATTATTTTCGTGGAATTACTTGACAAACGTAAAGTGATTTGAGGAATTTGCATGAATGATATCATTTTTGAAGTTAAAGATATGCGGTACCTTAACTGGACCAAAACCCGTAAGTCATCCGGAACAGCAGGCTCATTTCTGAAGGCTTACGATGATACGGGTAAAAAGAAAAAATACTATAAGCTTTCCGACTATGATTCCGTGAAAGGGATTATAGGACACGAGTGTGTAAACGAGATCGTGGTGCAGAGGCTGCTGGATTTCTTCGGCATAGAGCACCTTCGGTATACGCTTGTTCATGCGCTTGTGACGATTGATGGCAGGGATCATGAGACATATCTTTGTGAATCGGAGGATTACAAGGGTAAGAGCGAGAGCAAGATCTCGCTGGAAGACTTTTATGCCTTATACAAAGAAAATGAAGAGACACCTATAGAATTCTGCAAAAGGATGGGCTGGGAGCAGTATGTTTATGAGATGTTTCTGATAGATCATCTTGTGCTGAACAGAGACCGGCATGGGGCCAATATAGAAGTTTTGAGAGATGCAAAAACAAAAAGCATTCGCCTTGCCCCCTTATTTGACCACGGGTTAAGTCTGGTGTGTCGGTGTCATTCGACGGCTGAACTTGATGCTTTTGATGTGACGGAAGACAGGAAAGTTCAGTCATTTGTCGGTACTTCAAGTACCTTTGAAAATGTAAAGGCCATTCCGAAGGCATATTTCGATGAATTGCCAAAACTGGCGGAAGCGGATCTAGATAAGGTATTTGAAGGTTTGGAGACTGTGATCGGACGTGAGTATATCGACAAAATGCGTACAATGATATGGGAAAGGTGGTGCAGCCTTGACAGTATTTGAAATACGTGACAAAGCCTGTAAGGGCAGTCTTCTGGGATATCTTTTCTATTATGACAGAAGCAGGCGATTTTTTACGGAATTACTGAGTGATACGGATGAGTGGACATGTCCGTTTATTTTTTCCGACCTTGTAAAAAAGGGCATATACAGTATAGATTCCATACGAAGCTGCAAGTTTGTGGCGCAACGCATTATTCCCCCGGACAGACAGAATCTGGGATCCATTCTGAAGGAGAACGGGCTCAAAGAATATGACGAGTATAAGCTTCTTTTACTGAGTGAGGGACGCTGCTCCCAGGATGAACTGTATCTGGTGAGAATATCCGAAAAGAATATAATTGCAGAGATTTCAAAGCGTCTTGCGGGGAAGGTACAGGATGTTATGCCTCTTGGCAACCGGAAAGTGCTTGTTTTTACGGAAGATCGAAAGAGTGTTATTGTGGATGTGGAAAAGCTTTGCCGGGATGACAGGCTGTTTGGCAATGTTCTGAACAGTGATGAGATTTTTCGTAATGTCCGTGTGTCTCCCGGTGGCAATGGAATAGAGTGGGGGGAGGAACGGTTTATTTCAGCGGAAGTTCTCCGGGCTAATGGACAGGAATCCTTCATATCTTATGATGACCTTACCGATTTTATAAAAACCCGCCTGGTGGACACGGCTGAAGCTGCCTCAATTCTTAATTGCTCCAGGCAATACATAAAGCAGCTTTCGGACAAAGAAAGACTCACACCGCTTCGTGAGGGTGCAAATTCCAATCTGTTTTTAAAAAGCGAGATTGAACGGGAATGATTTCGCCTTTTTCGATTATGACAAACCGGCGGACCTTAGACCTGATGGTAAAACAGTAATTGTCATTGGTGATAAAAAACAAAAAAACCATTAAATTGATGGCAAAAACATCTTGATTTACCATCAATTTAATGGTTTAATTACTTTGGAGGTGGTAGTATGACCAAAGAGTATATAACTCCAAAGTACACAAATTCAGCTGAGATCAAGAGTGTTCGCAACTTGCTTAAACTCACGCAGAAGCAGTTTGCGGATTTCGTCGGAGTCTCCAAGCCTACGGTGGAAAGGTGGGAATCGGGTGATGACAAGATAACCGGCCCCATTGTTCTTTTGATTGAAATTTTGCGACGTTCGCCTCAGATCGAGAATGATTTTATTCTTCCGCCCAATAAAGCCAAAATGCGGCTTAAGTATTATTACCGGGACATGCTATGTACGGTTATAGATGTGGATGAGATAGAACAACGGGTTAAGATAAAGAACTATACAAACAATTTACTTTACCGTGCCTTTGGGAAAAATGAGCAGCCTTCTTTTTCTGATTATGAGGAGTTTCTGGAGTCCAGATGTTTCCCGGGCTCGCGGGATAAGATGAAACTGATGCTAAAGGAATATGACATTCCCTTTTATGATCCGCTGCTTATTATCGAAAAAACGGGCGGGCGAATGGAGGAAGATGACTTTCATATCGTAGTGGAAAGGTGAGTTCATGGTTGAATTATTTGAAAAAGACTTAATTGAAACAGAGAACCGTTCATCCAA
>JAEEGH010012556.1_pt1 | contig 18962 bp, 15 predicted proteins | sample 9134181 | NCBI WGS metagenome assembly JAEEGH01 (sample SAMN16246544, study PRJNA631951) | gut metagenome | biome: gut microbiome; feature: rumen; material: DP-attached | host: Bos | place: Iran: Karaj | collected 2018-10 | reverse complement strand
CAGTCATGCACCCCATGCTCCGCCAAGAGTCGGCGGGAAGCCTCGTCCTGTACGTACAGATGCGTGAAGCAATGAAGCAGACGCAATGAACTGATGCCGTACCAATGGAAGAAACGCTGCGTAGGACGGAAGATAGCCGAGATGCTATATGTCGGTATACCACGTTTATTGAGTTCTTTCAGATAAGCCGGCCAGAACTCATATTTTACAAAGATCGCCATCTCAGGCTTAAGCGCCTCGATGAACTTTTTCGCCCGACGAGGTGTCGGGAAAGGCAGGTACATTACTGCGTCCACCTTATCGTAATTCTTACGCATCTCATAGCCCGAGGGACTAAAGAAAGTCACTACGATACGACGATTCGTCTGCTCGCGGCGAAGCCGCTCAATCAGCGGACGTGCCTGCTCAAACTCACCTACGGACGCAGCATGGATCCACACAGGCGAGGAGAAGCCAAGACCACGCTTGACTTGCTCCTTCGTCTGCTTTTGACCATGAATCAGCAGTTGGGCCTTACGATGCCCGAACAATGCTGCGATCCATATGATCCAATAATAGAAAAACACGATTAGAATTTGTAACGAACTGCCAAAGCCAGTTTCCAATCGAAGTAACTCATGTGGTTGTTAGGAACCCAGTCGAGGCCGTAACCCGGACGGAAGTCAAATGCCAATACGATCGGCGCTGCGTCCAAGTCGTAGCTAATACCACCGACTGCGTTGATACCGAACTTACCGTTAACGCCGCCACCACTTGTAGCAAGGCCGCCCAACATACCGAAGTTAACACCACCACCGCAGTAAACTTTGAAGTTTGCCGGCAACTGGAAGTGATAGAGGAAGTTCGGGTTGATCGTGAAGTCCCACATGCCGGTGTGCCAGCTGTAATACGAACCGGCATAAGAGTTTCCACCGGCTGCTTCGGTCAAACCGACTGCGAGATCAGCCTGGATAGCCATGTTGTCGTTAAACCAGTACTTGTAGCTGGCACCGTTCAAACCACCAACGATACCACCGATCTCATGTTGAGCACTTGCACTCGTAGCAATCAGCAAAGCTGCTGCAATCACTGTGAAAAGTTTTTTCATAATGTTGTTGTTTTTAATTAATAAATTAGTTAATAATTTAACCGTTTTGTTTGTTCTTGTCAAAAAAAGCGTACAAAGGTACAACAAAAAATGCATATGTGCAAATTTTTTTTGCATATTTGAGAAAAATGTTGTAATTTTGCAGCCGAAATGGAAAAAGGAGTCGTCATATTGGCAATTGAATCGAGCTGCGATGATACATCATCGGCAGTGATCGTTGATGGTATCTTGCGCAGTAATGTGATTGCGAGTCAGAAGGTGCATGAGGAGTACGGCGGGGTGGTTCCTGAGCTCGCGAGTCGTGCTCATCAGCAGAATATTTTGCCGGTAGTGGACACGGCGCTCAAACGCGCAGGGGTTACCAAAGAGGATATTTCCGCGATCGCGTTCACTCGCGGACCCGGTTTGTTAGGCTCTTTATTGGTCGGAACCTCCTTTGCCAAAGGCCTTGCCCTTTCGTTGAATGTGCCGCTCATCGATGTGAATCATTTGCAGGGTCATGTGATGGCGCATTTTGTGGAAGACGGTACCGGATTAAAACATCCTAAATTTCCGTTCCTATGCTTGTTAGTCAGCGGAGGAAACTCGCAGATTATTAAGGTGGAGAGTGGAGAGTCGAGAGTCGAGAGTGGAGAGTTGAAGCATATGCCGCATTTTGAGATTCTCGGTCAGACGATCGATGATGCTGCCGGTGAAGCGTTCGATAAGTGCGCTAAAGTGTTAGGTCTTCCATACCCGGGAGGCCCGTGGATAGATAGGTTGGCGAAAGAAGGAGACCCCACTAAATATCCATTAGCCAAACCCAATATTCCCGGTTACGATTACTCCTTCTCGGGACTCAAAACCTCCTTCCTTTATACGCTGCGCGACATGCTCAAGGCGCATGGTGTGGAGACGATTGATGCGCTGGCGGAGAATGTTCCAAATCTCCGCGAAGACCTGTGTGCGAGTTTGCAGGCGACGGTGGTGGACATCTTGATGCGTAAGCTGAAGAAAGCCGCCAATGACCTCAAGATCCGCGATGTGGCCGTCGCGGGTGGCGTGAGTGCCAACAGTGCCATCCGGCAGGCGTTTATCGAATACGGACAGAAGTATCACTGGAACGTGTTCATTCCGCCGTTCTCCTTCACAACCGACAATGCCGCCATGATTTGTCAGGCCGGTTATTTCAAATACTTAGACAAGGATTTCTGTGCGATCGATGAAGTGCCCTTCGCTAAAACAACGATTTGAGTGGCTCAAGCCCTATGAGGATGTCATCATCTTCATGATCACGCTTCTCGTCGCCAACTATGCTTGGAAATGGACGTTCTCCGGCGATGAGAACGGCGATATCGTCACGTGGCTCGGGTACGATGTCACGGCGCCGTTTGAGTTCATGGCCTGTCATATCGCCCGCGTCGTTTATTGGCTCGTATCACTCGTGCGCGACACCGTTTATATGGTAGGTGATCATACCGTCCGTTTCGAGACCGGCTCGGGCAGTACCATTATCTGGGGCTGTACGGGACTGAAGCAAAGCTTCATCTGGATGTGTCTTATCCTGACCGTAAAAAATACGCAGCCGGCCTATAAGACCCGGCTGCATAAGTTATGGTTCATTCCCGTAGGATGGTTCTGTTGCTACGTGTTTAATATACTCCGTATATTTATCATCACGCTGTTCGTGGAGTTTCATCCCGAGTGGTTCCATTTCCTCCACGATTACCTCTTCAAATACCTCTTCTATGCGATGCTGTTCGGTTTATGGGTTATCTTTGTTGAAAAGATAAGACCTTCCGCTTCAGCCAGCTAACGATTTTCCACGTCTTGGATGCTTGTGTCGTGTCTCCTGTCATCAGATCGGGGATCGGCGAACCGGTCTCTTGCTCGGGGTAAACGACCATGTAAGTGTGGTCATTAAAGAACCGCTCCAGCATCGTCGGTACCTGCTCAAAGAGCGGGTTGTAGGATGGGGTAGAGGGTCGTGCGTTGATCATGACGATCATGTCATCCTGCGCCATCTGCTTGGCGATCATCAGGACGTCTTCAAAATCCTCCATCTCGCGGTAGGATGCCCGCAGGTACTTGCCCTTACGGCGGCAGAAGACCTGCAGCACTTTCTGAGTATCTTCATTGGCGAAGAACACCACTTTGGCGCCAATCTGACTGCTCAGACGGCGAACGAGACCGAAGCAGGAGATCAGGTCATGCTCTTTCTCCGCATAGCGCGGTACAGCCACTAACAGGCGGTTGATCGTGTTCAGCGGTTGGTTCGGATGGTAGATGATCGAGGCCGTGCGTTGGCTGTTGACCAGCAGCATCGCTTCCGACCAATCGCCTTCTACGGCGAAAGCCGGAGCGGGTAACTCACCTAACTCCGCCAACTCGCGTAACTCATAATGGCGGTTCTCGCCGACGGTCATCAACTGCCAGCTGTCATCGATCTTATCCGCTTCGATACGCGCCTCTTCCTGCAGCGCCAGCTGCTTTGCGGCGTACTCCGTGATGAACGATGCCGAGGTGCAGAGCACGAGAATCATCAGCACGGCGGCGTTCAGGATCTCCGCATTGAAGATACCTGTCTCGTAACCGATGGTTACGATAGCCAAGGTGCCGGCTGCTGTGGCATGCGTCAGACCGAACATCAACTGCCGCTCTGCAGGCTGCAAACCGAAGCTCTTCTGCGCCAACCATGCCGCGCTCCATTTGCCGACTAATTTCGTGGCGATCATCACCACGGCGATGATCAGCGTGGCCCAGCCTTCCCAGAGCAGCGACACATCGATCATCATACCTACGCCCATGAGGAACAGCGGCACGAAGATCGTGTTTCCCACGAAGTTGATGCGCATCATCACAGGGCTCAGGTTCGGCACCAGGCGGTTGAGCGACACGCCGCAGACGAACGCACCGAGGATGCCCTCCAGACCGGACCATTCCGCCATCAGTGCGGAGACTACCATCATTGTCATCACCACCAGAAAACCGGTGGTTGGATCGGTCCAGCGCTTGAAAACCCGCTGTGCCAACCAAGGGAAGAGAATCGTGATCGTGACGACGGTCGCGAGGATACGTGCGATCAGTCCGCCGGTTGTGATGGCGTCCGTATAGACGAAGTTCGATTTCAGAAAAGCGAGCACCAGCAGCGCCAAGGTGATCGTGAGCATTGTACCGCCGATGGCGATGTTCACCGCCGCGTTCTTCTGTACGCCGTACCGGCTTACGATGGGGTAGGTCATCAGCGTGTGGGAACCGTACATAGCGCCCATCAGCGTGCTCGTCACCCACCCGAAACCTAACAGTCTACTCGTGATCAAACCGAGCGCAAAAGGGAATGCGAAGGAGTAAAAACCATACAAGACAGCGTGTGTTCGCTGCTGTCGGAAGTCATTTACATCCACTTCAATACCCGCCTGCAGCATGATGTACAACATGCCGATTTTGCCCAACGACAGGATGGCGTCTATACCGCCGAGCAGGTTCAGACCATAGGGGCCGACCAAGGCTCCCACCAAGATAAATCCCACGATGCTCGGGATACGGATCTTGCGGCAAACCATCGGAACCACCAAGATGGTAGCCAGCACCAACGCGAAGATCATCAGGGAGTTAGTGACTAAACTCACACCCGCAATATTGCTGATTGTAGAATCCATATGTCTTTAGTAATTCGTTGCGTCGTTCCTGTAAACCGTCCTTCCGCCAGTTCTGTGCCCAGAATACGGGATTAGGGGTTAGGGGATTAGGGATTAGGGATTGCTGCGCGGCTAAGCCTGCGCGATTGATCTGCTCGAGGTTCTTCCAGCGGGAAGAGGCAAGGGTGGTGGCAAAATAGGGAATGCCGAGTTCCTGCGCTTTCTGAGCCGTCTTTTTGAGGCGTATATAGAAGCACCGCTCGCAGCGCCTGCCCCGTTCGGGTTCCTGCTCCAATCCGCATATGTCGTGCAGCCATGCATCGTGCGTGTAGTCTTCATCGATCCATGTGATGCCGAGCGACTCCGCGTGGCGTTTTGATTCGTTCTTGCGGATCTCGTACTCCTCGCGCGGGTATATGTTCGGATTATAATAGTAGATCACCGGCTCAATCCCGTGCGCCATCAACCATTCCACGATCGCACTCGAGCACGGCGCACAGCAGGCGTGTAACAACACCTTCGTACACCCCTCCGGAACTACTATCGCTGCTTGCTTAGCCATCACTCACACAATTTTGCGCCGCAAAATTACAGAAAAAAATCGGAATATGCAAGTTTTGGGACATTTTTTTGCTCGAAAATACGCCGGAGAGGGGTTTTGTGGCGAGTTTGGATGGGTCTAAGGCGGAACTCGATAGGCTCAAAGGAGACGTCGGTTGGCTCGCCGGAATAACGGCGAGGAGTGGACAGCAGAGCGTTTTCTACTGGCGCGTCTTCAGTTTGCTTGGCAGCGGCTTGGAGCTCGCGGTAGATGGCTACGTAGGTGTATTGGTAGAAGCGGGAATAGGGCTTCATGCCGGGTTCGGGCTTAGCGCCGCCTTTGAAGACCTTGAAGTAGTGGTTGAGGAAGCGGAGATGCCACTCGAGACCGGCACGGGAGGTATCGTGCTCAAGGGCGTGGGCTTGACGTTGAGCTTCTTTGATGAGTTCGCGGTTGGCTACACAGGCAGCAGACCAAGTCTTGGGAAAGTGGTAGGTGTAGAGTTGGAGGACTTTGTTTTGGCGCGGATAGCGGCGCACAATGATATGTTTGCGGCGTTTATAGCCGTCTTTGATGTTATTCATGGCACCACAGAAGTATTCGATGCCCACGGTGGGCTCGAAGTAGCGTACTCCACGGGTGTGGAGGGCTGAAACATCGGACGAAGGAACGAAATGGTCGATCGCTTTCTTCAAACCGAGAATTGTGCTTGTTTTTAGATGCAGTGCCATGTGTTGTAAAGTATTGATATTACGCTAATTACAGATGTTTAATTTTTAGTATGGTCTAGGAAAAGAAGGACGCGGATACCATGAGGGGTGTGTGCGGGTTGATTTCAAAATCCTAAACTCGGTGCAAAGATACAAAAAATATTTGGAATATGCAAATTTTGGGCGATATTTTTTTATTTGTATATGCTACTCATCGAGACAACTCGTAATTGTCAGGATAGCTGCTCTTCGGGGTACCGGCCCCCTGCCTACGTGTTTTGAGGCACCCCTTCCTCAAAACATGCCCCCGAGAGAGCACTATCCCTGCCAATCCCCCTGCAGGCTCTGTCCCGGACTCTCGCGTTCCCCATCCGCTCGAGACGGTCTCGATTGAGACATATACTCACAACGAATAAAAATCCGAGGCGCGGGGAGCGTCTCGGATAGATGAGCGGGCAATACAATTGCCCTGAAATGGACAAACGTTTTGGACCCAGGATACAATCTCTGGAAATGAACGAAGGTAGGATTATTTATCAGGGTGAATACACGTCACGCCGTCCGGGACAAGAATGAGACGTTCATGCTCGCAGAATGTTGGTGAGAGAACGCTCCATAAAGGATTGTTGTATTGTTCGGATAGTTGGATATCTGCTAAGTCGCATAGTGTATAGTAGATGTTATCTCCATTCAATTTAGCTTGCTTGCGCGATTGAGCGTTGGTGACTTTGTTGGCATAGAGAGAGTAGTAGGAATCCGACCACCAGAAGATAAAAGGTACGTGATACTCCTGTATAGTTGGTGTACAATTTCCTCCGTGTCCAGCCCCTCCGTGACCGATTTCTTCGCCATGATCAGAAACAAACATAAAGGCAGAAACGGTATTTGGTCTATTGATTTGGTCTATAATGGAGGAAAGAATGTAGTCCGTGTATAAGATACTATTGTCGTAGGCATTGATAAGCATGGTACTATCGCGAACTAACTCAGGTGCACAGTTATTCGAATTTGGATTGTAAAGTTCAAACTCTCTCTCATAGTTGGTAAAGAAACTATGATTGCCCATAAATTGCATCATAATAAATAACTTATCGTGTTGTTGCGCCAAGGAATCTACAATATGAATCATCGTCTTGTCACCAGATAAAATTTCTCCGTCTTCGACGACATTCGGCACGATAATAAGTGAGTCTACACCATCTGAAAGATATTTTTCGTACGAAAGGAGATTTGTGCTACTGACGACGGTGAAGACCTTAAAACCACACTCCCTAAATGGCTCAATAATAGATCGTTCGGCATAGTTGATTTCATAATTATCAGGAGTAGCACGAGTAACTAATTGCGGCACGGAATACATAGTGAGACATGCTTGCGAGAAGTAATCATCGAAAATCATAATGTTGTTTTCCTTGGCCTCTAATCGCGGAGTTGTTGAACGGCGATATTTACCATTAAGCGACACATTATCATAGCGCAATGATTCGCCTATGGCAAAGATGTATATCTCTTTTTGATCGGAGGGGAAGATGGTCTGATGAGCGCCCATATAGATATTTTTCATATTCTCCCACATTTTTTTGCGCTGCATGCTCTTGTGGGCATTGATGCTTTGGTATGGAACATTATATGGAGGACGATTCCATATTCGGTTGTCCACATAATATCGGAGCGTGATTTGTCCTTTGTAGAAGCCGACTAATTTGTAAGAGACAAAGATCGGAGCCACAACGAGAGAGGCAATTACTATGTATGCGGAGGCTTTGCAATTTTGAGAAGGCTTGTACAAAACACAACTCACGATGCAAGTGAGCAATAATGGAATCCAATTGAAAACCTCGTGAAGGTTGGTATGGTAGAATTCTGATGCTTCTTGCGGATTTGTTTTGATGGTCGAGATGATTCCTCCTGGGAGAAGGTAGTCTTTGTACAAATCGACCATAGTTAAATCTATGAGTGCAAGGATCGTAAGAATTGTTGTCAGGATACAGTAAACCCATTTATGCCGACAAAGCGAGATAAGTGCTATTATTGGCAACGAGAAAATGAGACCGGTTATCATATAACTCAAACCGGAGTCGTTAATTTGCGCATAAATAACGTTAGGATAGATGGGGATAATTGTCAAACACACCAGGCTTAACAAACGAAAGATACTGTCTATATTCTTCATGATTGATAGTTGTTGTTTGCATCCTATCAATCCGTGACGATAAGAAAAGTGCGAGTTTCTTATCGCGTGCCAAGGTAACCCGCCAAGGAGACCTTACGTTATACTAAGAAACTCACACAGAAGTGCAAGAAACTATTATTGTATAACGAAGGCTGTCCTACAAGCGGAAGCCTTTGCATATTATTTTGCAGCTTATCTCCTTAAAACTTGGCGGGTTTTCGGCAAACGCGAAATAATAGTAATGCTAATAAATATGTTGAGCGCAACGCTTTGCGCTAATGATCAAAATCGGGTGCAAAGGTACAAAGAAATTTTGACATATGCAAGAGAAAAAGGGATTTTTCAGCGAAAAATGTCCAAATATCATCTGGACGCAATAGACGAAGCCGAACGGCGGCGGATAGAATCCGCCTGCAAGGAACGAACAGGGGCGGACACCGCAGCGCGCGTCACCGAAGGTACCCACTAAATAGCAAAAAAGAGACAGCACCGCAGGTACTTGCCAATTTTCCTCCGGGCGGGCGAAACAATAGTGAGACGGAGGAAAATAGAATATGTCCGCACGCAGAGGGCGGACAGCGAAGCGAGCGGCATGATATGCCGCATAATGGACATAGAGGGACGGAGCTCACGCTCCTTGAAGGGGACGTACTAAGCCGGCATCAAATGCCGGGCTAATGGACGAAACAGAACGGCGGCGGATAGAATCCGCCTGCAAGGAACGAACAGAGGCGGACACCGCAGCGCGCACCACCGAAGGTACCCACTAAATAGCAAAAAAGAGACAGCACCGCAGGTACTTGCCAATAGAGAAGGAATGAGCCGCATAACAGCAGAGCAAAAGAAAAAAAGATGAAAAAATGCGCGCGCGCTTGCACATGTCAGAAAAAAGTAGTATCTTTGCACGCTAATTTGGATTTTTATGGCAAAAATCGCATTAATAACAGGTGTTACGGGACAGGACGGAAGTTATCTGTCGGAGTTTTTGTTGGAGAAGGGTTACGAGGTGCACGGTATCATCCGTCGCTCGTCGGTGGACTATCGTGAGCGGATTGCGCATCTGGAGGGCACGCCGCATTTTCACTTGCATTATGCCGACATGAGTGACTCGATGTCGCTCGTGAAATTGGTGGGCAAAGTGATGCCGGATGAGATCTATAACCTCGCGGCGCAGAGTCATGTGCAGGTGAGTTTCGATGCCCCGGAGTTCACGGCGGACGTGGATGCAGTCGGTGTGCTGCGTATCTTGGAGGCCGTTCGTACGAACCATCTGGAGAAGACCTGTAAGATCTATCAGGCTTCGACGAGTGAGTTGTACGGAAAGGTAGAAGAGGTGCCGCAGAACGAGCAGACACCTTTCCATCCGTACAGTCCGTACGCTGTGGCGAAGTTATACGGCTACTGGATCATCAAAGAGTACCGCGAGGCGTATCATATGTTCTGCTGCTCGGGCATCTTGTTTAACCATGAGAGTGAGCGAAGAGGCGAGACATTTGTGACGCGTAAGATCACGCTCGCCGCTGCCCGCATCGCCCAAGGAAAGCAGGAGTGTCTGTACTTGGGCAACCTGGATTCGCTCCGAGATTGGGGTTATGCGAAGGACTATATTGAGTGTATGTGGCTCATCCTGCAGCAGGACCAACCGGATGATTTTGTGATTGCAACGGGCGTTCAACACACGGTGCGTGAGTTCGCGACGCTGGCATTCCATCATGCGGGTATTGAGTTACGCTGGGAAGGCAAGGGCGTGGACGAGAAAGGTATCGATGTGAAGACCGGTAAGGTGGTTGTAGCCGTGAGTCCGGATTTCTACCGACCGACCGATGTGGTGAACCTGTTAGGCGATCCGAGTAAGGCGAAGCGCGTCTTGGGCTGGAACCCGCAGCGCACGAGCTTTGAGCAGCTGGTGGAGTTGATGGTGAAGCACGATATGAAGAAAGTGACGACTGAGCACTTCAATGCGGCGGAGTATCTCGAGAAAGGAATTGTAAAATGATGGAACTAAACTCAAAAATATACGTTGCCGGACACCGGGGGATGGTGGGAAGCGCGATTGTGCGCGAACTGCAGCGGCAGGGATACACGAACATCATCACACGGACGCATAAGGAGTTAGACTTGTGCCGGCAAGAGGCGGTAGAAGCGTTCTTTGCGGCTGAGAAACCGGAGTATGTGTTCCTGGCAGCGGCGAAAGTAGGCGGTATCATCGCCAACGAGCGGCATCTGGCGGATTTCATGTACGATAACATGATTCTGGAGATGAATGTGATTCACGCGGCGTGGAAGAACGGCGTCAAGAAACTCGAGTTCTTGGGTTCGTCTTGTATCTACCCGCGTCTGGCACCGCAGCCGATGAAAGAATCGTGTCTCTTGACGGGTGAGTTGGAGAAGACGAACGAGGCGTATGCGCTCGCGAAGATCTCGGGTCTCAAGTACTGCGAGTTCCTCAACCGCCAGTACGGCACGGATTATATCTCTGTCATGCCGACGAACCTCTACGGTCCGAACGATAACTACCACCCCGAACACAGTCACGTGCTGCCGGCGCTCATTCGCCGCTTCCATGAGGCGAAGGTAGAGGGCAAGAAGAGTGTGACCTGCTGGGGAACGGGTAGTCCGCTGCGCGAGTTCCTGTATGTGGACGACCTGGCGAACCTCTGCGTGTTCCTGATGAATAACTACTCGGGCAACGAGACGGTGAATGCCGGTACGGGCAAAGAGCTGACGATCAAAGAGTTAACGGAACTCGTGGCGAAGGTCGTGGGTTACGAAGGCGAGATCCTGTGGGACACGACGCGTCCGGACGGTACGCCGCGTAAGCTGCTAGATGTGAGCAAAGCGACTGCACTCGGGTGGACCTATAAGACCGAGCTGGAGGAGGGTATCCGCCTCGCGTACAAAGACTTTTTGGAGAACCCCATGCGCGCTGAGCGATGAGAGATTTTAGTTTAGACATATATAGATCTTTGTTAGAGACCCTTCAAGCAAAGGGATATAAACTAATCTCGTATGCACAATATATAAAAGGGGAGAGAGAGAAGAAATTCGTGATCTTAAGGCACGATGTCGATGCTAAGCCGGAGAATAGCTTGAAGACGGCGCAGTTGGAGCACGCGTTGGGTGCGAAGGCGACGTATTATTTCCGCATAGGGAAGGAGAGCAATCAGCCGGAGATCATCCGGGCAATCGTAGCGTTGGGACATGAGATCGGCTACCACTACGAGGACATGAGCTTGTGCGGCGGGGAGGTAGAGAAAGCATGGGATCATTTTCAGACTTGGCTCGACTATTTCCGGCAGTACTACGCGGTGGAGACGATCTGCATGCACGGTGCGCCGACGAGTAAGTGGGACAGCAAAGAGCTCTGGAAGACCTACGACTATAAGACGCTCGGGCTGCTCGGCGAGCCGTATCTGGACACGGACTTCAGCGATGTGTTCTACTTGACGGACACGGGGCGCTGCTGGGACGGCTACAAGGTCAGCGTGCGGGATAAGATACCCGACCATCAGGATGCGTGGACGAAAGCCGGTCTGACGTGGCACACGACGGAGCAGTTGATCGCGGCGATAGAGCAGGGGAGACTGCCCGAGCACGTGATGATGACGACCCATCCGCAGCGGTGGACGAATAACCGCGGCGCGTGGCTCAAAGAATTGTTTGTACAAAATTTTAAAAATATAATAAAAAAGTTTTTAATAAAAATATAAATCGTTCGTGTATGCTACTCGTCGAGACAACTCGCCCCATGCTCGACGACTCTCGCGGACCCCAACCGCTCGAGACGGTCCCGACAGAGTACATACACTCACTGGAAAATGATGAATAAATTAAATTTTGCATTGATCGGAGCGGCGGGATATATTGCGCCGAGACATATCAAAGCGATCGCGGACACGGGCAACAACCTGCTGGTGGCGTACGATAAGTTCGATAGTGTAGGACGTCTGGATTCGTCCTTCCCGGATTGTTCTTTCTATACGGAGAATGAGCAGTTCGACCGTTTCTGCTCGAAGCAGATGCGTACGGACAACCCGCTCAGTTGGGTGTCGATCTGTACGCCGAACTACACGCACGATGCGTTCATTCGATACGGTTTGCGTCTGGGCTGCGATGTGATCTGTGAGAAGCCGCTGGTGTTGAATCCGTATAACATCGACAACCTCGTGGAGCTGGAGAAGGAGACGGGCCATAAGGCCTACACGATCCTGCAGTTGCGTCTGCATGAGAAGATCCGTGCGCTCAAGGCGAAAGTGGAGAGCGAGTTGGCGGCGGACCCAAAGAAGGTCTATGACGTGGACTTGACCTATATCACGAGCCGCGGTAACTGGTACTATGCGAGCTGGAAAGGTGACGTCCATAAGAGTGGCGGTATCGCGACGAATATCGGCGTTCATTTCTACGATATGTTGGAGTGGATCTTCGGTAAAGTGCAGCGAAATATAGTGCATGTGATGTCCTTCGACCGCGTGGCGGGGTACCTCGAGCTCGAGCACGCGCGCGTGCGCTATTTCCTTAGTATCAATGCGGCGTGTCTGCCGGAGAATGCGGTGCAGGGCGAGAAACGCACCTACCGTACGCTTAATATCGACGGCGAGGAGTTTGAGTTCAGTCAGGGCTTCACGGAGTTGCACACGGAGTCTTACAAGCAGATTCTTGCCGGTAAGGGCTTCCGTATCAGCGAGGCGCGACCGTGCATCGAGACGGTGGCTGAGATCCGTCATGCCGAACCGATCGGACTCGTCGGCGACTATCACCCGCTTGCCAAGTTACCATTAGCCAAACACCCCTTCGGATGGGACGAGCGTCGCTAGCGCGAATTGAAGATTTAAGATTTATGATTTCAAAATTCAAATATTTATTCTTTCTGGCAGTAGTTGGTCTGGCGCTCTCGTCCTGTGTGACGGCGCGGAAGGTGAACTACATGCAGGAGCCGGACAGGCATATTCCTCATTATGCGGATACGCTGAGTTTTGAGGACTACCAGCTGCGTGTCAACGACCGATTGTACGTCTATGTGTATTCGGTGGATCCGAAGGTGATGCAGATGTACAACGCCGGCGGTTCGAGTGCGTCGCAGATGCGTCAGCAGATGGGAAACAGCACCTACGGTTCGTACGACCTCTACACCTATCTCATTGACGAGGAGGGTAATATCGACTTCCCGACTATCGGCAAGCAGCACGTGGTGGGCAAGACGACGCGTGAGGTGAAGTACCAGTTGGAGGAGGAGTTGGGTAAGTTACTCAAGGAGATCCCCGGTTATTCGATGGTCTCGGTGGAGGTCAATATCGTCAACCGTTCGTTCTCTGTCATCGGTGCGCAGAGCGGTCGGTACTCGATCAACAAAGAGAAGATGACCATCTTCGAGGCCTTGGCCATGGTGGGTGACTTAGGTGAGTTCAACAGCCGTCGTGAGATCAAGATCGTGCGCGAGAAAGACGGCGTGACAACCATCAAGACCTTCGATGTGCGCTCCAAAGAGATCGTGAACTCGGAGTTTTACTATATCGAACCGAACGATATCATCTATGTCCGTAAGATTCCTGGATACAGCTTCGGTATCAACCACGTGACCACCGTCATCGGTGTCACCGCGGCTACGATCTCGTTCGGTGTGTTCATCTACTCGATCGTGCAGACGGGTATCAATCACGTCAACAAGTATTACGGAAAGGGGGCATCAAAATGAGAAAAGGTATTGTTTTGTTGCTCGGCTTGGTTGCCGTGATGCTGTCGAGTTGTTACAGCCATCGTGTGATCGGTTATCTGCAAGAACCGACCAAGTGCAATAAGCTGCCGGTGTACGACTCGGTGGCCTATGAGCCCTACCGTATCCGCATCAACGATGAGATCATCTACCGCCTCATCACGATGGACGAGACGATGAGTAAGATGCTGGGTGCGAACAACGCCAATACGTCCGGTCAGTACGCTAACTCCTATCGTGTGCACGAGGACGGAACGATCGATCTGCCGTTCTTGAAGCCGGTGAAGATCCAAGGCCTGACGGAGATAGAGGCACAGGATACGATCAAAGCGGCGTTCCGCGAGATCATCCCCGATGCGGACGTGAAAGTGGCGCTGTACAATAAGTATTTCTCGGTGGTCGGTGACGCCCGCTCGGGACAGTTCTATATCTACAAGGAGAAGATGAATATCTTCCAGGCGCTCGCGATGACGGGCGATGTGATGACCAGCGCCGACCGGCGTCATATACGCATCATCCGTCCGCGCGACAACGGCGAAGAACCCGAGGTGCTGGAGTTCGATATGCGTACCAACTCGATCATTGACTCCAAGTACTACTATGTGTACCCGAACGATGTCATCTATGTGGCGCGTACGAAGAACAGCTTCTATACCGTCCAGAACTACTCGGGCTTTATCAGCCTTATCACGAGTAGTGTGGCGCTGCTCACCACCGTGTTGAACTACGTAGCATACCTGTATAAATAGCATATGGAAAACAACAATCAATATTATCAACCCGGAGGTAATAATCCGTATTACCATCCGAGCAATGCGTATTACCAAGCCGGAGCAAACCAGCAGTATTACATGGCGGATCCCCAGCAGAACAACGACGAGGATGACGGCGGTTTGAACTTCAATCCGCTCGAGTGGCTCTTCACTTTCCTGCATTACTGGTACCTGTTCGTGATCGCTATCGTGATCGCGTTGGGTCTGGCGATGCTCAAGAACCGTCGCTGGATTCCTTCGTATTTCTCTCAAGGAACGATCGTCATCAAGGAGAGTGCAACCTACGGTAGCTCTTCGGCGCTGATGAGCGGCTTCGGTGTGGACGCAGGGTATAAGAACGTGAACAACCAGATGATCATGCTCGGGTCGTACGACCTGATGAGCCGAGTGGTGGACTCTCTGCCGTTCCTCAACGTGGAGTATATCACGCAGGGACGTTTCAAGACCCGCCAGCTCTATCGTCAGACGCCGATCATCGTGGAGCCCTCGCATGTCGATGCGCGTGCCTATGGACCGATGTATCAGGTGCTGTTCCGTTCGGACGGTACGATGCATATATCGTCCACCGACGAAGAGATGCCGCTCGAACTGGATGTGAAGTACGGCGAACCCGTGCATTGTTCGCTGTTTGACATCACCGTCTGGCCGACCGAACTGATGATCAACAGCGGCAAGATCTACTTCCGTTTCCGTACGCACGAGTCGCTCGTCGATGAGTTCATGAGTCGTCTGCAGTTGAGTTTCGTCACCGAAGGATCAACCGTCTTGGCACTCTCGCTCACCAGCGAGACACCCCAACGTGACTGCGAGTTCATCGATAAACTGGCGAAGATCTACCTGCTGCAGAACCTCGAGCAGAAGAACGCTGTGGCAGAGAACTCCATCCGCTTCATCAACGAGCAGCTGGAGAACCTCCAGTCCTCGCTGCAGGTGAGCGAAGGTGCGATGACCAATTTCCGCCAGGAGAATAAGTTCGTGGATGTGAACTCCTATGCCGGTCAGCTGATGGGACGCATCGCTTCGTACGACCAGCACTCGATGGAGCTCCGTCTGCGTGAGACTTATTTCGACTACCTCATCGGTTATATCCATCAGAATATCGAGAACGGCGTCGTCATCGCCCCGACCACGATGGGTGTGAACGAACCCGTACTGATCGGACTCGTGCAACAACTCAACGACCTGCGTATCCAGCGCGGCGAGTTGACGGAGAAGAACGTGTACTACGCTAAGTACACCAAGGATATTGAGAACGTCAAGACCGCTATCGAAGAGGTGGTGAGCTCCATGCGTGCTTCGCTCGAGATTGAGAAATCCGACCTCAAACGCCGCTACGACGAGGTAGAGCGCTCTATCAAACAACTGCCGGAGAAAGAGCTGCAGATGGTTGCCATCGAGCGTAACTATCGCATCGACGATAACTACTACACCTTCTTCCTGCAGAAACGTGCCGAGGCAGAGATCCAGAAAGCGTCCAACACGCCGGACAACTCCATCATGGATAAGGCTCGTACGACAGCGATCATGAACGCCAAGGCGAAGTCGAAGACCACTTCGACCTATCTCATCATCGGTTTCCTCATTCCGATGGCGCTCATCATCCTCAGCGAGTTGCTCAATAACAAGATCCGCTCGCCGAAGGATGTCGTGAAGCTCAAGTTCTTCCGTCTCATCGGTACGCTGCGTCACGCCAAGAGTCAGAACCCGACGCTCGTGCGCGCTTCGCCTCGATCGTCCTACGCGGAGATGCTACGTGCGATACGAACGCGTATTGAGTTCGTGCTCAAGCGCAAGGACAAGATGGTGATCTGCGTCACCTCCACGGAGTCCGGTGACGGTAAGACTTTCCTGAGTACCAACCTCGCGGCGCTCTACGCCATGACGGGACGCAAGACCCTGCTGGTCGACCTCGACCTGCGTAAACCGAATATCCACACCAAGCTCGGTATGGAGAACGGTGACGGTGCGTCGAACTACCTCATCGGGGACTGCGAACTGAAGGATACGATGCTGAAGGACACTCCGTTCGGCTTTGACTTCGTGCGCGCCGGTACGATCCCGCCGAACCCGGGTGAGTTGGTGCATGCGGATAAGTTAGGTCAGACGATCGCCAAGCTGCGCGAGCAATACGATTACATCGTCATCGATACCTCGCCGATCGGTCTGGTGCCGGATGCGTACGCAATCATCGAGCATAGCGACATGTGCCTATTCGTCATCCGTTGTATGCAGACCAACAAGTCCTTCTGCAAGCAGACGCTCGAGCAGATGGCGGAGGTGGTGGACAACCCGGAGAAAGTGCAGATCGTGCTGTCCGATATCCCGACCGAGGGACGTCACTCCTACGGTTCCGGCTACGGCTACGGCTACGGCGGTTACGGCGGCTACGGTTACGGACACTTCGGCTACGGTGGCTACGGCGGCTACGGATACGGCTACGGTGGCGACAGCAGCCGAGCCAAACGCTACGGTAAGTTGTACGGCAAGCTCTACGGCAAGTTAGTCAAGGACGATAAGGCCTACCGTTCGTACTACTATTACCACCATGACGAAGACGACGAAGAGACAAAGCAACAAGAAAAAAAAGATTAATATATGCAACAAGCTTTTGATAACGATAAATACATTCAGGTGCAGTCGGAGCATATCCGCGAGCGCATAGCGCAGTTCGGCAACAAACTGTATCTGGAGTTGGGCGGTAAGCTCTTCGATGACCTGCATGCGAGTAGGGTACTGCCGGGATTCATGCCGGACAGCAAACTGCAGATGCTCACGCAGCTGCGCGACTCGCTGGAGATCGTCATCGTGCTCTCCGCCGAGGACATCGAGCGCAATAAGGTGCGTCAGGACTTAGGTATCACCTACGACGAGGACGTGCTGCGTCTGCGCGATGAGTTCATGCACCGCGGTTTTATGGTCTCCTCGGTGGTCATCACCCATTACTCCGGTCAGCGTTCGGCGGATGCTTACCGCCAGCGTCTGGAGCGCAAGGGCATACGCGTGTACTACCATTATATCATCGATGGCTACCCGCATAACGTCGATCTGATCGCGTCGCCGGATGGCTTCGGCCGCAATGATTATATCGAGACCACGCGTCCGCTGGTAGTTGTGACAGCGCCGGGTCCCGGTAGCGGTAAGATGGCGGTGTGCCTGAGCCAACTATATAACGAGCAGCAGCACGGACACGAAGCCGGATACGCGAAGTTCGAGACCTTCCCTGTGTGGAACCTGCCGCTCAAGCACCCGCTCAACGTAGCCTACGAAGCGGCTACAGCCGATCTGAACGACGTCAATATGATCGACCCCTTCCATCTGGAAGCCACGGGTAAGACGGCCGTCAACTACAACCGCGATATAGAGATCTATCCGGTGCTCGAAGCGCTGTTCACCTCGATTTACGGCTCGAGCCCCTACCACTCGCCTACGGAGATGGGCGTCAACCAGGTGGGCTTCTGCATCAGCGATGACGAAGCCGTACGCGAGGCGAGCAAGCAGGAGATCATCCGGCGTTATTTCCAGGCGCTGTGCCATCTGGCCAACGGCAAATGCAATGACGCGGAGATCAAGAAGATCGCGCTCCTGATGCAGCAGTTAGGTATCACCACGGCATACCGCAGCACGACGGTGGCAGCACGCGAACGCAGAGCCCTCACCGGCGCACTGCATGACGGTGCTTTCGCGCACGCCGCTGCGATCGAACTGCCGGACGGACGTATCATCACCGCCGAAGCCGGCGATCTCTTGGGCTCGTCCGCCGCACTCTTGCTCAACGCGATGAAAGAACTCGCGGGCATCGATCATGACGTGCGTTTGATCCCGGAGAATATCATCGAACCGATCCAGCGCATGAAGATCAGTTATCTGCACGGCCAGAACCCGCGCCTCCATACCGATGAGGTACTCGTGGCGCTGTCGGTCCTCTCGCTGCAAGATGAGAACTGCCGCAAAGCACTCGATACGCTGCCGCTGCTCAAGGGCTGTCAGGCGCACTCGACTGTGATGCTCAAAGAAGTAGATTGGAAAACATTTAAAAAATTAGGTATAGATTTAACTACTGACCCTGCTAAAAAGTAAAGCAAGGAACGGAAGAGAACACGGGTGCGAATCCCGGGCTGACCGGCAACTGTGATGACCTACGGGTCTAAGCCAGATCGCTTCCTTCTTTGCGCAAAGGAGTAGTCCCCAGGACCGGACGAAACGATGATAAGACGCAATATATTCATATTTTTTGCCGCACTTGGTGCATTGTCTGCGCTGGCACAGAACACCGGTTCAGAACCGGAGCAAGCCGGCGACACCCTATACAACGACTTCCACATCGAGGAGGTCGAGGTGACGGCGCGTGCCT
>JAEEGH010012552.1_pt1 | contig 18964 bp, 10 predicted proteins | sample 9134181 | NCBI WGS metagenome assembly JAEEGH01 (sample SAMN16246544, study PRJNA631951) | gut metagenome | biome: gut microbiome; feature: rumen; material: DP-attached | host: Bos | place: Iran: Karaj | collected 2018-10 | reverse complement strand
AAGGTGCAGCCTGTGGCGTTGGTGGCAACGGTCTTGCCTGTGCTCATGTCGCCAAACTTGGGGCCTCCGCAGAAGAGGTCCACGTGGCTGTCGACGATGGTGGTGGAGAGGTTGCCCGTCGCAGGGTGGGCGGCATTGAGGCCACCGGCGTAGAACTCGCGGATGTCGGCATTCTGGATAAGCCAGGTGATGTTGCCGGTGTTGTCGGCACCGCTGGCTTTGCCGATGCCTTCCATGGCGGCGCCACAGACGGTGCCGAAACGGCCGCCGTTGATGTAGCACTCGGCATTGTCCTCCATGTTGCCAAAGTCGGCACGGTAGAGACCGGTAAGGTAGAACTCGTCGTAGTCGCCGCCAGTCACCGACACGGGCGAGTGCTTGGTGGCTATTTGTTTATCCTGGTGACAGCCCGTGTGGAATTCCTTGAACCACACGTTGCCGCCCACATGGATATAGGGTATATTGTTCGATGTGCCTTTCTGGTTGTTGCTCACCCATTGCTCCATGACGCCGCCCTGCAAGATGATGGCGTCGGTAGCGCTTCTGGCCGAATGTTCATACTCGAACTGTGTGAACCGGAAGAGCGAGGTGTTGGTGCTCTCAAACCATCCTTTGGGAATCAGGATACCGAAGTTGTACGTACCCGTGCCGCCGGTGGACTTCTGAGCCATACCGAGGCCGGGGATATTGATGAAATCGGCCCTCACGGGGTGGCATTCTGTACGACCGTCGAAGCGCAGGACATAGGAGTAGTCGGGCTCGTTGTCGCCATCGAGGTCGATGGATGTAACCGTGTAGGGCTTGGCTTTACTTGCTTCTATGGAGTTGTAATGATGATAATTGCCCACAAGCACCACGGCATAGTCATAAACGGAATGACTATTCGCATCCACCCCCGCAAAAAGAGCCGAACCCGAACTTGCGATAGCATTGCCCATCGAGGTGTAAACCACCTGGTTCTCTCCGGCAATGGAATAGCTGTTGCCGTTGGTGTATTTCGCTCCGCCACCGACATTGGGTACATCGACTCCGGTCTTCATATCCGCACTGTACACTTTGTCGGCATTGGGGTCGGACAGGTAGACGCATTTGGCCCAGTAGGGCTCGAGGGTGATGGCTGTCACCCCTTCGGGAACATCCCAGTAGGCACCTTGGTTGAAGATGCGTCCACTGACGGAGTCTAGGTCCTTGTTGGTGCAGTTGCGGTCGGCGAAATTGTATCCACCCCAGGTGTCGGAAGCGGTGAAGTTGCCGGGGGTGCCGCCGGTGATGCTGACAATCTTCCACCCCGTCACCACGCGGTTGCCGTTGCAGTTCTTGGTACCCACGTCGTTGTAGTAGGGCAGTTGCACCTTGTAGTAGTTGAAGTTGAAGTGTGCGGTGTCCTTGTCGGTAATGTTGAGGATGGTGTCCGAGGTGGTGATGGTGGCGCCAGTCGGTGCATTATAGACGGCACCGTTGCCCTGCTGGATATGCACCGCAAGGGTCCCCAGCTTGCCGCCTTGGTTGCGGGGTTGGTTCTCTTGGGCGTTGGCGGCGTCGATATTCACCACCGAGGGGTACCTGCCATGCTGCATCAGCACGGGATAGGGGTGGGCGGTGCCTATGCTGTCGGGCAGCAGCACCCACTTCAGCATCGCGCTGTCGCTGTAGGTACCGGTGGCCCACCAGCCTGCCAGCTCGCGGCGGCCGTTGAGGAGGTGGCGGAAGAACTCGAAGCGCTGCAAGAAACGCGTCTCGGCCATCAGAGCGCAGTTATAGGTGTTGATCTGGTTGTTCTGCACATAGGCGGCGTCTCCGCGGAAGTAGTTGAAGTTGCTCACGCCAGTGTTACCAGCGTTGCTGATGTTCGTGCCGTTATAGACAGGGGCCTTGTTGGTGCCGCCGGTGATGTCGCCGTAGAACATGCAGCCGAAGACCATCGAACGGCGCTTGCCGTTGGCCGAAGTGGTGCCGTAATTGTTGTAGCCCACAATGCCGCCCACGCGGTTGCCGCCGGTGATGTTGGCGTAGGAGTAGCAGTTCACCACGCGAGGGGCATTCGAAGCATTGGAATTGCCGTCGAGCAGCCCCACCAGGCCGCCGCAGCAGTCTGTGGCGTTGGCGTCCGTCGAGGTGCCGGTGCTTTCCACCGAGCCTGAGAGGATGCCCACATTGTAGATGCGTGCCGAGTCGGTAGCCGTGCAGGCGATGGCACCCACCTGGCCGCTCTGGCTGATGGCGACGCTGTCGATTACCAGGTTCTTCACCGTGCCGGTGAGGGTGGTGAAGAGGGGAACACTGAGGTTTGTGATGCGGTAGGGCATGTGGGTTGTGGGGGCGATGGCAGCCTCGAGGGTGCCGCTGAAGGTGGCGATAGAGGCGGAGAAAGAAGAGGCGTTGATATCGGCAGTGATGCGGTAGTGTCCGTTGGCTTCGGTGATGTCGCTCAGGCTGGTGATGTCGGTCTGCGCCTGTAGCGGGAAGTACAGCAGCAGGGCGAGCATCGGCAGGGCTTTGCGAAGCAAGAGAGGTGAAGGAAGTTTTGTTTTCATTGTAAATGACGATAGGTTATATGGTGGACGGTGGTGGAACTAGGCGACCGGTGCTCACGGCTTTGGGGAAGTAAAGTCGGTTTTTCGGGAATTTCAATGTGTCGTGCACCGTCATCGCGTGAGTGTAAAAAATTATTTTATAGTATATTATTAGTGTTAAAGGCTCAATGCCAGTGTCATAATCCAAACTGCAAAGATACAAAAAAAATCAAGTAGGTGGGAAAAAAGATTACTTTTATGTATGCAAACTAAGTGTCCCCAAAGGTGTGTAAAACTTCCCCGGGGAAAGGCTGACGAGTCCCCGTGAAACAAATGGCCTGGAGGCGCATTTGTAAATCGCTGAAAGTTATGCTGTTGTTTACTGTTCTTTTAGAAACGTAAAAGAACACCAAAAGAACAGTAGGGAAACCTGGGGTGAAAACCATGCATTAATCCCTGTGTGTGTTGATTTTATGATTATCGGTTGCTTTTCGAAGAAAAAAGTGTATCTTTGCAGATTATAATGGTGAGGGGTGTTTGTGCGTAAGAGGCTGTGTATTAATGATTAATGCGTAATTCGACATGAAGAAATTCTGGATGGTCTTGACGGCTATGGTGCTAGCAATGACTGCCCTGGCGCGCCCCGTCGACCCTTCGGTGGCACGCCGGGTGGCCGAGGTGTATCTTCGGGCCTTTGGTATGCGGCATACGGCGGCATTGGTCGACGTGTCGGGCGAGACGCCGTTCTCTGAGTTCTATGTCTTTGTGGCTCCCCAAGGCGGGTTCGTCCTGGTGAGCGGCGACGACCGTGCGGTGCCTGTGCTGGGCTACAGCACTTCGGTACGTTTCGAGACCAAGGACATGCCCGACAACCTGCTGTACTGGCTCGAGGGGTATGAGTATGAACTCGGACGCATCAGGAATTCGGCAGTGGAAACCAGCAATCCCGAGTGGGCGTTGCTGGAGGCCGGCGAGATGCCCGAGCCGCTGCTGGAGACGGCAGTGGCGCCGATGGTGACGACGACCTGGAACCAGAGCCCATACTATAACAACCTCTGCCCCTACGACTCTGCCACGGCGGCGCGTTCGGTGACAGGCTGTGTGGCCACCGCCACGGCTCAGGTGATGAAGTATTGGAACCATCCCACCACTGGCTACGGCAGCCATACCTATACCAGCAACCGCACCCGCAACGGAGTGACTTACAACTTCCCCAACCTGTCGGCCGACTTCGGCTCGACCACCTACCAGTGGAGTTCGATGCCCACCGCCCTCACGGGTGCGAGCAGCAGCACACAGGTCAATGCCGTGGCTACCCTGATGTACCATATCGGCGTGGGCGTCGAGATGAGCTACAGTCCTGTCGCCAGCGGTGCGCACAACTACAACACCCGCGGCACCATCAGCCGCTCGTCGCAGACAGCGCTGATGCAATATTTCAAATACCGTCCCGACATGGCTCCGCTGATGCGCGCCGACTATAGTGACGACGAATACAGCGCCTTGCTGCGCGCCGAAATCGACCAGCAGCGGCCCGTCCTTTATTCGGGCAGCAACCTGTCGGGTGGACACAGCTTTGTCTTCGACGGTTACGACAACTACGGCCGCATCCATGTGAACTGGGGCTGGGGCGGTTCGAACGACGGCTACTTCGTCATGGGTTCGTTGAATCCCGGCGTGGGTGGCATCGGCGGCAACAGCAGCGGCACCTACAACCAGGACAATGTGGCCCTCATCGGCATACGACCCAATACCAACTGGAGCACCAGCAGCACCACCACGGTCTCGGCCGTGAGCAACGGCAACGGCACTGTGAGCGGTAGCGGCAGCTACTCGTTCGGAAGCACGGTGACCATGCAGGCCACCCCGTCGGCGGGCTACCGCTTCGCCGGCTGGAGCGACGGCAGCAAGTTCAACCCGCGCGAGATTGTCGCCACGGGCGGCAGCTACACCTTCACGGCCAACTTCGAGCCCGTGGGTGGCGACACGGCCTACTACTGCCCGGGTGACTTTTGTATCACCAGCTATGGCTACAGCTCGGGTGGCGACAACTACTGGGGCATCCGCCTCCCGGCGTCGACGCTCAACTCCGACAGCAGCCTGCGGGCGGTGATGCTCTATGTGGGGGTGGCGGGCACCTACGACCTGACGGTCTATACCGGCACCGCGCATTCTACGGTGGCGGCCCGCGACACGGTGACCTTCGGCAGCGCCGATGTGGACCAATGGCAGACCGTCACGCTGACCACCCCCGTGGCGGCCACCAGCGACCTCTGGATTATCTTCCATTTCAGCGGCGCCGGCTATCCCCAGACGGGCACCTACTACAGCGGCGCCGCCGGCTCGTTCATCTCCGGCAGCGGCCTGAGCGACAATGGCGCCAGCCGCCAGCTTTCGGCCATGGTGAAGGCCATCTTCTGCGACTGCACGGCCCCGGTCGACAGTTCGTGCTTCCTCACCACCTTCCCCTACACGGAGACCTTCGACAGCCAGATGTACGGCTGCTGGGGCGTGACCGATGCCAACGGCGATGGCACTACGTGGACCTTCTATGACGGCACCTATGGCTACAACAACACGCCCTGCATCGGCATCCATTATGCCAACAATGCCGACGACTGGCTGATGACACCCCCCATCGCCATCGCCACCAGCTACTCAATCAGCTGGAAGGCCCGTATCAGGAGCAGTTCCTATCCCGAGACCTACCAGGTGCTGTGGTACGACGGCACCGACACGACGGTGCTCTTCCAGGAGACCCTTTCGTCGACCAGCTACCAGAGCCGTTCGGCCAACTTCACCGTGCCGGCGGGCGGCAGCGGCCGCGTCGTGTTCCGCTATATCAGCAACGACATGTACTACCTCTACCTCGACAATATCGTCATCAGCCAGACGGCGCCACCCATCCCGCAGTACACCCTCACGGTGACGAGCAACAATGCGGCCTGGGGCAGCGTCAGCGGCGGCGGCAGCTATGCCGAGGGTGCCACGGCGACCTTGACGGCCACGGCCAACAGCGGCTACCACTTCGTGCAGTGGCTGCCGGACGGCAACACCAGTGCCAGCCGCACGGTGACGGTGACCGCCAACGCCTCCTACACGGCTGTCTTCGAGGCCGACCCGCCCGTGCAGTATACGCTGACGGTGGCGAGCAACAACGGCGACTGGGGTACCGCCGTCGGTGGCGGCACTTATGACGAGGGCTCCGTGGTCACACTGACCGCCACGCCTGCCGCCGGCTACCGCTTCGTGCAGTGGCAGGACGGCAACACGGACAACCCGCGTACGGTGACCGTCAGCGGCAACGCCACCTACACCGCCATCTTCGAGGCCCTCCCGCCGACGATGTACACCCTCACGGCGGTCAGCGCCGACGCGACGATGGGCACGGTCGAGGGGTCGGGCAGCTACGAAGCGGGTTCGCAGGTGGAGATACGCGCCATCGCCGCCACCGGGTACCACTTCACCCTCTGGCACGACGGCAACACGGAGAATCCCCGTACGGTCACGGTGAACACCGACATTACCTACACCGCCTACTTCGTCGCCAACACTGGTATCGGCGATGTGGAGGAGGAGGGCGTCACGCTCGGTGTCAGCGGCCGCACCATCATGGTCGGCGGTGCGCAGGCGGCGTTCTATGACATGCTCGGCCGCCGGCTCGGCACCGGCAGCGAGCTGACCGTCGAGGCGGCGGGTGTCTACCTGGTGCGCATCGGCGTCAAGACATATAAAGTTGTAATCAAGTAACAGAAGAGAATATGCGTTACGAAGTAGATTTTCTGGTGGTAGGCTCGGGTATTGCCGGCCTCAGTTTTGCACTCAAAGTGGCCCCTTACGGCAAGGTGTGCATCCTCACCAAGGGCGACGCCAGCGAAGGTTCGACGCGCTATGCCCAAGGCGGCATCGCGGCGGTGATGTACGACTCGGACTCGTTCGACAAGCACATCCAGGACACCTTGGTGGCCGGCGACGGCATCTGCGACCGTGAGGTGGTGGAGATGACCATCCGCGAGGCGCCCGACCGCATCCGCGAGCTGGTACAGTATGGCGTCGAGTTCGACCTCGACCGCAAGGGCGACAAGTTCGACCTGCACCGCGAGGGCGGTCACTCGGAGTTCCGCATCCTGCACCACAAGGACAACACCGGCGAGGAGATTGAGCGTGGCCTGCTCGAGGCCGCCCGTCGCCATCCCAACATCGAAATCAAGGAGCGCCAGTTCGCCATCGACATCATCACGCAGCACCACCTCGGCCAGCGTGTCACCAAGCACACGCCCGACATCGAATGCTACGGCGTCTACGCCCTCGACTGCGACACCAACCGTATCGACACCTATCTGGCCAAGGTGACCCTGCTGGCCACCGGCGGCATGGGCAACGTCTATTCGACCACCACCACGCCGGTCATCAGCACTGGCGACGGTGTGGCCATGGTGCACCGCGCCCGCGGTGTGCTCAGCGATCTGGAGTTCATGCAGTTCCATCCTACCTCGCTTTACAATCCGGCCGAGAAGCCGGCCTTCCTCATCACCGAGGCCATGCGTGGCGCCGGCGCCGTGCTCAAGGACCGCGACGGGAAGGAGTTCATGCAGAAATATGACAAGCGCCTCTCGCTGGCGCCACGCGACATTGTGGCCCGCGCCATCGACAACGAGATGAAACTCAGCGGCAAGGACTACCTCTACCTCGATGCCCGCGGCATCGGCAAGAAGCACCTCATCGAAGGCTTCCCCACCATCTACGCCAAGTGCCTGAGCATAGGCATCGACATCACCCGCGACATGATTCCCGTGCGCCCGGCGGCCCACTACCAGTGTGGCGGCATCAAGGTGGATCGCAACGGTGAGTCGTCCATACACCACCTCTATGCTGCCGGTGAGTGCAGCTGTACCGGCCTGCATGGCGGCAACCGCCTGGCATCCAATTCACTGCTCGAAGCGGTGGTCTATGCCCACAACGCCGCTATGTCGGCTATCGCCAAAGTGGAAAGCGGAAACTGGAAAGTGAAAAACGAGGTGCCCGACTGGAATGCCGAGGGGATGGTGCTCAACGAGGAGATGGTGCTCATCACCCAGACCAAAAAGGAACTGCAGGAAATCATGTGGAACTATGTCGGCATCGTGCGTTCTGACTTGCGCCTGCAGCGCGCCTTCGACCGGTTGAATCTTATCTTCCGCGAGACGGAGGACCTCTACAACCGGAGCGTCCTCACCGAGCCGCTCAGCGAGCTACGCAACCTGATAGCCTGCGCCTACCTCATCATCAAGATGGCCCGAGCCCGCCGCCAGAACGTCGGCCTGCACTACTCACTCGACCTAGTGTAACTGACTGTTTCTGTTGCTCTTGATGTAACGTTCTTCTGACGTTCTTCTCGATTTCGAGAAGAACGTGTGAAGAACGTCAATGAAACACCAGTGGAAAAGAGGGAGATGGGTGGGTGTGCTTTTTGAAATATTTTTAAAAATATTTTGTCTAATCAAATTTAAGTTGTATATTTGCCGAACTGAATCTAAATAATTAATTCATTTAAAGTATTCAATATTATGAAAGTAAACGAAATTATGGCCAACCTGGAGGCCAAACATCCGGGCGAAAACGAGTACTTGCAGGCAGTTCGCGAGGTTCTTGAGACTATCGAGGAAGAATACAACAAGCACCCCGAGTTTGAGGCTAACAAGATCGTCGAGCGCATTGTGGAGCCCGACCGTATCTTCAAGTTCCGCGTTGTGTGGGTTGACGATAAGGGTCAGACCCAGGTGAACCTCGGCTACCGCGTGCAGTACAACGCCGCCCTCGGTGCCTACAAGGGCGGTCTCCGCTTCCACCCGAAGGTGAACGAGTCGATGCTGAAGTTCTTGGGCTTCGAGCAGATCTTCAAGAACAGCCTCACCATGCTGCCTCTCGGCGGTGGTAAGGGTGGTGCCGACTTCGATCCCGTTGGAAAGAGCGACGCTGAAATCATGCGTTTCTGCCAGGCCTTCGTCTATGAGCTTTGGCGTAACATCGGTCCCGATCAGGACAGCCCCGCAGGTGACGTGGGTGTCGGCGGCCGCGAAATCGGTTACATGTACGGTATGTACAAGAAACTCGCTCGCGAGCACAGCACGGGCGCTCTGACCGGCAAGAGCTACGGTTGGGGTGGTTCCCTCATCCGTCCCGAGGCCACTGGTTTCGGCGCTGTTTACTATGTCGAGCGCATGGTGAAGGAGCAGAAAGACACTATGAAGGGTAAGAGAATTGCTCTCTCCGGCTTCGGTAACGTGGCTTGGGGTGCCGCCATCAAGGCCACCGAGCTGGGTGCCAAGGTCGTCGCTATCAGCGGCCCCGACGGTGTCTGCGAGATTCCCGATGGTATCAACAAGAAGATGATCGACTACATGCTCGAGATGCGCGCCAGCAACCGCAACAAGGTTGAGGACATGGCCACCAAGTTCCCGAAACTGGCCAAGTTCACCGCCGGCAAGAAGGCTTGGAGCGTGAAGTGCGACATCGCTATGCTCTGCGCTTTCCAGAACGAGCTCGATGAGAAGGATGCCAAGGAACTGCTGAAGAATGGCGTGAAATACGTTGCTGAGGTTTCCAACATGGGTTGCCAGCCCGGCGCTATTGCCGCTATCCAGAAGGCTAAAGTGCCCTTCGGTCCTGGTAAGGCTGTCAACGCCGGTGGTGTTGCCACCTCTGGTCTCGAAATCTGCCAGAACGCTGAGCACCGCAACTGGACTGCCGAAGAGGTCGACAAGAACCTCCACACCATCATGAACAACATCTACGACATGTGCGTTGAGCACGGTAAGGAGAAAGACGGTACCATCAACTACGTGAAGGGTGCCAACATCGCCGGCTTCATGCGCGTCGCCAAAGCCATGGTGGCTCAGGGTATCATCTAATCTTGCATTAGGTAATCACCTATCAATACGGGAGGCCGTCCGTCTGCGGACGGCCTCTTCTTTTTTCGAACAATATTTCACTATGCTTTCAGCATGGAAAAGACAAGAGAGATAGTGGGTTACGTGCTTGGCGGACTGCTCTTCGTGGGCTTGATGCCGACGGTGATGTGGCTGGCCTCGGGGATGCCGCCTATGGTACATATCGGCGCCTTGAGGGCCTCGGCCACGGGACTGCTGATGATGGGCGGTCTGGCGCTGAGCGTTTGGACTATCGTCTACATGCGGCGGCGCGGCAAGGGCAACCCCATGGATGCCTTCGGCCACGAGGTGGCGCCACGCACACAGCATCTAATGACCGACGGCCCTTACCTCATCAACCGCAACCCCATGCTCAGCGGCACATTGCTCTACCTTGCCGGCGTGGTTGTGTGGCTGTGGACGTGGCAGGCGTTGCTCGTATGGATGGTCTTCTTCGCCATCATGATGTTGCAGGTCATCAGTGAAGAGCGTCGCCTCCGCCGCGACTTCGGCGACGAATACGAAGCCTACCGTCGTCGTACGCGAAGATTTTGAAAAGAACAATGAACATACGATTAGAACAGCCTAATGACTGGCGCGAGGTGGAGAACCTCACGCGTGAGGCATTTTGGAACATTTAAAAAACGTATATATACGATGGAATTCCAGACTTTCGGCAAAGACAAAGCCCCGACACTACTGCTTATTCCCGGATTGGGCGTATCCTACGAGATATTTCAGCCCCTCGTGCAATTGTTGAGAGATCGTTTTCTCATAGTTGTGGTAGAAGTGGATGGCTTTACTTTGGGCAAACAGACACGCTTTACCTCTGTTGATGACCAGGCCGCACAAGTGATTGCATATGTGCAGAAATACTACGACGGTCATTTGGATTGCGCATATGGACTGTCGTTGGGCGGAAAGATACTGTCGCGTGTGTTGGAACGCGATGAGATTACCATTGACCATGCCGTCCTCGATGCGGCACCATTGTTGCCCTTGCCACGCTGGTTGGTTGGGCCGCTGCGTCACTATCAGGCATTCAACGTGTGGACCTGCTACCGTTGGACAAGGTTTTGGAGTTGGGTGTTCCATTCCCATTATTTTGACGTTCTGTTAGACGAATGTAAAAAGACCTATCCTTTCGGAGGCAGACAAGCTGTTTTGGATGGTTATAAGTCTGTTTATACCAACAAATTAGAGCGTGTTTCGGGGAAAGATATTCATTTCTGGTATGGCACAAAGGAAGCCTTTGTCGCCAAACCACAGGCGAAACACTTGCTCGCGCTTTGTCCTGAGGCTCATGTTCAAGTCTTCAAAGGCATGAACCACGGCCAATTGCTGGTTGACCATCCTGATGAAGTGTCCGGGAGGATTATTAAACTGATTTGACAAAAGCAATTCACCGTGGAGCCGAAATCCGCCTTAAGGAGTAGCACACTCTTCCTTATGTAACCTAGGCAGGCTGGTGTTAAAGTTTGTTAAAGTCCTTGACTCGTCCCTTGGGTCATGCATTAACTTTGCAGCCGATATCAAACAGGCAGTATTATCGTACGATGATGATTTACAAACAAAAACTAACAATCGGAGAGTTTTCGAAGTTGATGCAGACGACCGTAAAAACCTTGCGCCACTACGAACAAAAGGGTTTATTGCTGCCCGACGAGGTGGACGAGTGGACGGGCTACCGCTACTACAGCATCGACCAGATGCAACGGCTGCAAAGCATCCGCGACCTTCAGCGGCTCGGTTTCTCGCTTGAGGAAATCAAGGACCTGCTGGACGACGACTCGTCTACGCCCAGCATCCAGCAGATGGACGAGAAAATCAGCGAAACGGAACGACAGCTGCGGATGTTGGTTGCTCGCCGCGAGCGGCTACTCAACTGGAGGGACTCTCGCAAACAAATCACAACAATGGAAAAGTTTAGCATTCAAAGCCTCCCGTCAATTATCGTCGCCTCGCACCGCGAGGTCATTCCCAACTACGCCGCCATCGGTCCGATGTGCTACGAGAAAATTGGTCCCGAGATGCAGCGTCTCGGCTGCAAATGTCCGCCGCCAGGTTATTGCTTCACTATGGAACACAATAAGGAATACACCCCGACAGACATCGACCTCGAATACTGCGAACAGGTGGAGGAAATGGGCACCGACAGCGCCATCATCCAGTTCAAGCGGCTGCCCGAAGTGCCCAAAGCACTCTGCGTGAAACACGTCGGCCCTTACGAACGCTTCTACGAGTCGTTCACCGAAGCTTTCCGCTACATCGAGGAGCACGGATACCGCGTCGCCGGCCTACACCGCACCGTCTACATCGACGGTGTCTGGAACCAGAAAGACCCTGAGCAGTGGCTGTCGGTGATACAGATACCGATAGAGTAAATAATCCCCGGGAACTCTTGGTGCACCCTCTGCCACAATAAAACGAGCATCATCTCGTTAGTGCTGTATGTCCGAGCATTGGGAGATATACGCCGACTGGAACCCGTGGCACGGGTGCACCAAGATTAGCCCTGGGTGCAAGTACTGCTATGTCTACCGACAGGACGAGATGTATGGTAGTGAGATTGCCAGCAGCCTATGCCGCAAAACCGGCAACTTCAACCTTCCGATAAAAAGGAAGCGCGACAAGTCGTGGAAGATAAAGAGCGGGAAGCTTGTATTCACTTGCTTTACATCAGACTTCCTACTTGAGGATGCAGATGAATGGCGCCACGAGTGCTGGGAGATGATAAAGCGCCGCAGCGACCTATGGTTCTATTTTTTCACCAAGCGCATCGACCGCTTCCTGGAGTGTGTGCCCGACGATTGGGGTGAGGGCTATGATAATGTTGTCGTTGGCTGCACCGTCGAGAATCAGGAAATGGCAGATTATCGCTTACCCATCTTTCTTTCGCTTCCAATAAAGCACAAAAGCATCATTGCGTCTCCGCTACTCACGGCAATGAACCTTATGCCATATTTGGACGAAACCATTGAGGAAGTGTCGGTAGGAGGGGAGTCTGGTGTTGATGCAAGACCGTGTGACTACGACTGGGTGCTTGCCCTCCGTGAGCAATGCATTGCGAAAGATGTTCCATTCCGTTTCCATCAGACAGGAGCCCGCTTCATCAAGGATGGTCGGATGTACCGTGTGCGCCGCTGCCACCAGCTTAGCCAGGCACACAAAGCCAATATAGACTACAAGATTGGCAAGTATTTAGTACCAGAAACGGTTCGGTTTGAGTGGAAGGAGAGCGACTACCATAATAAGTATAATCAGGAGGCAAAAAAAACTTGATGTAGGAGAGAAAATGAATACACTAATCATTTATGGCAGCCGTTATGGTTCGACAAGGCGCTATGCCGAGCGTCTGGCTGAGGAAACAGGTGTAAGCGCCGTTCCCTGCGCGGAAGTGGAGGAACTATCGGAATATGACCGCATTGTCTATTTGGGGGCACTCTATGCGGGAGGCGTTATGGGACTTAAGAAGACTGCGGCTATGCTGTCGCCGAACTAGGAACTGATTGTCGCAACAGTGGGTCTTGCGGACCCTGCCGATCAGAGCAATATTGCCAGCATACGAAACTCACTCAGGAGCCAGGTCGGGGCCGGATTCTATGACGAAAGCCGCATATATCACCTGCGCGGGGCCATTGACTACAAGCATCTGGGCTTCAAGCACAGGGTTATGATGTCGATGCTTCACTCCAAGGTTGCGAAGATGCCCGAAGAGGAGCTCAACGCCGAGGCGAAGGCGATGCTCGAAACATACGGTCAGGTGGTGGATTTTGTGGATTTTGACTTGCTCGAGCCGTTGGTCCGTGCTGTAAGGGGTGATGGCGGCCGGTAGATACAGTTCTGGCTTTGACCTTTTGCAGTTGATTATACTCCCAGCAAGAACCGTCTAAGGCCGAAACGGAATTATATAATGACTTTTTGTCTGTTTATCCGAAAATAATTCTTATCTTTGCATTTTCATACTAAAATGTAAATGCTTTGCAAGGTGTTATTTTAGAAAATATTAATACTCCTGAGGAACTTCGCAAGCTGCCCGTTTCCGACCTTCCGGAACTGGCACGCGAGCTGCGGCACTACATCGTGGACACGCTGGCCACTCACCCCGGCCATCTCGCGTCGTCGCTCGGCACCGTCGAGCTGGCAATAGCATTGCATTACGTTTTCGCCACCCCCGACGACAAAGTGGTCTGGGATGTCGGCCATCAGGCCTACGCTCACAAGATTCTCACCGGACGCCGACAGCAGTTCCCTACCATCCGCACCTACGGCGGCATCAGCGGCTTCCCGCGGATGGACGAAAGCCCCTACGACGCTTTTGGCACAGGCCACAGCTCCACCTCCATCTCCGCAGCCCTCGGTATGGCCACCGCCTCCAAGCTGCAGGGCAACACCACTCGCCAGCATATAGCCGTCATAGGCGACGGCTCGATGACCGGCGGCGAAGCCTTCGAAGCCCTCAACAACGCCGGCGTCTCCAAGGCTAATATCCTCGTCATCCTCAACGACAACGGCATCTCCATCGACAAAGCCGTCGGTGGCCTCAGCCGCTATCTCGTCAAGATAACCTCGTCGCCCAAATACAACCGCCTCAAAGAGCGCGTGTGGCGCACCACCGGCGGCGACGACAAACCGCTCAAAGCCCGCAACTTCATCTCCAAAAGCCTCTCGGCGCTCAAGTCCTCGCTGCTGTCGCGCTCCAACCTCTTCGAGTCGCTGGGCTTCCGCTATTTCGGACCCATCGACGGTCACGATGTGGAGCAACTTGTCGAGGTGCTGTCGAGCTTGCGTAAGCTCAACGGTCCCAAACTGTTGCATATCGTTACCAAGAAGGGCAAAGGTATGAAAGAGGCCGAGCAGAACCCCGTGACCTACCACGCACCGGGCAAATACGATGCCGAAACAGGCCTGCAGCTCCACACCGACAACAGCCACCAGCCACTGAAATATCAGGATGTCTTCGGACACACCATTATAGAACTGGCCGAGCAGAACGACCGCATCGTAGGCATAACGCCCGCTATGCCCACCGGATGCTCGCTCAATCTGATGATGCAGCGGATGCCCTCAAGGGCCTTCGACGTAGGCATCGCCGAGCAGCACGCCGTCACCTTCGCCGCCGGCCTCGCCGCACAGGGAATGACGCCCTTCTGCAACATCTACTCCTCCTTTATGCAGCGCGCCTACGACCAAGTGATTCACGACGTCGCCCTGCAGAAACTCAATGTGGTTATGTGCCTCGATCGCGCCGGTCTTGTCGGCGACGACGGCCCCACCCACCACGGCGCCTTCGACCTGGCCTACTTCCGACCCATACCCAACCTCACCGTCTGCGCCCCTATGGACGAGCACGAACTGCGCGATATGATGTACACCGCACAGCTCGACAACCAGGGCCCCTTCGTGATACGCTATCCCCGCGGTCTCTCGGTCCATCCCGACTGGCGCAACGCAATGGCCGCAATGCCCATAGGCAAAGGGCGTTGCATCACTGAGGGCGAGAACGTTGCGGTGCTGACCATAGGCCACATCGGTAACGAGGCCGCCCGAGCCGTCGACGCACTTCGCAGCGAAGGCAAAAACGCCGGCCACTACGATATGCGGTTCCTCAAACCGCTCGACACGGCTCTCCTCGATGACATTGCCGCCCGCTACCGCGCCATCGTCACCGTCGAGGACGGCACCATCGAAGGTGGTTTCGGCAGCGCGGTCCTCGAATACCTCCAAGACTGCCGCAACAGCGACACCTCAATGCCGATGCCGCTCATCGTAAGACTCGGTATTCCAGACCATTTCGTTACCCACGGACCCGTGCCTCAGTTGCAGAAAGACTGCCGTTTCGACGCCGAAAGCATAAAAAGCGCCATAATAAAACTATGGAATGAATAAACGCCTCACAACCACGCTATTCCTTCTTCTGGCACTCTCGTGCCAGGCGCTTGCCTACGACTTCTCGAAAACAATCCACCACAACCAGAAACTCTACTTCACCATCCTCCAGCACCGCCCGGACGAGGTGGTGGTGGTAGCCCCCAACGGCACTGGCATCGGCTACGGCAAACTGCCGCAACCCTCGGGACGTCTCGTCATCCCCGACCAGGTGCAGTATGACGGCAACACCTACCGCGTTGTCGGCATCGCGTCCTTTGCCTTTGCCCGATGCGACAAGCTCACCGCTCTCACGCTGCCCGAAAGCCTTACCGAGGTCGGCGTCGGAGCCCTCGACAGCTGCGCCACGCTGCGTTCGCTCACCATCCTCTGCGACAGCCTTGCGCAGGCTCTCAGCATCTCCCGCCATTGTCCGGCACTCGACACCTTGGTTATAGGCCCTACGGCGCGTGTGCTGCCGCCGTTTATATTCTCGGAATTGCAGAGTATCAGTTATGTAAGTCTTCTTGCCCAAGAGCCGGCAATGATGAAGAACCTCTTCTTTGGATGCACCTCCAAAGCCGTCCTCCATATTGGCAGCGAGGTGAGCCGCATACCGCAGTTCCTCTGCTACAACTTTTCGGGCCTGCGCCAAATCGTCTACGACGGCGATGCCCCAAGTCTCTCGGGCATAGAACAATGCGCCTTTGTGGGCTGCACCGGCCTTGACGACATCACGCTGCCGCCGTCGCTTGTCCGCATCGAGGCCAACGCCTTTGCGCACTGCCAGCCGCGCTCCATCACTTTCCTCTCGCAAAAGCCCCCGTTGGCCCCGGTCGTGGCCCTGCTTGGCATCGACCCCGGCACGCCGGTCTACATACCCTGCCACACTCTCGGCCAGTACGCCAACTCGTCTATCGGCCGTGTTTTTAGCAATTTGGCCTATGCCGAGAACTGCCCCGGCAGCGGCTCGTCCACAGCCGAAGTCATCTACATCCACGACACCGTCTATATCCACGATACGGTCTACATCCGCGACACTGCGGCGTTGCCCGACGAAGAGCCGACCGACGACACTGAAATCCAGCAGCCTGACGATGAGGAAACGGAGCCGCCGCTGACCTTCTTGCTCGATGGCAAAGTGCTGCGTATCAGTCCAGCAACCACTTTGCGCGGCGTCAGTGTCCGTGTCTTTGACGAAAAGGGCCACCTTGTCGTCGACCAACGCATCCCCGACGACCAACCCACCGACAACTACTACGTCAAACTGCCCAAACGCCAGCGCTACTTCCTACGCCTCGATATGGGGTCGCCGATACTGATTGACGTTCCATTGCAGGAAGTAAAGCAATGATTCTCAGTTGAAACGATATAAAAACAGGGTGATTTTGAGTCCAAAATCACCCTGTTTTCTAACCGCCTCATTTCCGGCCTTTCAAGGTACCAACTCCGTCATATGTACAATATATGTACAATACTTGTACAATATTTGTACGTTTACAATTGTACATATATTGTACAAGTATTGTACAAATATTGTACAACGACCGGAGTTGGTCCGTCGCTGGTGCGGGGTGCTGGCAAGGGCAGGGCAGGGGTGTGGCGGAAAGTTTTTTTCGCTCTCACAGCAAAAAAATTTTGCCGTTACAAATAATTGTCGTATTTTTGTTTTTTCATTGCTTTTCAATACGTTGTTGCTATACAGCGTATTAGGCGTGAAAATGGCTGTAAATCGCATTGAATTATATAAAAATAAATTAAAAATAAGTAATATGACACCTTCACACATCGAACACATTGGTATCGCAGTTACCAATCTGGATGAAGCCATTAAGTACTGGGAAGACGTAATGGGCCTCAAATGCTATGCCATTGAGGAGGTTACAGACCAGAAAGTCAAGACCGCCTTTTTCAAGGTAGGCGACGTGAAAATCGAGCTTCTCGAGCCCACTTGCCCCGAGAGCACCATTGCCTCGTTCATTGAGAAGAACGGCGGCAAGGGCGGTATGCACCACATTGCTTTCGCCGTCGACGACACCAACGCCGCACTGAACGAATGCAAGGACAAGGGCGTGCGCCTCATCGACCAGCAGGCACGCAAGGGAGCCGAGAACCTGAACATCGGTTTCCTGCACCCGAAGAGCACTCTGGGCGTACTGACAGAGCTTTGCTGCAAATAAAAGAATTTTCGAGGTGGAGCCAGTGCGCTAAGGACTGCGTGTAAGCCTCACATTATAAACCTACAAACAATTCAAATATGGCATTTGAAGAGAAAATAAAAGAGCTTCTTGACAAAAGAAACGAAGCCAAAATGGGCGGCGGTCAGAAGCGCATCGACAAACAGCACGAACAAGGCAAACTGACAGCCCGCGAGCGCATTGCACTGCTCCTCGACGAGGGCTCGTTCGAAGAGTTCGATATGTTTGTAACCCATCGCTGCACTAATTTCGATATGCAGAAACAGTCGTTCCTCGGCGACGGCGTCGTCACGGGCTACGGCACCATTGACGGCCGTCAGGTCTACGTCTTTGCACAGGACTTCACGGTCTTTGCCGGTTCGCTGTCCGAGACTATGTCGCTCAAGATTTGCAAGGTTATGGACCAGGCAATGAAGGTCGGCGCTCCCGTCATCGGTCTCAACGACTCGGGTGGAGCACGTATTCAGGAAGGCTGCAACTCGCTGGCCGGCTATGCTGAGATTTTCGAGCGCAACATCCTCGCTTCGGGTGTCGTGCCGCAGATCAGCGCCATCTTCGGCCCCTGCGCCGGCGGTTCGGTCTACAGCCCGGCTCTGACCGACTTCATCCTTATGTCGAAGGAGAACAGCTATATGTTCCTCACTGGCCCGAAGGTTGTGAAGACCGTTACCGGCGAGGATGTGACCACCGACAAGCTCGGCGGCGCTATGGTCCACGCTACGAAGTCGGGCGTCGCCCACTTTGTAGGCGAGACTGAGGAGGCTACTCTGCAGCTTATCCGCGACATTATCAGCTACATTCCTTCCAACAACTTTGAGGAGGCTCCCTACGTTCCCACCGAGGACCCGATCGACCGCTTGGAGGACAGCCTCAACTCCATCATTCCGGAGAACCCCAACCAGGCCTACGATGTCAAGGACATCATCCACGCTATCGTCGACGAGGGCAAGTTCCTCGAGGTCCACGAGAAGTTCGCTCCCAACCTGGTGGTTGGCTTCGCACGCTTTGGCGGTGTCTCGGTAGGCGTTGTTGCCAACCAGCCCAAGTCGATGGCCGGTGTTCTTGACTGCAACAGCAGCCGCAAGGGTGCCCGCTTTGTGCGTTTCTGCGACGCTTTCAATATTCCTATCGTCACTTTGGTCGACGTTCCGGGCTTCCTGCCTGGCACGGGTCAGGAGTATGCAGGCGTTATCGCTCACGGCGCCAAGTTCCTCTTCGCCTATGGCGAGGCCACGGTGCCCAAGGTTACGGTTACTCTCCGCAAGTCATACGGCGGTGCCCATATCGTTATGTCGTGCAAGCAGCTGCGCAGCGACATCAACTACGCTTGGCCGACGGCTCAGATTGCCGTTATGGGTGCCAGCGGTGCCACCGAGGTGCTGCAGGGCCGCGCTCTCAAAGAGATCACCGATCCTGAAGAGAAGGCTAAGTTTATGGCTGAGAAGGAGAAGGAATACAACGACCAGTTCGCCAATCC
>JAEEGH010012546.1_pt1 | contig 18969 bp, 10 predicted proteins | sample 9134181 | NCBI WGS metagenome assembly JAEEGH01 (sample SAMN16246544, study PRJNA631951) | gut metagenome | biome: gut microbiome; feature: rumen; material: DP-attached | host: Bos | place: Iran: Karaj | collected 2018-10 | reverse complement strand
TTTACCTCGCTTTGCGAACCATCTTCGTGGGTAAGCCCGAAGATGGCGCTCACGCGGTAGTATGGCTCGCTCTTGAACTGCTGGATTTCGCGCTCGCGCTCAACGATGAGTCTCACGGCAACGCTCTGCACGCGTCCGGCCGAGAGCGACGGCTTCACCTTGCGCCAAAGCACAGGCGACAGCTTGAAGCCCACCAGACGGTCGAGCACGCGGCGTGCCTGCTGAGCGTTCACCAGGTTCATGTCGATGCGCCTCGGTTCCTCGATGGCTTTCAGTATGGCGGGTTTCGTGATTTCGTGGAACACGATGCGGTTGGTCTTCTGCTCGTCCAGTCCCAGCACCTCGCACAGGTGCCATGAGATGGCTTCTCCCTCGCGGTCCTCATCGGATGCCAGCCAAACCTTTTCGGCCTTCTTCGAGTTCTGTTTCAGTTCGCTGACCAGTTTCCGCTTCTCGTCGGGAATCTCGTAGTCGGGTTCCAGCGTGTCCATATCGATACTGATTTCCTTCTTCTTCAGGTCGCGTATGTGTCCATACGACGACATCACCTTGAAATCCTTTCCCAAGAATTTCTCGATGGTCTTAGCCTTCGCCGGGCTCTCAACAATCACTAAGTTTTGCTGCATAATCAAAAAAACAAATTTATTTTGGGGTGCAAATGTAGAACAAAAAAACCGCATATACCTTATTATATATGCGATTTTTCTTTTTTTTAACACTTTTGGGCAATCATAGCAGGCTGAGCAATCAAGTAAAAAAGAAAGAAATTTCCGAATTTACATGATGACGCCTAGTGGAAGAAAAACTCTGTACCTCTGTATCTCTGTGTTAAGTTAAAACGATGATGCCAAATTGAAAAAAACCGACAACGCGTTTTTTCAATCTAGAAGATGATAAAGGGGAAAACAACAATTAAAGAACGGATTTTCGGCTTTTGATGAGCGTATTTTTTCCATCCGACAAGCAAATGATAATGATTTAGACTGCAGATGATGAGGAATTGATAAGCAAACGAAGGAGAATTGATGAAAAAAATCTAGAGAATTTCGGGCAAATGATAGGGTTTTCGATTCCCGTTGGTCAAGGAATTGAGGCGAAATACTCATAAATTGCTTATTATCTGATATTTAAGAGAACTTCTTCAAAACTCGCGAATTTGCGGCCCACAGGGCGTTTGCTGACTAAAACGCGAGTTTTACCCCCGAAAAAGCAGAATTAAATTTACAGAATTATCGGTTTATCGGAACAAGAACCCGACGTGCGCCCCTGCATCATTACCGACGATGTGGAGAACCAGAAGATGGAGAATGTGACGTGACAGCACCCAAAAATCTGACTTTTTACCTTATGATTTTGCGCCAAAAGCATCGATTGTGTATTATCTTTTGTATATTTGCAGCAGAATAACAATCTAAAATAAACTACTCATGAGAAAATTATCTGCTATTATTGCTGCCCTCTTTGCCTTCGTGAACATGGAGGCACAAACAGCACAGGAAGTGCTCAGCGTGGCACAGAAAGCCAACGACTACTTCATGACAAAGTATAGTGACCCGACCATTCCCACCAACGTGGGGAGAATACGTCCCAGCAGTCTGTGGACGCGCGCCGTCTATTACGAGGGACTGATGGAGCTCTACAAGGTGGATGCCCAGCAGCGCTACCTCGATTATACCGACCGCTGGGCCGACTTCCACCAGTGGACGGCACGCAACGGCATCACCTCGTGCGACGCTGACGACCAGTGCTGCGAGCAAACATATCTGGACCGCTACATGATGACCGGTCAGGAGAAGATGATTGTGCACGTGAAGGAGAACCTGGCACACCAGATGAAGACCGGCAACGACCGCAAGGCCAACGGCGCGCTCTACGGCTGGTGGACTTGGATTGATGCCATACAGATGGCCATGCCCGTCTATTCGAAGATGTACCGCATCACGGGCGAGCAGAAATACATCGACCATGCCATGCGGATGTACACCTGGAGCCGCGACACGCTGGCCGGCGGACTGTTCAACACGAAGGAGGGCCTGTGGTGGCGCGATGCCGACTATGTGCCTCCCTATAAGGAAAAGGACGGGCAGAACTGCTACTGGAGCCGCGGTTCGGGCTGGGTTTATGCCGCTTTGGTGAAGGTGATGGAAGACCTGGAGGCCATGCCAAAGCTCTCGAAACAGTCGAAGAAATACTATAAGAGTCTGAAGCGTGACTTCATTCTGATGAGTCAGGGACTGCTGGCCTGCCAGCGCGAGGACGGTTTCTGGAATCCGTCGCTGATGTCGCCCGGCAACTACGGCGGCAAGGAACTCACGGGTACGGCGCTGTTCCTTTATGGAATGAGCTGGGGCATGAACCACGGCATACTGAAACCGAAGCTGTATCGCAGCGCATGCGACCGCGCTTGGAACGCCATGGTGAAAGACGCTGTCCACCGCGACGGCTTCCTGGGTTGGGTGCAGGGCACCGGCAAAGACCCATCGGCCGGACAGCCGCTGGCCTACGACAAGGTCCCCGACTTCGAAGACTACGGCACGGGCTGCTTCCTGCTGGGAGCCGTGGAGTATTATAGGGTGTTGAAGAAATAAAAAAGAAGAGATATATAATATGATAAGAATCCACAAAAACATTCTTTGCAAGGCTGCCATTGGCCTGGCGGCGATGCTGTATGCCACGCCAACGATGGCACAGGGCACCCTGAAAAATATCAACGAGGGCTGGCGATTCCATGCAGGCGACGTGCAGAATGCAGCTGCCGTGAGTACCGACGACAGTCAATGGCGCAGCATCCGTCTGCCCCACGACTTCCAGATAGAACAGCCCTGGGTGGAGCCCGACCCCTCGGAGCGCCCCGACAACACCGACGTGGCTGCCAATATCAAGAGCCGGTTGTCGAGCCGTGGTTTCAAAGAGATGGGCAAAGGATGGTACCGCTACCACCTGACGCCCGATGAAACCATGAAAAACAAGCGCATACTGCTGGATTTCGGAGGCATTATGTATGTGGGCGACGTCTATCTGAACGGCGAACGCATTGGCGGCACCGACTACGGTTATGTGGGATTCGAAATAGACATCACCAGCCGGCTGAAATGGGGACAGGACAACGTGATAGCCGTGATGGCCGACACCCGTGAGCCTAACAACTCGCGCTGGTATACCGGCGGCGGACTGTTCCGCAGCGTGAACATCCGCATCACCGACCCCACCCTCTACTTCGAGCGTCATCCGCTGCGCATATCGACGCGCGACAACCGATTCGTCGACATCACGGCCGAGTTCACCAACCGCGGCAAAGCCAAGGAAACCACCGTGGGCGTGAAAATATATGCCCCCGACGGAGCACTGGTGTACGAGGGAACCTCGCAGCAGAAACGCATCACGGCATCGCGCACCATGGAGGCCCGGCTGCCCGAAGCCGAAATAGCACAGCCGCAACTGTGGGACTGCGAGCATCCGAATCTCTATAAAGCAGTGGTGACTTTGACCGATGAAACCGGCAAAAATGTCGATGAAGCCTCATCGCTGTTCGGCATCCGCACCATTGAAATGACACCCGACCAGGGACTGCTGCTCAACGGCAAGAAGGTTTTGCTGAAGGGATATGCCAACCACCACACGCTGGGCGCACTGGGCGCTGCCGCCTATCCGCGTGCCATCGAGAAGCGTCTGAAGCTGATCAAGGAGTTCGGCATGAACCATATCCGCACCAGCCACAACCCCTATAGTCGCGAATTCATCGAGCTTTGCGACCGCTACGGCATCCTTGTCGTGGATGAACTCTATGACAAATGGACGCGCCAGCACACGGGCGGACGCGTGCCCTTCCAAGCCCTTTGGCAGAAAGACGTGCCAGAATGGGTGAAGCGCGACCGCAACTCGCCCTCGGTGGTGATGTGGAGTCTGGGCAACGAACTGCAACAAGACCCCAACCAGCCCTACAACGACTTCGGTGTGACAATGTACCGGCTGATGAAGACGCTGCTGAACCGCTACGATTCCACGCGAATGGTGACGGTGGCCATGCATCCCCGCTACCGCAACTGGGAAACCGACTCGCTGCCCTGCGACCTCGCCATGCTGACCGACGTGCAGTCGTACAACTACCGCTATATGTATTTCCCCGGCGACGGCAAGCGATTCCCGTGGATGAAGTTCTACCAAAGCGAGGCTTCGGTATCGGCCATGGGCGAGAATTATTTCGCCATGAACCTGGATAAAGTCATAGGACTGGCCTACTGGGGTGCCATCGACTACCTGGGCGAGAGTCAGGGATGGCCCATGAAGGGTTGGACGCAAGGCGTGTTCGACATTGCGCTGGAGCCCAAGCCCAAGGCGTATTACATGAAAAGTTTCTTCAAGCCAGAAGAACCCGTGGTGCACATCGCCGTCATCGACTCGAAGGGCGACCAGATGTGGAACGGCGTACAGACAGGCAACGACGGCATGAGCGACCACTGGAACCGCAAACCGGGCTCGAAACTGAACATCATCACCTACACCAATGCCGACGAGGTGGAACTCTTTGTCAACGGAAAGAGTCAGGGGGTGAAGCAGAACGACAAGAAAAGTCCGAAGATGCGCAACCAAATCCGCTGGGACAACGTGGCCTACGAAGACGGCTACTGCGAAGCCGTTGCCCGCAACAAATCGGCCATCGTTGCCCGCCACAAGATTGAAACCACGGGCGAAGCCGTGAAACTGGTGGCCATCGCCGACAACAACGAATGGAAGGCCGACGGCATGGACTTGCAGCATGTGCGCATCTACGCCGTCGACAAGAAAGGCCGCCGGGTGTATAATGCCCAGCAGGAACTGACGTTCACGGTCAGCGACGGGGCTGAGATTATAGCCGTTTCCAGCGGCGACCACAAGGGCGACGAACTGAACGTAACCAACAAGCGCCGCCTCTACAACGGTTCGGCAATGGTCATCCTGCGGTCAGGGTGCCAGGCAGCGAAGCCCGTGCTCACCATCGAGGCAGACGGTTTCAAGACTTTGAAGACAAAACTGCAAACTCAGGTAATGCGATGAAAGGAAAATTCTCATTCGTTCTTTGTGTTTTATTGTCTTTGTGTTCAGTCAATACCTTTGCCAAAGGCAACCTGCAGAAAGGCAACCGCTATCTCTACTGCCACATGAACGATGCTGGTCCGGCATGGACGGCCTATGCGCTGAGCCGCGACGGACGCCACTGGCACGACCTGCTGAACGGCGACTCCATATTCAGCGATGCCGAGATGGCGCCCATCGAGAAGCGTTCGCGCGACGCGTTCATCTGCCGTAAGCACGACGACAGCGGCTACCTGATGGTGTTCACCGACATGGATGCCTCGCAGGCTTCGCGCAACCGAATGGGAAAAGTGGAGACTTGGGACAACTATGGCATCTGTCTGCTCACTTCCGACGACCTTATCCACTGGAAATCAAAAGGCTACGACTTCCGCAATGGCACTGCTATTTTCTGCAACCCGCAAGGCGAAAGCGTGTATAAAGACTGGAGTACCATCAACCGCGTGTGGGCTCCGCAGATAGTGTGGGACGAAGATTTCACATGGCCCGACGGCCGCAAGGGCGGTTACATGATATACTACTCCATGTGGAACCGCGCCGAGGAGAAATACGACCGTATGTATTACAGTCATGCCGACGAGAGTTTTACCCAACTCACCCAGCCGCAACTGCTTTTCGACTGGGGATATGCCACCATCGATGCCGACATCAACTGGGTGGAAGCCGACCGGCAGTGGCACATGATGATTAAGAAAGAAGGCGGAAAACCCGGACTGTTCACCGCCACGGCACCCAGTCTGACTGGTCCGTGGAGCGAACCCGTGGAAGACGACTACGTGAATTTTGAAGGAAATAAGAAATGTGAGGGAGTCTCGGCCTTCCAACTGGAAGGTTCCGACACGTGGATGATTGGCTACATTGAATATTCATCGAAGCCCAGGAACTACCGCATCTGCGAGGCCGACCGATTCATGCGCAACTTCAAGAATCCGAAGAACATAGAAGGTGTGGACCGTCCGCAGCATGGCTCGTTCATGCGCATTACCGAAGAAGAATACAATCGGCTGCAGAACTGGAGCGACAGCATTGAGGTACTGACGCTGAAGCCAAACGCCAAGAACCCCTTGATTGAGGGACTTTATGCCGACCCCGAGATACTCTTTTCCAAGAAAGACGGGAAATACTATCTCTATCCCACCACCGACGGGGCTGTAGGATGGAACAACCACGACTTCCGCTGCTATTCCTCCAGCAACCTGAAGGAATGGACCTACGAGGGCGTTATCATTGACTTGACCGCCGATTGTGATTGGGCCGACAGCAAAGGCTGGGCGCCCTGCATCATTGAAAAGCACGTCAAGGGAAAGGGTAAACGGGCAAAGTACAAGTATTACTACTATTTCGTGGCAGAAGGCAAGATAGGCGTTGCCGTGGCCGACCATCCGGCAGGACCTTTCAAGGTTTCCGCCAAACCGCTCATCAGCCAGCGTCCATCGAGCGAGAAAGGCGGTCAGGCCATTGATCCCGACGTGTTCCAAGACCCCAAGACGGGCAAGTATTATCTCTATTGGGGCAACGGATTCCTGGCCTGTTCGGAGCTCAACGACGACATGGTATCCCTGAAAGACACCACCATACTCATACCGAGGGCGCAGAAAGAAGCTTTCCACTACAATGAGGGGACTTACGTCTTCGAGCGTAACGGGCTATACTATTTCACTTGGTCAGAGAACGACACACGTTCGAAGAACTACCGTGTGCGCTATCTCATCAGCGAATCGCCGACTGCCTTTGTCCGCAACGGTCGTCAGGCCACAGTTGAAAAACAAGTATTGCTGGAAAAAGACCCGAAACAGCAGATTTACGGCACTGGTCACCATGCCATTCTAAAACTCCCCGACCAAGATGAATGGCGCATCGTGTACCACCGGTTCCAGCGCCCGAATGCCGTAAAACTTGACTGGAATGCGGGTTTCAACCGCGAAGTTTGCATCGACGCCTTAGAATTCAACGATGACGGAACACTCTTGCCCGTAAAACCCACGCTTTGACATAAAACCTGCTATCATGCTGCACGTTTAGATGAAAAACTTTACCTCAATAATGAAAAAGTTTTTCATTCTCTTCACTTAATCGAAATTTTGCACTAATTTTGCAGCATGGTTTTAAATTACATTTGGATTGCATTCTTCATCATCGCATTTGTCATTGCTTTGGTGAAACTTATTTTTTTAGGTGACGTGGAAGTTTTCCCCGCCATGATGAATTCCACATTCGACAGTTCGAAGACCGCCTTCGAGATTTCACTCGGACTGACGGGCGTCTTGTCGCTGTGGTTGGGTATTATGAAGATTGGCGAGAAGGGAGGCGTCATCAATCTCTTTGCCCGTGTGCTTTCGCCCGTATTCACGAAGCTGTTCCCCGATATTCCCAAGGGGCATCCTGCCACGGGAAGCATCTTCATGAACATTGCGGCCAACATGCTCGGACTCGACAACGCTGCAACGCCCCTGGGACTGAAGGCCATGGAGCAGTTGCAGGAAATCAACCCGAAGAAAGACACGGCCAGCAACCCGATGATCATGTTCCTTGTGCTGAACACCTCGGGACTGACGCTCATCCCTGTTTCCATCATGGTCTATCGTGCACAGCAGGGGGCTGCCCAGCCAACCGACATCTTCATCCCCATCCTGCTGGCGACGTTCTTTTCCACCATGGCGGGCATTATCGTGACCTCGCTCTATCAGAAAATCAACCTCCTCAACAAGACTTTGCTGCTCACACTTGGTGGCATGTGCGCCTTGGTGGCAGGCATCATCTGGGGATTCTCACAGTTGGATAAAGACCAGATGAACGTGGTTTCCACTTTGGTGGCAAACATTCTGCTCATGACGGTCATCGTTACTTTCATCCTGGCGGGTGTCCGCAAGAAGGTGAACGTCTATGATGCCTTTATCGAAGGAGCAAAGGATGGTTTCAAGACGGCCGTCGTCATCATCCCCTATCTGGTGGCTATCCTCGTTGGAATCGGTGTTTTCCGTGCCTCGGGTGCCATGGACATGCTTATCGACGGTCTGGCATGGTGCGTGGATGCCTTGGGAATTAATTCCGATTTCATCGGAGCTTTGCCAACAGCCCTGATGAAGCCGCTGAGCGGTGGAGGTGCACGCGGAATGATGGTCGATGCCATGACTACCTATGGTGCCGACTCTTTCGTGGGACGTCTGGCCTGTATCTTCCAAGGCTCGACCGACACCACCTTCTACGTGCTGGCCGTTTACTTCGGTAGCGTGAGCATCCGCTACACCCGCCATGCCGTGACTTGCGGACTGCTGGCCGACTTGGCAGGCATCATTTCGGCGATTTTCATCGCATATCTATTCTTCGGATAATTATGGCAAACCTGAAATCACTGGCCAAGGACACGGCCATCTACGGACTTTCGAGCATCATCGGCAGGTTCCTCAACTACCTGCTCGTCCCGCTTTATACGGCAAAACTGGCAGCAGCCTCTGGCGGTTATGGCATCATCACCAATATCTATGCCTATACGGCCCTCATCATGGTCATCTTACTGTTTGGCATGGAGACCACTTTCTTCCGTTTCGCCAATAAGGAGGGCGAGGATCCCCACCGCGTCTATAGCACCACACTGATTACCGTGGGCACTTTGGCTCTCACCTTCATCGTGCTTGTGCTGCTTTTCATCAAGCCTATCTCCCAGACCATGGGCTATGCCGATCATCCGCAATACATCTGGGTGATGGCCGTCACAGTCGGAATCGATGCTTTCTCTGCCATACCATTCTCCTATCTGCGTTACCAGAAAAGACCCTTGAAGTTTGCATCGCTGAAGCTGTTGAACATCGCACTGAATATCACGATGAACCTCATCTACTTTGCCGTTATCAACGGAAAGGACGTGGGATATGCCTTCTACATCAACCTTGCCTGTTCCAGCATCCTGCTCTGTTGTCTGTGCAAAGAGCTCAGCGGTTTCCGATGGATCTTCGACCGTGAGCTTTTCCGCCGTATGTTCCACTATGCCTGGCCGCTGCTCGTGCTCAGCATTGCCGGTATCCTGAACCAGACGGCCGACAAGATTCTCTTCCCCTATATCTATACATCCAGCGATGCCCATGCCCAATTAGGCATCTATGGCGCAGCCTCGAAGATAGCCATGATTATGGCGATGATTACCCAGGCGTTCAGCTATGCCTACGAGCCTTTTGTCTTTGGCAAGGCCCGTGAAAAAGACTCCAAGGAGATGTACGCCCAGGCCATGAAATACTTCATCATTTTCACCCTGCTGGCCTATCTGGCCGTCATCGCCTACCTCGACATTCTGCGCTACATCATCGGCAGCGACTACTGGGAAGGCCTGCGCGTGGTGCCCATCGTCATGGCCGCCGAAATCATGATGGGCATCTATTTCAACCTCTCCTTCTGGTATAAACTCATCGACAAGACCATCTGGGGAGCCATCTTCTCGGGCATTGCCTGCATGGTGCTCGTCGCGGTGAACGTAATCTTCGTGCCCCGCTATGGCTATATGGCTTGTGCCTGGGGCGGATTCTCCGGCTATTTCACCTGCATGGCGCTCAGTTACCTCGTAGGTCGCAAGAAGAATCCCATCAACTATCCCTTGAAGGACATTGCCCTCTATGTGGTTTTTGCCGCCCTGTTGATGGTGCTGATGCTGATGCTCAACCGCAATCTCGGCATGTTCGGAGCCATCGCCTTGAACACCTTCCTGCTTCTGCTGTTCGTCGCTCTCATCGTAAAGCGCGACTTTCCCTTGTCCAATCTCCCTGTCGTTGGCAAATATTTCCGCAAATCATAAACCATCCATAAAAAAATGAAAAAGAACATCATCGCCCTGTGCATCTCTCTCTCCTCTCTCCTCTCTCCTCTTTCCTCTCAAAAAGCAGTTGCCGACGAGGGAATGTGGACGCTCTACAACCTGCCCTCGCAGGTGTTTGCACAGATGCAGCAGGAAGGTTTCTCGCTGCCCAGCACTGCACTCTACAGCGATGCCAATGCCATTAAGAACTGCGTGGTGAATTTCTCGGGCTATTGCTCGGGCGTGGTGGTCAGTCCCGACGGACTGGTTTTCACCAACCACCACTGCGGTTTCGAGTCCATCCGCAGCCATTCCACCGTGGAGCACGACTATATGCTGAACGGCTTTATCGCCAAAAGCTACGAAGAAGAACTGCCCAACGAGAACATGTTCGTCTCGTTCATGCGTTCACAGGAAGACATCACCGACCGCCTACGGGCCGAAGCCAAGAAGCGGAACATAGCCGACGACGATTGGGGCGAAATCGTTGACTCGCTGCAAAACTTCCTGAACGACTCGATAAAGAAGGTAGACCAGACGCTCCATGTGGAGATAGACCCGTTCTACGAAGGCAACAGCTATTTTGCCACTGTTTACCAACAGTTCAACGATCTGCGCCTTGTCTTTGCCATTCCCAAGTCGATGGGAAAGTTCGGCGGCGACACCGACAACTGGATGTGGCCCCGCCAGACCTGCGACTTCTCCGTGTTCCGCATCTATGCCGACCCCAAGACCAATGGTCCGGCCAGCTACTCGAAAGACAACGTGCCCTATCATCCCGCATCGTGGGCACCCGTCAGCACCGAAGGCTATAAAGACGGCGACTTCTCGATGACCGTGGGCTATCCCGGCAGCACCAGCCGCTACCTGTCATCCTATGGCATCAAGGAAATGCGCGATGCCGAAAATGCCACCCGTGTGCAGGTTCGCGGACTGAAACAGCAGATTATGAAGCGCCACATGGACGCATCGGAGGCTGTTCGCATCAAGTACGATTCCAAATATGCCCAGAGTGCCAACTATTGGAAAAACTCGATGGGCATGAACAAATGTATCGATTCCATCGGCATCATCCAGCAGAAACAGGCCTACGAGAACCGCATCCGCGCTTATCAGGACTCTACGGGATACCTGAAAGACCAGCTCGACTTCAGTCAGCTGAAGGAACTCTACGAGCAGCGTTTCGAGGCCACCCGTGCGCTCTGCTATTATGTGGAGACTTTCCGGCGCACCAACGAACTGGTCACGCGCGCCATGAAAGCCAACAACGGCGGCGTGGAACTGCAGGGTCCCGTTGACAAGCCGCGCAAGCAGTACATCGTCTTTAAGGACAACAGCGACGAGTGGGACGAAGCGCTCGACAAGGAAGTGCTGGCCGCGCTGATGAAGAACTACCGTGAAAAGGTTCCCGAGAGATACTGGCCCGACTGCTTCAAGACAGTCGACCGCAAGTTCCGCGGCGACTTCACGAAATATGTGAACTGGCTCTACAAGAAGAGCATGCTCATGAAAAGCGGCAAGCGCATCTACGTGAGCAAGAAGAAATACCTGAAAGACCCGGGCATTCAGCTCGGCATCGACCTCGGTGCGCTGGGCATGGGAACATTCTCCGATGAAATCGGAACCATCACCGACAGCATCAATGCCCAGGAGAAGATGCTCTGTGCTGCCAAACTCCGCATGGAAGAAGACATGCCCCACTACTCGGATGCCAACTTCACCATGCGCCTCTCCTACGGACAGGTGGGCGAATACCTGCTCGACGGAAAACCGTCGGGCTATTACACCACGGCTGAAAGCATGGTGGAGAAGATGAAAAAGGGCGATTCCATCGAGGACTACAAGGCTGAACCCATCATGCACGAACTGCTCTCGGCCAAGGATTTCACCCCTTATACCGACAAGACCACGGGAAAGATGCACCTCTGTTTCCTTACCAATAACGACATTACGGGCGGCAACTCCGGTTCACCGATGTTCGACGGACAGGGACGCCTCATCGGACTGGCGTTCGACGGCAACTGGGATTCCCTCTCAAGCGACATATTCTTCGATACCAAACTGGCCCGTTGCATCGGCGTCGATATCCGCTATGTGCTCTTTATGATGGACCGTTGGGGACATGCCGACCGGCTTATTAACGAAATCTTCAAAAAATGAAAACAACCACTATCCTTACACTCAGCCTAATCCTTTCGCTGTGTTTCCAGACTGCAACGGCTCAGGGATACCGCACCCATATCAATCTGGCGGGAACTTGGCAGACAGAACTCGGCGACGTAACCCTGCCGGGAACCACCGACACTAACCGAAAAGGCAAGCCCATAGAAAAGAAAGACGAGACCACCCGACTGTCGCGACTTTTCAGTTATGTGGGCGAACTGGCCTATACGCGCGTGGTAGAAATCCCGGAGGAATGGCGGAAAAAGACCATTATGCTGCATCTGGAACGAACCAAGCCCACGAAGGTCTACGTCGACGGCAAACTCGCTGGCGAAAGTACGGACATCTCTACCTCCCAGTCTTTCAATTTGACGAAATTCCTCTCTACAGGCAAGCACAAGCTGACCATCCGCGTCGACAATTCCGATAAGACCGTTCCGCCACAGCTGCTCAGCAGCAGTCACGCCTATACCGAGGACACACAGACCAACTGGAACGGAATCATCGGCAACATACGGCTGGAAGCTGTCAGCGAAACCCACATCAGCAAAATATCGGTCAAGACGAATGCTGCCGCCAAGTCGTTCGTGGCCACTATCGATATTGACGGAAAACTGAAGAATAATACCGCACTGAAGGCCATCCTGGCTCCGCTGGGCAACGACTATGGCTCGGTCATTGCCAATAGCACTATAAATAAAGACAAGAACAACCACCGCCGGGTGGCACTTCAGTTCCAGAGCGACAGTCTCCAGCTGTGGGACGAATTCCACCCCACCGTCTATCGTCTGCTGGTAGAACTGGAAGGTCACGACCTTCAGGAACTCGATTTCGGACTCGTCGACTTCAAGGCAGAAGGCACACAGTTCACGGTGAACGGCCGCAAGACCTTCCTGCGTGGAAAGCACGACGCCTGTGTTTTCCCCTATACGGGCCATGTTCCCATGGACGTGAATTCATGGCGCCGCTACCTCCAGATATGTAAAGGCTATGGCATCAACCATATCCGTTTCCATTCGTGGTGCCCGCCCGAGGCAGCTTTCACGGCAGCCGACATCGAGGGCGTCTATATGCAGCCCGAACTTCCTTTCTGGGGCGATTTCAAGAAAGACGACAGTAACCTGATGGCATTCCTCTATAAAGAAGGAACCAACATCATTACACAATACGGGCATCATCCTTCGTTCGTGATGTTTGCCTTGGGCAACGAACTGTGGGGCGACATTCCCAGTATGAAGAAGTTTACGGACAGCTTCCGCCACATAGATCCGTCCAAGCTCTACACCTTCGGTTCCAACTACTATCTGGGCTATCAGGGATGGAAAGAGGGCATGGACTACTTCACCACCTGCCGCAACGGCGGCGAGGAATGGGGAAAATTCAACACCCACACGCGCGGTTCCTTCTCTTTTGCCGATACCTTCGACGGTGGAATGATCAATCATTCCTATCCCAATTCATCGATGAATTTCGACGAAGCCGTCGGTAAATGCTCCGTGCCCATCATCAGTCACGAGACAGGACAGTTCCAGACCTATCCCGACTATAACGAGATAAAGAAATACACGGGAGCGCTCTATCCATACAACATGGAGGTTTTCCGCAGTCGTCTTGAAAAGGCCGGCATGGCCGATCAGGCAGAAGCTTTCCATCGCGCCTCAGGTCATTGGAGCGTTCAGCTCTACAAAGCCGACATCGAAATGGACTTGCGCACCCGTGGAATGGCCGGTTTCCAACTGCTGGATATCCAAGATTATCCCGGTCAGGGTTCTGCCTATGTAGGCATTCTCGATGCTTTTATGGAGTCGAAGGGCATCACCACTCCCCTGGAATGGCGTCAGTGGTGCAACGACGTAGTGCCTTTGGCTATACTTCCTAAGTTCTGCTACACCGACGGTGAACAGATAGAAGCAAAAATCCAAGTGGCAAACTACGGAAAGGAAAGCCTTGAGGGCAAAACACTCTCTTGGACTTTGGAATCCACCACCTTACCCGGGAAGCCAGAGCACATAGGTAACAAAACTCCCATTCCATCGGGATTTGGCCTGCTCGATGTTGGCGCCATCACCACCAAATGCTCTACAACTGTGCCGCAGAAGATGATTCTCACCCTATCCATTGAAGGCACCGACTACCAGAACACATGGCCCATCTGGGTGTATCCGGCAGAAGCACAAAAGAAACCTGCATCAGACATCATCATCGCCCATCGCTACGATGCCGAGACAGCCAGGAAACTCTCCGGAGGAGCCACCGTTCTGCTGATGCCCGACAGTACCCAGGCGAAAGGTCTCACCGTGGGAGGTCTGTTCCAGACCGACTATTGGAACTATCGGATGTTCAAAACCATCTCGGAAAACAACAAGAAGCCGGTGTCGCCAGGCACATTGGGCATACTCACCAACCCCGAGCATCCCATTTTCAACCAGTTCCCAACCGAAGAGCATACCTCGTGGCAGTGGTTCCCCATCGTAAAGAACGCCCGCCCGTTCATGCTCGACAACACCGGGAAAGACTATCGCCCCATCGTGCAGGTGATTGACAACATCGAAAGAAACCATAAACTCGGACTTATCTTCGAGTTCGCCGTGAACAAGGGTAAACTGCTCGTCTGCATGTCACCGCTCGACCAGCTTCAGCAGTATCCCGAAGCCCGCCAGCTCTATCAAAGCATCCTCCAGTATATGCAGTCGCCCGCCTTCGCTCCAAAAATGCACATCACTTACGACGAATTCCAGAAACTGCTCACCACCCCCGTCGAGGAAGGTCAGATGAAACAGCTCTTCAATATCTCGCAATATTAACCGAACAAACAAAACATACAACTATGTTGAAAAGAATCCTTTTTGTGACCTTGATGTCCGCATTGACACTGTTTGCGCAAGCACAGGTCAGCGCGCCTTCAGCGGAAGAAACGCCGCAGCTGGAATTTGCCCTGCAACTGCGGGTGACGCTCGATGCCGCTTATACCGTGGGTGAAACGCAGCACGGGCGGCGCACCGTCATCCCCATCACGGGCGGCACCTTCGAAGGACCGCTGCTGAAAGGCACCATCATCAACGGCGGAGCCGACTATCAGATGGCCAATGCCGAGGGCCGCACCGAAATTGAAGCCATCTACAGCATCAAGACCGACGACGGCGTATATATCCATGTGCGCAACCGCGGCATTATCTGCAACGGGAAGGATGCCGAGGGCCGGCCTACGTTCTACTTCAAGGCAGCACCGCAGTTTGAGGCCCCCGTCAACAGCCGCTATGCCTGGCTCAACAACGCCATCTTCGTTTGCCAGCCTGCATTCAATACTGATTTCAAGGGGATTGTGCTGAACGTCTGGAAGGTGAAATAAGCACACCTATTATAATCAATATATATCCCGCCAGGCACAGCAGCGGAGCAATAATTATCCGCTGCGGTGAGAAGATGTCGGGATTGAAGGCTTGTTCCGTGCTTCCCTGTCCGGACATTAGGAAGAAACCGGCAACAATGAGCACGCACGCCATCATGATGATGCAAAGTCCGCGCTTGCTGAAAATGTCATTCCGCGGCTTCTTGCTGGTAATGTTTGATGTAGTGTTCATACTGACTGATGTATTTCTGATAAATAACTTTTCGGTTGCACTGCTCTGCCAATGCGAGCGACTGATGCATGGCCTGCAGCCATTGGTAACGTGAATAGAAAGAGCCGGAGCGGCGCGTTGGCTTGATGGTTTCAATCCACGATAGCCACTCGACCGAACGCCTGAGCAGACTGCCAACAATTTCATCACCCTGCGCTGATTTCCCTGACAGGTAAAAGCAACGCGCCATGGAAAGAGCCGCTTCGGTATAGGAAACGTTCTCCTGCGGCATTTCCTGCTGCCACTTACGGCACACGGCCAATGCCCTGCGTAGGTCGTCCTGCGCAAGCAGCGAGTCAATCAGAATGCCCATGATGTACTGATGCGTGTTGGCCAGGTGGCGCGTATCTTCGTCCACATATATCCCCCTGGTGTTGAGTCCTCCATAACGGAAACGGTGCATGACGTTATCGTAGAGCCGTTCCACATCCACCCGCCGTTTTGCAGCTTTCGGAGTAACGCGATAGGCAAGACCTTCCAGCACCAGATGGTCGTGCAGGAACGAAAGGTTTTCGGAACCCAGGCTGATAGACGTATATATAGGACGGCTCCAGTCGGCCTTCGACAGCATTTCCAGCACTATCAGCTCATTCTTGGTCAAGGCCTCCTTCCCCTTCAGCGAGATAACCATTGGTTCAGCCGAAGAACCCGAACCGGAACCGATGGTGACGCTGTCGGTCGGTATGCACTGCATGTCCGTCTGATCGCTCAGCACCCATCGGCTCAGGATGTTTTTCAGTTCGAACGGATGCTGGCCGAACAGTTCGCGGGCCTCGTCGGGATTCTGTTCGGCAAACTCCCTTACTTCGCTTTTCAGCTCAGGACAAACATGTATGTATTCTCGCTTGCCTTCCTGATAGTCAGCATGCTGCCAACTGATGGGCAACGCCGGAGAATTGTAGGCGGGCCGCTTCATCTGGTCGATATACCAGTCGGTCTGCAGGTATTCCAAATTACAGACACGCGTGTCGGTGCGCACGCCCTCCACCTCATGATTATACCATAGAGGGAAGGTGTCGTTATCGCCGTTGGTCAGGATAATGGGATGCCCTTTCCGGTCCATGCTCTCCAGATAGTTGGCTCCGAAATCACGACAGGTGAATCGGCCGGAACGGTCGTGGTCGTCCCACGTCTGACTGACCATCTGCAAAGGAACCAGCATACAACAGGCTGCCCCCGCCAAAACAGCGATGAAATGGGCCTTTTTCAACCATTTCTGAAAGAAATCTACGACGAAGCCTACGCCCAGTCCAATCCAGATGGCAAAGGCATAGAAAGAACCGGCATAGGCATAGTCGCGCTCGCGCGGCTGGAGCGGCGTCTGATTGAGATAGACCACAATGGCCAGTCCGGTCATCACAAACAGCAGCATGACTATCCACAGCTGGCGGCGCCCCTCGCGTCCGTTGCGCCATTGCCATAAGATACCCGCCAAACCAAGCAGCAGGGGCAAGGCATAGAACACGTTGCGCCCTTTGTTCTGCGCCAGGTCAGTCGGCAGTTTCGCGGTGTCGCAGTCCAGCAGCCAGTCGTCAATCCAACGGAATCCCGTTATCCAGTTGCCGTGTTCCACCTCGCCGTTGCCCTGAATGTTGTTCTGCCGCCCCACGAAATTCCACAGGAAATAGCGCCAGTACATGAAATTCACCTGATAGGTGATAAAGAAACGCAGGTTTTCGAGTGCCGAAGGCCGACCGCCCTCTTTTACGCTCACTCCCATCCAATCTTCGTAGGCCTTGGCATGCCGCTGACTGTGCATGCGCGGGAACCACATATTGTCCTTGTACAGATATTTAATGTCGTGGCGGATAATGTCGTAGTGAGGTTTCCGGGAGTCGGCCGACGGCCGGTAGACCGGTTTTCCCTGCTCATGCCTTGCCACCATATAGTTGCCCTTTGGCTCGTAATCCAGTTCACTGCAATAGGCCGGTCCATAGAAAAGCGGGGTTTCGCCATACTGTTCGCGGTTCAGATAGCTGCCCAGCGCAAAAATGTTGCCGGGTGCATTCTCGCTCATCGGCGTCTGGGCATTGGCTCTGACGAAGATTACCCCATAGCTGCTGTAGCCTGCCAGCATCAGCAGCAGACAGGCCACCGACAGTTTCAGCATCCGCCGCTTCACCTTATTATATATAATAATGAGTATCGCCGTCAGCAAAATGATATAGACGATGAGCCCCGTGTTGTACGGGCAGCCCAGCAAATTGGTAAACAGCAGTTCAGACCATCCGCCCTGCTTCACCACGCCCGGTATGATGACATAGAGGATAATACCGACAAGCAGACCGCCGCCGACCAGCGTCAGGAGCAGTGCTTTGGCCGTAACGTGCTTTGCCTGACGGTAATACACCACAAACGCCATGGCTGGCAGACAGAGCAGGCAAAGCAGATGGACACCAACGGAAAGTCCTGTGATATAGGCTATCAGCACAATCCAACGGTCGGCATCGGGTCTTGCGGACTGACTCTCCCATTTCAATATCAGCCAGAACATCAGCGCCGTAAGGAAACTGGAAAAGGCATAGACTTCGGCCTCAACGGCAGAAAACCAGAAGGTGTCGCTGAAAGTGTAGGCCAAGGCGCCCACCATGCCGCAGGCCTCAACGCTGATTACCTTTGCCGCGGTCAGCGAGCCCTCGGCGTGACAAAGCAGTTTGCGGGCCAGATGCGTAATGGTAAGGAACAGGAAGAAGATGCATCCGGCACTCAGCAGCGCCGACAGGAGGTTAACCGCAAGCGCCACCTGCGACGCATTGCGGGCAAACTGACTGAAAAGGTTGGCCACCAGCATAAAGATTGGTGCGCCCGGCGGATGCCCAATCTCCAGTTTGTAGCCACAGGCAATGAACTCCGGACAGTCCCAAAGACTGGCCGTAGGCTCCACCGTCAGACCATACACCACCGCTGCAATGGCAAAGAGCAGCCACGCCATGCCGGTGTTGAGTTTCGAAAACGTTTCTTGTTTAACCATGCTGTGAATGTTTTTCGGGCAAAGATAGCAACAATCATAAATCAGGCCGAAAAAACTTCCTGACATTTGTCTGACATTTTGCTGACGGTAAATATCAGAAGATGTATTATATTGATAATCAATAAAATAGAAACAACAACTATACTCCCCTCCCCTAATTACTGACCCCACCCCTGCCCCTCCCCTACATGGGAGGGGAGTTTGTACGGATTTTTACAAAAATATGAGGGGGATTAAAATGAAAAAATAGGGATTTTGCGAGCGAATAATAGGCTTTTCACGCCGAAATAATAATGATTTGCCAGGCAAATAATAGGGAATTGAAGAGTGATTAGGGCCTAATTACAAAGCAAAACCCT
>JAEEGH010012544.1_pt1 | contig 18972 bp, 19 predicted proteins | sample 9134181 | NCBI WGS metagenome assembly JAEEGH01 (sample SAMN16246544, study PRJNA631951) | gut metagenome | biome: gut microbiome; feature: rumen; material: DP-attached | host: Bos | place: Iran: Karaj | collected 2018-10 | reverse complement strand
CTCTATCAGATCCATCGCTTCGACTACGGCACACCAATCCTCGAGACCATGGAGGCCCTCAACGAGCTTGTGGAATGCGGGAAGGTAAGGGCCATCGGGGCATCCGCAATGTACGGATACCAGTTCCACAACATGCAGGTCATCGCGGACGAGAACGGTCTGACCAGGTTCTCGACCATGCAGAACCATTACAACCTGATCTACAGGGAGGACGAGAGGGAGCTGATCCCCATCTGCGAGCAGTATGGCGTATCCCGCATACCCTACAGCCCCCTAGCTGGAGGGCATCTCGCACACAGCGGATGGTCCACGGGTTCCGAGAGGAGCAGGACCGACCGTGTCCTGAGGGACAAATACGATGCCACCAAGGACAACGACCTGGAGGTCATCGGACGCGTGGAGGAGCTTTCCAAGAGATACGGGGTACCGATGTCGCAGATAGCATTGGCATGGCATTTCAGGAAGGGGGTGGCCGCCCCTATAGTCGGAGGGACTAAAGTATCCCATCTGGACGATGCGATCGCCTCGGTGGAATTGGATCTGAAGGACGATGACGTGAGGTATCTCGAGGAGCCGTACGTGCCCCATCCTGTCGTCGGTGCTTTGTCCGCATGAAACTAATCGGATGGAACAATTCGATTCATCATGGAGGATCGTTTCTAAGCATGAATGGACCCTTCTGTCCATATTGAACATGCTGGCCGAGTTAGTAGACATTAGTTCTACCTTCTACCACTGTTTCAAATTATACAATACGATTCAACTCCTCAGGGATACGTGCCGCAACGTAAATCGAAGGCCGTTCCCGTAAAAATGGCCGTGAAGGACACGGAGTATAGTCATGAAGTATACTAGACTGATAATCGGAATCCTGGCGATCGTAGCCATCGCCTGGATTGGGATAGGCTTCGCCTTCCAATCCTCTTACGAGAGCGAGAACAACGGAATCGAAGGACGGTACGTGACCATAAACGCCGGCGGATCCGGGTCCGCCGTCCTGGACTATGTCCAGTACTACGACACGGTCATCGCCGATTCCACCACATTGTACTACCTGCCGATGACCAACGGCACCGACCTGATAAAGCTGAACGACTCTCCTTACAGCGTGACCATTAGCGACGGGGATACGAACGGTACATACAATCTCGTCATCACATCGCAGCTGCCCACTTTGTTCACGCAATCCGTGAAGAACGCAAACGAGTGGTGTCAATTCGTGTTCAAGCTCACTAAGGGCGTCAACTCATATTATGGAATCACCACACTGACCGACCTCGCGGCCGGAAGCCAATACAGCTTCTACGCTGCCGAGCAGGACGATGACGATTCCACCGCTCACGCTGACGAGGTGGCATCGATCTCCGCAGGGGAATACACTTTGGACCTGTACCTGAAGACCTGCGAGGCGGCGGGCACCATCGGCGGCATCACCGGCATACAGGTAGACAAGACCAATTTCGTTGACCAGTTCAACCTGGCGAACTTCAAGATCGTGTTCACTGCAGTGGGGACTCCATGAACTTTGGAATCCTGATACTGGCACTGATTCTTTCCCAGACAGCTCTGGCGGAATTCACGTCGGAGGACAACTGTATATCCTACGGGTACTGCACGGTGGGATGCGACGCATACTCCGTATCGCTGTATAACGGGAGTCTATCTTTCGGATACGACGGTTCCTGCGTCGTGAGCTATGACGATTTCCTCGGGGAGGATGGCAGCATCACCCTCTCCTTCTCGGGCGAAATACCCGACGGAACGCATTTCACGCTGTCCTGCAGGACCGATGGGAAGCAATCACTTGCAGAGGGATCGTTCCACGGCGGATCCTGCGATATCGTCATCGAGGATGTGAGGAGCGGAGCGGACATCGAGATATCCGGGACCGCGAGTTCTACCGAACCCGCGAGCCTAATTCTGGCGATAACCGCGTCCGGATCGGATGGGTACAGATCATTTCTGACGATCTGCTGATTGAGGAATCAAACGATTTCGGGGCCCTTCGGCCCTTTTTCATCGAAAAACATGGCTGAAAAAGTCAAATTTTTCTGAACCAATACATAGATTGATATACCGGACATCTGCGTGGGCACATCAGCGACCTGTATCGGATGCCAAGCGAGCCATGTTGCCGAAGGTGAACGATATATGGGATCCCAAAGAAAGGACCTTGTAGTAGTACAAGACATGAATTGCAATCAGAACGAATACGACGAGAGCATCGAATTGGACTTATTGGGCTTTGTGGAAAGGTCGAAGATGCTCCAGGTATTGGTGTTTCTCTACACGTCTCCGAAGAAAAAGATGGAGATAATCGAGAATAAACCGTATTACCGCAATAATGCGGTCTTAAAGAAATTAGAACAGCTTGAGAACGAGGGATTTGTAAAATTCACACCCTTAGGAAGAGGGAAGATGGTGTCTCTGACCGAAGATGGCGTCAAGCTAGCCTCCATCGCTGTGGAAATGTTCTCGGAACTGAAGAAGAAGATGAGATTCAAGGACCATAATTGAATTCTTTTTCCAAGGAAAAACAGAATCGGTACGAGCTCATCAATGACGGGACAGGGTCCTCATTAAATATTGTAGATTTTGTCAATTATACAGGTGTGTTGATGATAATCGTACCGAGTTCTGACCTCATTAACAGATATGACGAGCTTACGGACAGGTATCTTGACAAAGGTGAGCCGATTTACATCACCAAGGACGGGTGCGTACATGCCGTATTGCTCAGCATAGAGGAATACGAGCGCATGTCTAGAGACATCCTGGTGCTGAAGATCGATCAGGGTATTAGGGATGCCCGTGAAGGCAAGGTCCACTCGGTCGATGAATCGAAGGAACTCATCAGCAAAAAGCTCGGTCTAGATAGAGAATGATTGTGATTCACCAACCAGTGTGGTGGAAGGGCCGATTATCATCCTAGCCGTTTGCTCATATACCTTGACAGAATGGCTACATTGTGGCTTCTGTAATCCTTGGCGATATCCGCGATTATTTCTGGATCCATCTCATCGAGGTCGTCTTCATAGATCCTGAGATCGTCGAGCAGTGTTAATTCCATATCTTTCAGATTTTTGACCCTCGGTAAAGTGTAGAACTTATCACACAATGTTTTTTCTGGAGATGCGATCCAGTAAGTGTATTCTCTGACCTCGAACATCTTGATTTCCTTCATAAAGACCGAGGAGGGGACATCCCGGTATGTGTATCTGCCGAACGGAGTGATGTAGCATTTTGACCTCCTTTTCTTACAGGTCGCCGAAGTGTATGCTTCCACCCTCTCGGGGATAAGTCCGTAGTAGGAAAGTGCGTAGTCGAACGAAAGGTACGACGGGCTGTAAATGATATCCGCTAGAAGCTTTCCGTCAAGATTGGGGTCGGTCTCATAGAGCCCCCTTATTATCGGGATGTACTTCCCTTCCTTGACGAGTCTGTTCAGTTTCATCTTGGGGTTGGAATACTCTTTGCTGAGTTGCTCCAGAACCATCTGAGTTGTTTGAATCATTCACATTTCTCCAGTAAGTATCGAATTATTATACTTTCTGGAGAAAATACATCATTTTCTCTACTGTCCAAAGTCATTCAGTCTATAATGTGAAACAATTAAATCGCCTCACCAGGATTCCATCCGTATAATCCGTGCGATCCCTGAAGGAGGGGAGGCATTTGGCCATACAGAGGAAGTACGCAATCATCATCGCCATCGCCGCAGTTGCCGTTCTTGCGGCGGTAATCTTCGCAATGCATCAGGACAGCCATGACCCTAAGGACGATCTTCCCGAGTTCAAGATCACGGGCAGCACAGATTTGGACGGGAACATCTTCGTATCCTTCGTCTACACCAAGAACATCATAATGTTCGACGGTAAGGGCGATATCGTTTGGTACAAGCACGAGGACCTGCCCGACGGGGTCCATGCAGGCTATTGGGATTTCAAGAAGCATGTGATAGACGGCAAGGTCTACTACAGCTACCACGACCAGAACATCAATGCCGACCACTACGGCCTTCCGGGATACGCCCCGGGAGAGAGGGTCATTTTGGATTCCGACTTCAAGGAGGTCAAGCGCATAACCTTCGAGAAGTCCGACATAGTCGACAAGGGGCACTTCCTAGACGGTCATGACTTCCTTCTGATCGACCTAGACCACTACATCATGTCGGGCTACATCAAGGACATCGTCACCAATGTGCCAGGTTATGAGGAATCATCTGTTGTGTACTCCTATCTGCAGGAGGTCGACCACGGGAAGGTCGTATGGGATTGGAGGAGCGTCGACTACCCCGAGCTGTACTCTCTGACGGTCACCGACGCCGTGGATACCGCCAACGATTTCGGCAACGTGCAGACCGATGCCCCCGATTACGTCCATTTCAACGCCATGCGTCTGAACGACGACGGCGACCTCGTATGCTCCTTCCGCCATCTCAACACGATCATGTGCCTGGACCGCACCAAGGACACCGACCAGATCAAATGGAAGCTCTCCGGAAACGGGGACGAGTTCGGTCTGACCGATGACCAGAGGACCTCCAGCCAGCATTATGTCACCGTGGACGGCGACACCATCAGGGCGTTCGACAACCACAACATCACAGAGAGGACACGCATAGTCGAGTACAAGGTGGACATGGACTCCCAAGAGCTGAAGGCATTCAAGGAGAGGGTCGTACCGGGTAAGTTCTCATCCGCATGCGGAGCGCAGCAGCAGATCAAGGACGAGCTGTTCATGATCGGATGGGGATGCACCGAGAACGATGCGATATGCTTCTCAGTGTATGACTTCGCCTCCGGCAAGGAGCTGATGTCCATGGAGCTGGCGCAGCCACAGAACTTCACATATCGCTGTGTTTATTACGAATGATCCGGCCGGTCCCCCGCCCTCCTGTACCTTGTGGCGGGGCCCGACCCAACCTTTTCTATCTTCCCTTCTTCCAACAGTCTTCTCAGCACATTGGCGACCATGGCCTCGCTTATGTCCGGGAGATTCTCGCACAGTTCCCTCTTGGATATCGGCAGGAGCGAGTTCATGACCGCGTATTCTATCCTGGAGGTCTTGTTCGTCTTCGCTCCCACTGCGGTAGCGAAGCGCCTGTCCAGTTCCTTGTAGCATAGCAGCAGGATGCCTAGGAAGTTCCTTATGAACGGCATGTAGTCGTTCTTACCCTCTAACCAGTCCTTTGATGATGCGTTAAGAGAACGATAATAATCCGGACGGTTCCTGTAGGTCATGTTCTCGAAGGAGACGTATTGCCCGACATCATATCCCTCCTTGTAGAGCAGCAGAAGGGATAGGAGCCTGGATGTCCTCCCGTTGCCGTCCAGGAACGGGTGTATGGACAGGAAATCCTGAATGAAACAGGGTATGAGGAGCAACCTGTTTATCTCTGAATCCTGAATCGCAAGCCTGTAGGCCAGAATGAGCTGTTCCATAGCCTCGGGGGTATCCTCTGCGGACATTGGACGGAACACTACGGAGATGGATCCGTCCGCGTTCCTGCTGCCGATGATGTTGTCGACCGTCTTCCATTCCCCTCCGCCTTCTTTGGTGTATGAGAGGGTGATCCTGTGAAGCATGCGGATGAGATCCTCGTCTAAGTCGAGAGAATCGTGTCCCTTGTGGACGAGGTCCAGGGCATCGCGGTATCCTGCTATCTCGCACTCGGCGTATTCCTTGGGCTCGGTTTTCATCAGACAAATCTGTCTGAGGCGTTCCTCGCTGGTGAATATTCCTTCGATAGCATTGGAACCGAAGACTGATTGCATCTTCGCCGCAGATTCCATGCCTGAATACGTGGATGGAAACTCTGCGATACGGTGGCAGTCCCTCTCCTTCAGAGCCTCTATCCTGGAAATTATGTTCAGCAAATCCATATCAATGGTAAGGCCTCTGATAAAGGAATAATCGAATTTTCTCATCATAGAAATCATTAGGACATATCTATATAATTATAGCTAATTATTATGTATAAAAGATATAATAATTCTATAAAATAATGGATATAAAGCAGAATAATTATGATAAAAAATCATAAAATAAAGTATTGTTAACTATTTTGAAGAGGCAATTGCCAATTCAAAATTACTCTGTTTTTGCTATCATAGAAATATCGGATTACACATCCAATAACCATGAAGAAGAGCACATTGATGGCATCTGCATTCGTAGTGAGTGCATTGGTGCTGCTATCTTTCGCATTGATCTCATCCGCCGACGCGGATGACAACGATGCCCATATGGACATCGGCACGGAGGTGAAGGTCTGTACAGGTACCGGCCACACCACCCATGGCCCCAGTCAGGATGTGAGCAAATACGGCGAGAACACCAAGGTGACAATCACCCTGACCGTTCTCACGAAGCCCTCCGGGCCCAATCTCGGATGGGACGCCACCGGAACCCTCAAGGTCACCGATATCGAGTTCAGCGAGTCCTCAGACCTCGCCTATTTCCCCTCGTACATCCTGGACAAGGATGGGAACGACATCACCATCTACAAGGTGACATCCATCGACGACAGCGTCAGGGACAAGATCAACGAGAGGACCATTTCCGTCGTTCTCCCGCAGGCCCTGAAGGACACATCCTTCGGCAAATCCGTCACCAAGGTGACCGAGGGTATGTACACCGACAACAACGGAACCCAGGTGCGCTATGCGATCGACGAGACCGCACCCCTCTACTACAACGGATACGCATGCTACATGGCCTACGCTTACGCCACGGAATCCCCTGACATGAGGATGTGCGAGATTGGGCATGTTATCAGCACCGTCCCCGAGGGAGCATCATACGAGACCAAGATGGTCCAGTGGAGCAAGAACGACCTCGTGTCATGCGACAGTTGGGTGTGCGGTTCGTACCCGGACATGCTCGCCACGGTCCTCACCTGCGAGGTTGAATTCTCGGGCAAGAACGTCAGCTATTCCGAGGATAAGCTCACATGTGCCGCAGGCTCCGTCGTCCACACCGACGGTATGAAGATCACCATCAACGGAGTCACCGTAACGGCGGAACCCAAGAAGGACACAATGGTCTTCGAGGGATGGAACGTCGATGACGGTCAGAAGATCACGGCAGACATTGAGATCGAGGCCGTCTTCTCCGGAGATGCCGGTTCGGACAACTACGTCTACTGGTTCACGGCAGCGATCATTCTCGTAATCGTCCTGATCGTGTTGGCGGTCGCCCACGTGAAAGCACACAAGAAAGTTTGAAACTGAAAGGTCCTGGGGGCCATCCCCCAGCGACCGATTTCATTGTTTTGTTCAGGATGAGGAAGTCCTCTCCTTGTCCTTCAGCCCCATTCCGATGACGAACGCGAGCAATGCGATTATTATCGCTACGAAGAACGCGTGCTTGAAACCCGGTATCAGATTCACAGCGGGAACGGTGACTATGAATCCCATGAAAACGGCGTTCAGGATGGCGACTCCCGAGGAGCTTCCGGCCTGCCTGAAGGTGTTCGTTATGCCCGACAGCTGTCCGTTCTGACCCTCCGTGATGTATTCGAAGGACAGGTTCGTGCAGGCCACCATGGCCATTCCTATTCCCGCTCCCATCACGAATAGCGAGAGCAGTATCCATCCCAATCCGGTGCTGTCGTTGTACAGCATCATCATGTAGAATCCGACGGCGCACACCAGCGCACCGGCGACTATGAACCTCTTGTTCCTTCCGGTACGGTCCGCGAGCTTTCCGACTATCGGTCCCATGATCATCATTCCTATGGAATTCGCGATGAGGATGAAACCGTACTCCATCGTCTCATAGCCCTGGACGTACTGCAGATAGTAAGGCAGCAGTAGATAGCTTCCCGCCATGGCCATGAACAGCAGCATCGTGACCGTGATGCTCCTTAGGATCATCGGATTCCTTATCAGTTCCATGTCCACCAGTGGATCCTTCGTCCTCTGCTCCCACCAGAACACCAGTCCGGCGGCTATCATCATCAGGAATATCAGTCCGATTCCGAGTTCCGAGGTCCAGCCGATATCGGGGCCCTTGTTGAGGTAGTAGATGAGTGTGAACAGCATGATGAACAGCAGCGCCGCCCCGGTGTAGTCCAGCTTGCTCTTGGCATTCTCCAGGTTCTCTTTCACGTGCATGTACTTGAAGCACAGGAACAGGCAGAGCAGTCCGATGGGGACGTTGATGAAGAAGATGTACGACCAATGGAATGTCGTCAGTATGCCTCCGATGGCAGGTCCGAACGCTGTACCGGCGGAGCCGGCCAATGTGACCGCTCCGATGGACGATCCCCTGATCTCTTTCGGAAGGTATGACGATACCATCGCGAGGGACATCGCAGTGACCATTCCGGCACCCAATCCCTGCACGGCACGTAGAAGGATGATCGCGTTCAATCCCAAGCCTGGGAAGAACCCGCAGAGACCTATCATGAGCGACGATGCGGCGAACACTCCGACACCGGTCATGAAGACCTTCTTGTATCCCTTGTTGGAACCCAGTTTGGACCACAGCAGGATGAAGCAGCACAGCATCAGCGTGTAGATCAGCAGGACCCATGAGATGTTCGATGTATCGTGCCCTGCTTCCAGCAATTCTTCTGCCATTGTCGGTAGCGCCACGGAAACGATGGTGGCGTCCAAAGCGGTCATGAACGTCCCCAGGACGAGGGCGAAAAGGATGATCTTCGTGTTCGGCTGACCTTCCGTCATGAACGGGAAAACATTATAGCACGATATAAAACAAGATAATGTACAATTGTTCAGGTATCAGGCCGATACAACACGCCTCAGTTTCCTGAACTGCCAAACGGCCAGTATGTTCATCAGCACACCGCTGATAGAGTAGACTATCACCATGATGTAGATGATGCCGTCGAATGGATCCACCCCGAGAAGACCGTATGCGCTCAGGGCGTAGAGAACCATCCTCACAGATCCCCAGAACAGATCGAAGTACATCGGGACCTTGGCCTTCTTCATCGCCTGCAGCAATGCTGCGCCCACACCTCTCAATGCAAGGAACGGCAGCATTATCGCTGACAGTCCTAGGCACCATACGAGCTTCGGCATCAGCTCCTTCATGCTGGGCTCGTAGGCCATGATGGACATCAGCGGTTCTGCGAACACCATGATGAATATCATCGCAGCAATCGAGAATGCCGCTGTCAGCTTGAAGCAGTACTTGTACGCAGTCCACATCTTCTCCGTATCGCTCTGGCCGTAGGCTGCGGAACCAACAGGTATGAGGCTGTTCTCGAACGCCCTCCCGGGAAGATTGAACAGGGTGATGAACCTCCACGGATAGTTGTACAGCAACACGGCTGCTGTACCTCCGGCGACCACGAAGAATATCCTTTGGATGAAGGTCATCGCACTTGCGATGAGTTCGTTCACGGTCCTCGGACCTCCGACCGCCATCAGCTCCATCATTATGGGGCGGTCGATCCTAAAGTTGGTGCGGGTGATGCGCAGAACGGTCTTCCCTCTGAGATACCATGACAATCCGATGATGAGGGAGATCAAGGATGCAAGTCCCGTTGCCAGTCCTGCACCCATTATCCCCAGGTTGAAGGTGTAGATCAGTATGGGGTCCAGGATCATGTTGAATGCTGCTGCAGAGATCTGAATGATGGTGGACTTCCTGGCCGCACCCTCTCCCCTGAGGGTACCCCCCAGGATGAGCAGGCAGATCATCGGAGTGGACATCAGGATAAGCGGTAGCATGTAATCCCAACATTCCTTCCTGATGCTGTCGACGCCGAGCAGGTCCATGGCGGGATCGAGTCCGAAGAAGAGGATCACGGATGCCAAGATCGACATCAAAACCCCCAGGTTGAGTGCGTTCGCGGCGAGTTTCTCGGCCATGCCGTTATCGCCCTTCCCGACACGGAATGCGACTGTCGTCGTAGCTCCCACGGATATACCTATCCCTGCACTCATCAGCAGGACGTAGAAGGGAACGACGGTCGAGATGGCTGAAGCGGATTGGGTCCCCAGACCGGATATCCAAAACGTATCGATGAATTGATTCGCCTCGATGATGGCGAACGCTATCAGGAAAGGAAGGAACATGCTGCGGACAGCCTTCTTCGGCTCCCCCAGCAGGGTCTCGAGTTCATGGCGGTCGGATCTCAGAAGCTGTACCGTACCGATCGCCCTCCATATCCTCAGTGTTCGAACCACTTGGAGTATTCCTTCTTTTCCATGCAGTCGAGCAGTTGCAGCCTTAACCTGGTGAGGTCCTCTTGGTATCTCTCGTACTTCTTTTTCTGAGATACCTTCAGGAGCCCTTCGGAGATTCCGTCGCAGATCTCGATCGCCTCTTCGTCCAGATCGGCGGCGAACATGATCTTCACGAAATCGTATCTGTTCTTGAGGTTAGGTCCTGCGCTAGGAACGAGGTCGTCGTCATCCTCGTCATCGTAGTAGGCGCTCTCGATATCGAACCTCGTGTTCTCGATCGCACGCTCTACCTCGTACTCGTAATCGGAGCTGCGCTTCGCTATCTCCGCGAACACGTTGCGCATGCACTCTTTGAACTCCTCGTCTGTAAGGCGGCTGCTCATGTCCTTTATCAGGCCGGCGACGAACATGTCGGCCATGTCCCTGTTGATGAACTCGAACAGCTTTGCCTTGTCCATGCTGGAGGGATGTTGTTCCGATAAGTAATCCTTTCGGGTTTTTCGATATAAAAGTTCTAACTTCTATAAATTAAATGTAAAAGTTATAACTTCTATATGCTAAACTATATCTATAAACGACCCCATGCACAACCGATGGCCAGACTTATCGGGAGAGGGGCGGAGATCAGGGAGCTGAACAGGGCGTTCAACGATCTCGAGACCAAGACCGTTATGGTTTGGGGCAGACGTCGCGTAGGTAAGACCGCTTTGGTCCGCGAGTTCTGCAGGGATAAGGCGCACGTCATTTTGACGGCGGTGGAAGGCTCGTTGGAAGGGTCATTGAGGTCGTTCGACCGGTCATTGGACGCCTTCACAGGGACTGAAGGGAGCGGTTCGAAGAGCCTTTCCGATGTGTTCGAACGCATCATGAACATCTTCGCCGGAGGAGATCGTCTGGTCATCATTCTCGACGATTACCCCCTACTTTGCGTTGCAGATAAGGCATCCGATGAGTGCCTTCGGAAGTTCATCGACACCGGGTTAAAGGGGATGAAGGCGCTATTGGTCGTGTGCGGTTCCTCAGGTAAAACCATGAGGAACATCCTCGAGAACAAGGCGTCGCCACTGTACGGGAGATTCCAGGTTAAGCTTTCCGTTGAGCCTCTCCGTTACAGGGAATGCAGGGCTTTTCATCCCTATCTCTCAGAGCAGAATCTCCTGAGGGTTTACTCAATAGCAGGTGGGATACCGTACTACCATCTGATGATGTGGGGGAACGACATCGAGGACTGCATCAAGAATTCCCTGATGGGGTCGGGCACACCACTCTTCGAAGAGGTCAGGCGCATGATATCCGTGGACATGCAGCCTGCCGACACCAATATGAGGATACTGAGGGCGATATCCGAAGGTCATTCGACCGGAAGGGAGATCGCGGATTACACAGGTCAGACCACGACCGCATGCTATCAGAACCTGAGCAATCTGGAGGCGCTCGGTATCGTATCCCAACTGAACCCGATGTGCGGCGCGAACAAGAAGGAGAAGATCTACCGCATATCGAATGGGTTGGTCCGCGTCTATAATGATATTATTATACCTAATATGACGGCGGTCACCGATCCCGACAGGGACATAGGATACAAGGCGATGCTTCACCCTCTCATCGACTTTTACGGATCAGCTTTCGAGATCATGTGCAGGCAGTATGTCGCCGATAATTACAGATGTACGGAGATGGGTTCCTGGTGGGATAAGAAACCGGAGAAGGATCCCATCGTCGATATCGTGGCGCACTGCAGGGACGGGGGCAACGAGTTCCATCTGGTATGCGAATGCAGGTTCGGCAACGAGGAGACCGGGATGAAGGAACTGGACAGGCTGGTGGAAGCATCGGATAGGATGGAAGGGTGCTACAACAGGAGGTACTGTCTTTTCTCGCGTGCAGGATTCACCGAGGAACTGATGGCCTATGCCGGACAGAACGGCATAGATCTGGTGGATCTCCGCAGGATGTACAGCATGGGATGACCAAGTTTATTCAGATCATTTCCGAGTCCGATCCGTCCTTCATGTTCCTGACGGACAGCGTCAGTATGGCCCCGAGGGTGGCCATCACTATGCATACGATGCAACAGAAGTGGAATCCGGTGCCCAGTCCTTCCGATATCGCGACGTCCACGAATATGTCGAACACGGACACTCCCAGCGATGCTCCCAGGAAGGAGATCATGGTTCCGAATGTGGCCGCCTCGTCCTTGAGAGGCCCCGGCATGTGCCTGATAAGCCTGACGTAATGGGCAGTTTCGTATATCGCGTAAGCAGTTCCCAGCGTCAGCAGCGTAATGACGAGCATAATGACGCCCCAGCTTTCTTCCATGAAGATGAACAGCAGGCTGAACACCGCCGACAATATGCATCCAGCTGTCAGGATGTTCCTGCATCCGTTCGTCTCGCAGATCCTTCCTACGGGAATGGAGATGAAGACGACCGCCACGGAGATGATTGCAAAATACACTCCGGATTCGAAGACGCTCATATTCCATCCGATCTCCAGATAGTACGGTATCAGGAACAGCATCCCTTCTATGAGCATGACGGCCAGCAGCATGGATGAGGACAGTATTCTGAATTCCCTGTTAGCTATGATGGAATGGCTGATGATCCCGTTGTCCCCGTGTTTCCTAATATGCTGCACAAGCAAGAAGCCGCTCGCTACCCAGACTACAGCGTAAGCGATGACTATGGGACCTCCGTCAACCACATCCTCGAAGAACATCAGCATCGATACCACGAATATGACTGAGAGCAGCATCCCCTTCATGTCAAAGTGCGATTTGCCTTTCCTGGAATTCTTGGGGACGTATCTGATCGAGAGGATAAGGGCGATTAAGCAGATGGGTACGTTCACAAGGAAGATGTACTGCCAGCCGACAGTTCCGGTAAGCCATCCCCCCAGGATCGGTGCGATTATCATCGAAGCGCCTGCACCGGTGAGCATGGCTCCGGTCACACGGCCCTGCATATCCTCCGGGAACATCGTAACTATCAGGATTGGCAGGGTCGCGGCGCACAGAACCGCACCTATGCCTTCAACGACCCTGAACGCTATGAGCACCCAGTAGTTAAAATCCGAGAAGAAGCACATCACCGTTCCTACGATGAATATGCTGAGGCCGATGATCAGCATGTTTCTGGTATGGCCGCGCTTGGCCAGTTTCGAGAGCGGTATGAGCATGGCGCACAGGATCAGGTCGTATCCCATGACAAGCCACGATCCATCCGAGACCCCCACTTCGAAGAACAGAGAGACCTCCGGCCCCGCTATGAATATGATGGTGGAATCCAGATAGTCCATGAATGTGACCAGGCAGATGACCAGGATGAGCGGAATGTAGCGATTCATCGCTTTTGAAGTCCCCGAAGAATGTCAGAATATGTTAACTAATAACGGTTTCTGGTTGGTGGCCCTGTTATATCTAACAAACATATACTATAGCGGACCAAGGTGATGATGATGTCAAGGACACTGATTGCATTCTTTTCGAGAGCGGATGAGAACTACTTCGGCGGGAGCTACAGATATGTCGATGTGGGGAACACCGAGATGGCGATGAAGATGATCGCGGACATGATCGATGCGGACATGTTCAAGATCGAGATGAAGAAGCCGTATTCCAAGGAATATGACAAATGCATCGATGAGGCCAAGAAGGATCTGAACAGCAAGGCCAGGCCGGAGATCAAAGATTTCCCTTACGACATGTCCTCCTACGATACGATCATACTAGGTTATCCCAATTATTGGGGCACAGTTCCCATGGCGGTGCTGACCTTCCTCGAGGGCAACGACCTATCGGGAAAGAGGATCCTGCCCCTGTGCACCAACGAGGGGAGCGGCATGGGCCGCAGTGAGAAGGACATCTCTGCGGCATGTCCGGATTCAACGGTCGCCGACGGCCTCTCTGTCAACGGAAGCCGTGTCGCGGACAGCGGAAAGAGCATCCGCAAGTGGTTGGAATCCAACAAGATCCTGTGAAAATTCAAGGGTTCGGGGGACGCTTCCCGAACCCAGTTTTTGCAATGTGCCAGATAATAGAAAACTGATTTTTTTAAGTAGCTATTTCACCCATCTTTGCCTTGTGCATCCTGACCATCACCATACGTGCCGCGGGCTGGGCTATGAGCATCTCCACCCAGAATGCGATGCAGAAGTTCCTCGGCCATATCCTGGGCCAGTTCTCAATGAGCTCCATTACATCGATAGGGGTTCCTCCCAAGAGGTATCCGATGGTCTCTCCGACAAGTCCGCCAAGGAAGGTCAGTATGACGGACATCAGAAGTACACACGCGATCAGGTTGAAGCACAGATATGCGTTCGAGCTGTCCTCAGGTCCGATATATCTGTGGACGATCTTCTTCGCACCCCATCCCACGACGGTGTTCGCCAGGGTGAAGGCGACCAGGAACATCACCGGCCAGATCACGATATATCTGGCTGCGAAATCCCCGAAGGTATCCAAAGTGTAGCCCATATTGTCGTAGACGTTGTATCCGCCTATGATAAGTGAGGAAAGGGCCGCTATGACGCATCCGTAGATGATCCCTTCCCTTGCGTTCCAAGGTAATCTGAATTCTTGCATGTTGTAGCCTCGGCAGGATCCGCTGTTTCCGCCGAAGCTTACGATTTTTACGCGGATGCCTAGAAGGGGCGAAAGTGGGGACGATTATAAGGCTTCCCTCTGATAACGCATCAGATTACAACTAAATGGATAGAATGCATCGCTATCTCACAACGGCCCTGCCATTCAGGCTGTCGATTTTGGGTGATGAAGGGATATGGACAACAGGAGCTTCAGAGAGGAACCGAAGAAGTGGATCGCAGGATGTGCGCTGGGAATCGTGATGGCATGCGTCGGTATCATCCTGATCATCTCCCTGATCGTCAACATGATAGGTTCCGAGAGCGCTTTGGTCTACCTCGGGGACAAATTCTTCCGGTTTTTGAGCAGGATAACCCTCATCATAGGCGGCGGTATCATAATCTTTGGAAGGCTGAGGGGAAACTACTACGCCGTCGGGGTATATGCCGTGACGCTGGGAACCTCCAGGATACTCAGGTCCCTGCCCGGCCTCATGTCCCTAAACGATGTGATCTTCTATGCGAACGTGGTCTTCATCATCGTCGGAGTGAATCTGGTCCTGGCGGGAGTCAACCATCTGACGGTGAGGACGAGGGACCCGACATTCATGAGGTACACGGCCACAGCCATTGTCATGGGATTCCTGCTTCTGGAGCTGTTCATCCTGTACGCCAGAGTAGAGCCTTCCAGTATCCTCGAGGTCACAGGCGACACCCTGGCGTACATCCCACTATACATCGCCCTGCTCTTCGTGCTGTATTCGAAGGAATTGATCAGGAACAGGCCGATGGGACGCATCAAAGGGTTCGCCGGTGTATCCGCAGATAGTCTCTCCATAGGGAACGACGCATCGATAAGCGCGGATGACTGCAGCAAGCTGAAGGAGGGCTTCAACGCCTCTGGATGGAGTACTAAAGCCGTAGGCGGAAGGAACGTGATGGAGGAGACGATAAGCCTCCGTACGAAGCGCGGCGACAGGGATGTCGTCCTGAACAGATGGGACGGCGACCCGTGTCTTTACATCTCTATCGTTAACGATATCAGGGATTCGTTCGTAAGCGGCTACAGGATAAAGGCCAACGGCTATGAGGAGCATGACGGCAGGATCGACCTCCTGGATGACATGGGGGTATGTGCTTCCATCAGGGTAGAGGAGGGGGTACAGTGAACAAGAAGCTGGATGAGGTGTTCTTCTACCGTGCGGCCATCATCCTGATGATCGTCGCCGCAGTAGTGGACACCCTTTTGAGGATAATCACCGGGAGCCTATACATATCGGAGGACCTGGTCTTCACCATCTCGGATTATCTCCAGACTGCTCTGTGCATATTGGGAGCACTTGCACTGTTACTTATGAAGGACAGGTCTCTCAGAAGGATACTGCTGGTCTTGGGAGTCATGGCGTGCATAATGTCGCTGTTCTCGGCTTATATGACGCTGGTGCAGTACTCGGGACTCGTCGAGTACGACGTGTTCAATTTCGTGAACGGGGCCCTGCAGCTGTACATCGGCGTCTTCCTGATCATCAACCTATCCCTGTTCGCTTCGAGGGTGTCCAACAGCACCACGGTGATGTTCTTCTGTATGCTGGGCATGATTATCCTCAAAGTGATCGACATGATGACACCCATCCGTTTCGATACGGAACCCGATTTCATTCTGGAGGTCATCGCGTATTCGATCCCGTCCATACTCCTTTTGGTCTTTGCCATGGTGATACTGAGGACGGACAGCATCAAGGCGGAGACGCTGCTTTTCAACATAAAGAACTCATTTAGCGATATCAGGGATTCAGCGGTCCCTGTGGGGGTCACGATGTTTCGCTCGGACCTGAAGACGATCGCCGATTCCCAAGCCAGGGGCGTATGGGATCACGGATGCGAGTTCCGCATGAAATCCGCCTATTCCAATGAATACAAGGCAGTCTTCGACAGGAAGGGTGAAAGGACTCTCATGTACCTGTCCCCTGCCGGGGACGGAGCGGTCATCGATGCCCACAGGCTCGTGCTCAGAGGCATATCGACGGACTCCGGGGACTTGGAAACGTGCGATACTGCAAGATTCTACGGCGAGGACGGATTCTACATGCAGTTCATAGTCGAGGATTCTCTCCAAGGGTCCCAAGACGATCAATGACGATCTTCTTGGTCCCCTTCGAAAGACAGTACTTGTCGGGACCCTCTTCGGGATGAACTCCATGGGCTCAGGCCGCTGCGAGCTCTAGTCTGATAGGATGGTCGTAGTCCATCGTCTGGCCGGTGCGGAGGTAGAGGGTGGCCGTCAGGTCCTCGGTGTCGTAGACGATCGACCATCTGGTGTAATGGGAAAGGTCGGAGCTATCCTGCTTGACGGATACCAGCACGTCCTTTACCCGGTCCTCGTCCATGACGTCCGATGCGTCCAGGGCATCCCTTATGATATCGTACCTCTGCTGGCTGCTCTCGGATATGGGGACTCCAGTGCCGGGGTAGATGTAATGGTTGGTCATCAGTTCGGTTGGTGTCGCCTTGATCCTACCGTCGATGACCTCGATCGCCCTGGAATCGCCAGATGTGTCGGTGACGAACAGATGGTAGCATCCCTCGGTCCTCAGGCTGTAATCCTGCAGGAGCTCCACGGCCTTCTCGGCGGAGTCCGCATGGTCGAGTATGATCCTCAGGGCGCAGGTCGTGAAGATCGGCGTCTTACCCGACATGTCCATCTCACTGACGTTGTGCACCATGTTGACGCAAACGAAGACGCCCTTCTCGTTGACACCGTCCAGAGGGATGTACGGGGCCGCGTTCAGCCTGACATCGGCGGGCAGCTTGCCATAGTCCTCGTCGGTGTCCACGAACATCCTCATGTCGACGAGGCTCATGGACCGGTAGCAGCCGTCCGCATGGGTGTAGACCACCGCGGGCATGGTGTATCTGTAATCGAAGTTCCTGCCCACGAGGTATCCGGAGCCGTCGGCATCGGTCGCCTCGAAGACGGAACAGTTCCCGGGGATGACGCCGTTGATGTACCGCCCGCACGTCACGTTGTCCTTGAGATATTCGTAGAAGTCCGTCAGATCCAGATCGGACGAGCCGTGCCTGAGGTAGTCCTCGAACCCGTAATCCCCTGTCATGTCTATGTAGGCCAGTTTGCCATCGGCATCCACCTTCACGTCGAAGATGACGGTCTGGTCGTCGTTCGGTACAGCGGTGGACAATACCAGCGCAACGACCGCCAAGGCGATCAGGATGGCAAGGGCTATGATGCCCCTCGTTCTTGTGCTCATGGGCACGGTATAGGCTTCAGCTTAGAAATCAGTATCTTTCCCTGGCGCTGTTCCCTCCCCTGATGGTCAAATCGGGAATTGTCACGATGGAGACCATCAACAAGAGGAAGAGGAGTGTCGAGAAGATCATCGGCGAGAGGTTCGCTCTCAAGGATGCCCGCCGCGCCTACGGGCAGAGGTTTCTCGACCGCGGTGTACCCATTGAAAGTGTATCTTACGCTATGAGGCACGACTCGATCAGGACCACGCAGAAGTACTACGCGAACTACCGCGAGGAATCCGTCTTAGACAACATCTACGACGTCATGAGGGGCAGGTCCGAGAGCATGCCCTGATCCATAAAAGTGCGGGCACACCGGCCAGGCGACAACTGTTGTTGGGCTCAGATTCCAGAAATCGGGCCCACATCAGTCCGAGGACTCCAGATGTCATGATAATCATTACATGAATGTCGCAGATGAAGGCATCTTCAGTTCATCAGATGAGATCGAAGTATTCCTTGAACCATCTCTTCGTCTGGCGGATGAGCTCTGACAGCATGAACGATATCTTTCCCTGACCGGCAGGCCTCTCCCTCTTCTCTTCGATCGGGATCCTCTCGATCCTATCCGCACCGACATGGATGGCCATCCAGGCCAGCAGTTTGTTCTCGTATTCCCATAGATGCCTGATGTGCCTGTTCAGTATATGGATGACATAGAAGAACAGGAACGATAAGTACAGGCCGACGACCATGAGTATGGGGTTAACTTCCGGAATGTTGAAGCCCAGACCGTTCGCGTATCTGATGCTGAATCTCAGCACAGTTGTCAGCACAAGGGAGATGACAATCAAAGCGACCTGGATCTCCACCTTGTTCTTCATCGTGCTGGGTTTCATCGGTTCGGGGAATCCTTTGCTGTCAAAGGTCCCTTTCAGCAATTCCGTGAACCTGCATAGGATGTCATCTATCTTGTTTA
>JAEEGH010012542.1_pt1 | contig 18973 bp, 9 predicted proteins | sample 9134181 | NCBI WGS metagenome assembly JAEEGH01 (sample SAMN16246544, study PRJNA631951) | gut metagenome | biome: gut microbiome; feature: rumen; material: DP-attached | host: Bos | place: Iran: Karaj | collected 2018-10 | reverse complement strand
AATATTCTTACACAATTATTGATCCAAATTATCAAGAACAAACCGTTTTTGGGGGTTTATTAGATAATGCCTCGGATCAATATTATGACCACTATATTAAAGATGGTACAGACGAACAATATGAAAGAATTTATGGGGAATATGATGGAACTCCTGCTTATGAAGAACCATTAGCTGCAGATTCCGCATATAAAGACCCAAATGAACTTCCAAATGCATTTAATGCACGTCATAAAAAAGGTGTTAGACCATTTAACTTAGAAAAATCTACAACTGAGAATAATTTTAAGTTTAAAAATGAAGAAGCAATTAATTTGGAAGATTTTAGAAACAAAATCAAACCATTCCATTTTGAATTAAAAATGGACACCCCTAAAGCAATAATAATTTCAATTTATATTGAAGGATGGGACCTTGATAGTGTAAATTACACTATGGGGGCAGCTTTTAGTTCTAACCTAACTTTTATGATAGAAAGGACACAATAATTATGAGTGCTTATTTTCAATATTTAGCAGAAATGATAAAAGCTTTCTTTAGAGACCTTGGCGAATTCTTTTATAAGGGAATTATTTCACCATGGACTGATGTTGGAGAAAACTTTAGAAATTATCATTCAATCTTGACTCAACACCAATCTGAATTCCATTTTGCAGGCTGGTTATTTTTTGTATTATTCCTCCTTTTCTTTATCGCGCTTGTGGGCGCACTCATATTTGGTATCGTCATTTTACTTCGTAAATACATACGTTTTGTAAAACGTGAACTAGATAAAGACGAACTCCGCAGACAAGTAGAGCGTCTAAATTATGATCTTTACACCCAATCAATTGAAAAAGATAAAATTCTTAATTTAAAAACTGCTTATATGGGTTTTAAACCAGCAGATCAACAAACTCAACAAACATTAGATGAAATTAATTCACGCTTTCCAAAACTTATGTCAGTTGACTCTGCATATAAAGGTAGAGACACAACAATTCTTCCAAAAGAAGATTTATCATTAGAAGAACTTTGTAACTCATTTAGAAACTTTGCCGCAAGTAAACTTGGACTTTATTACACAATTGATATTGTTAGACAAGTTTTCTCTGGTATGGCTACTTCTAAACTTATTATCTTAGAAGGTATCTCTGGTACAGGTAAAACATCTTTAGCCTATGCCTTAGGTAAATTCTTCTCATTTGATTCTTCTATTATTCCGGTTCAACCATCATGGAAAGATAGATCTGAACTTCTTGGTTACTACAACGAATTTACTAAAAAATTCAATGAATCTGAATTCTTAAAATCTCTTTATGTTGCAACATATAGAAAAGATTTAAACGTTATTGTTCTTGATGAAATGAACTTAGCACGTATTGAATATTACTTTGCTGAATTCTTATCCGTTATGGAAATGAGAGATAAAGACGCCTGGGTAATTGATCTTATTCCAACCACAGACGAAAACGATCCAAAACATTTAAATGAAGGTAAATTGCTTATTCCACAAAATATTATCTTCTTTGGTACCGCAAATAACGACGACTCAACATTTACTATTTCAGATAAAGTTTATGACCGTGCTATTTCACTCTTCTTTGAAGATAAAGGACGTCCATTTGAAGCTGAAAATCAAGAACCTCTTTCAATTCCTTATTCTCAAATGGAACAACTTTTCGCAGAAGCACAACAACAATTCCAAATTTCTGAACAAATGTCAAAGAAGTTCGAAGAACTTGATAACTTTGTCATTCGTAAATTCAAACTCGCATTTGGTAACCGTATTTTAAAACAACTTGATGCATTCGTTCCTACATATATCGCTTGTGGTGGAACAGAAGCTGAAGCATTTGACTTTATATTCGCAAATAAGATTTTAAAGAAATTTGAATCTCTTAATGTTGCCTTCCTTAAAGATGAGCTTGGCGAATTAAGCAATTACCTTGATAAGCTCTTTGGAAAAGGCAAATTCCCAAAATCACAAAATTACATTAAAACACTTCTTAAAAATAACTAGTTAAAATGGCAAAAAAGAGTCTTTATTCCCGTTATGTTGATAAGATGGAATCTATTAAAGATCCATACTTTAAGAATGTGAATGAAGACTTATTTAATGGTCAAAACTCATATCTCCGTTTGAAAATGAAAGGTTCATCTATTTTTAACGATGAATGGGTAAAGGCTATTGAAAACTGTGTTTATGAACTAGGTCAAATTGTTAATAATCCTTTGGAGGTTACAAAAACTGAAGGCGATTTAGTTCCAATTGAACTTGCAAAAAAGATCAATTATGAATCTATCCAACACTTATCAAGTCACTCTCAATACGTTAAAGATATTGATGAACAAGGTAATGTCATCCCTGCAAAGATTTTGTCCCAGTTCCACAAGGAAGAACTTCACACATACGAAAATAGATTCATTGCGACATTTATTCGTCGACTCGTTTTGTTCGTCGAAAAACGTTACGAATTTATTAAAACTACAGTTAACTTTGATACCAAAGACATTCTTTATATAAAAAATAAATCAATTGTTGATGGTGAAGAAGTAATGATCGAAACAAAGATCACTAAAAAGAAAAGTAATGAAGATACACAATCTAAAATTGGTAGAGAATTTGTTAAACGTGTTGAAGAAATGCGTAGATATGTCAATTATTTCTACAATTCTCCATTTATGAAGGAGCTTAAAACAGAAAAGAATGTTCGTAAGCCAATCCTTCAAACAAATATTATTAGGAAAAACCCACTTTATCATAAGTGTTATGAGACATTCCTTTTTATTGAAAAATTCTCTTCATTAGGAATTGATTATTCACTTGATTCCAATTACCAAGAATTTAGCGAAAGAGAAAGAAAGGCTATAAATTACACTTTAGCATCAAGTCTTTTAGCTTTAGAAATGAGTGAAAAATCTAAAACTTATAAAAAATCAAATAAAGTATATAAACCAAAACTACTCCCATCATGTGACGATGAAATTTTCACATATGGTGATTTACTTAAAGGCCCAATCGAATTTGTACGAATCGACGATAAATACACTGAATATTTAAATAAACAAATTTCACCAGATATTCCAAAACATCCTAACAAGGTTGAAAAGGAATATTATAAAGAAGAAATTGAACTTAAAAAGAATACAAAGAAACATTTCTCTGAAGTTGATTTACTTTTAAAACGCATTAAACGTGAAATTGCAAAATGGGAAAAATATCTTGCCAAATTAATTGAAGAAAGAAATATCGAAGAGGCCAAAGAAGTTGAAGAACAATTAGAGGCTCTCCGTAAGCAAGAATTTGAAATTTTGGAACGCAAACGTAAAGAAATTATCGCGGCAGCCCAAGGCGAAAAAGATGAGATCAAGGCTGAAGAACTTGCAAAACTTAAAAAAGAGGAAGAAAAAGCTAGAGCCAAAGAAGCGGCAATGAGAAAAGCTATCGAAGAAGCTGCTGCTTTAGCCATTGAAGAAGTTAGACGCGCCGAAGAACAAGAAAAACTTAATGAAAAACCTCAAGAAAATGTTGAAGAAATTAAAGAAGAACAAACTTCAGCTGAGGAAGTTTTAGTAAGCGAAGAGTCTCAACCAGAAGTAATTGAAGAAGTAGCTGAAGAACCAAAAGTTGAAGAAATTGTTGAAGAGCCTGAAGAACAACCAATAGAAGCCCCTATTAAGCAAGAAGAAGAGACTATTGAGCCTGTTACTGATGAAGTAGCTCCTATTGAAGAAATTAAAGAAGAAAATCTAGTAGCGGAAGAACAACCTGTTATTGAAGAGCCTAAAGAAGAACAACCAATAGAAGAAACAGAAGCCCTTAGCGAGCAACCTGTTTCTGCTGAAGAAGTAAACGAAGTTGCTCCAGTAGTGGAAGAACAATCTGTTGTCGAAGAACAACCAGTGGTTGAAGAACCTAAAGTTGAAGAAAAACCAGTCGAAGAAAAGAAACCTGCAGCAAAGAAAGCTCCTGCGAAGAAACCAACTACAAAGAAAACTTCTACAAAGAAATCTGATACCAAGAAACCAACTACAAAGAAATCTTCAGTATCTAAGGTGAAGAAAGAAGAGGAAAAACCTCTTGTTGAGCCTTTAAAAGAAGAACCAAAAGTTGTTGAACCTGTTAAAGAAGTGGCAAAGGAAGAAGGGGCTAAGGTTTTAGAAAAACCAAAAGAAGCGCCTAAGAAAAAAGCCACATCTGAAAAATCTACCCAACCTAAGAAATCTACGGGAAAAACAGGGGAAAGTGATAAACCTAAAGCACCAAAAACAACTAAAAAACCTTCGAAAAAACCAGCTAAAAAGGTGGAAAAACCAAAGGTTAGTGAACCTCCAAAAGAAGAACCACATACAGTCTTTGAAAAGATTCCTGGTCGCTTTATCGTTAAATCAAATAAGGGATACGTTATAAGTAAGACTCAATTTACCAACATTAAATCACAAGCACACGTGTTTGATGATTTTAACGATGCTAGAAGATATAAAACATTGTTCGGCGGTAAAGTCATTAAATTATAGGTAATAGAAAATGGCAGAGAAGGTTAAAAAACCAAAAAGCAAAGCAAGAAAAATAATCGAATGGATATTATTCGGTATTTTTGGAGCTGCCTGTGCAGTAGTTTTAGCCGCAAACATCTCTGCAATGATAAACAAAAAGAAAAATTATGGTCAATCCATTCGTTTTGGTGTTGGATCATTTGTTATTCTTACCGATTCTATGGAACCAGAAATAAATGTTAAAGATTTCATCATAACTTATAAAGAAGATGTTAAAAAATTCGATGAACGTTTAAAAAATGGTGAAACCATTGATGTTACTTTTATGAACATTAAAGTTGATGCCGGTGGTTTTGAACCTGATAATGAGAATTTTGATCATTTAACAGACGCCACAAATGTTCCGATGACACATAGACTTAGAGAAGTTCATATAAATGAAGAAAAAGAATTTGGAGAAGGTCATTACATCTTTGTTGCATCTGGTATTAATACCCAGGGTTATGATTCTAGAGAAGGACAATACCAAATTTTTACTGAAACTCAATATTTAGGAACAGTGAAAATTGTGAGTAAATTCTTAGGTGGTACAATGAATTTTATTTCTTCTCCTTGGGGTTTATTAATACTATTATTAATTCCTGCTGTATACTTAATAGTGGCGTCATCTATTGATATCTTTAAAGCTGTTAAAGAACAAGAAGAAGGTGAAGCAAATACTCAAGTTGTTGAAAATAAAGAAGCTCAACCTGACCGACTAAGTAAAATGTCTAATTCTGAAAAAGAGCGTTTGAAAAACGAATTATTAGAAGAAATGATAAAAGAAAAGAAGGAGAACAAAAAATAATGGAAAAAGATAGAATGCCATTATTAAAGGTTTATATTAACGTCATTATTGGCTTTATTTTTCTTGTTTCTTTTATTATTGTTTTTGTTTTGTCTTTTATAAACCCAAGTTTATTTGGAAACGTCCTTCCATTTATAAGAATTTCATTCTCAATTTTAATGATGATTTCTGCCGCTATTGAAGGTGCTCTTATTAGACTTGTTCATTCTAGGTATAAATTCTTCCAATCATTATTAGATGAAAACTATTACACCTTAGGTGTTTACTCTACATTCTTTAATCTTGAAGCTTTTAGAGACAAAGTTCATGCTTTAGAAGGAAAATATTCTCTAAAGAATAAAGAACGTTATGTATTAGCATTTTCACCAACCGCTACAAATATCGCTGGTGGAGTTAGTAGAAACCGTATTTTACAAAGCCTAAATCAAACCATTGCCGCGTTTATTAATAGAATTATGGTTACAAAAGAAAACACTGTTTTCTCTAGAAAAAATGCCGTTTACGCTTTTGACCGTAATAGTTTCTTATTTTATTTATTCGCTAATGATGAAATTGAAGTTCACTCATTAATTTCGCAACTTACAAACGAGTGTTTTAGATTAGTTAACGAAGAAAATATTAAGATTTGGGTTCAACCATTTTCAGGAATTTGTAGAGTTAATGATGACGATAGATCTTTAACTGCTGTTATTGAAAAAGCTCTTATTGCAAAATCTCAATCTGAACAAAACATTGAATCATTCACATATTTTAAAGAAGGTTTTGTCAATAAAGACACTAACGTAGCAGAAGATATTCTTGAAGGTCTTGAACGTAATGAATTTATTCCGTTTTATCAAGCAAAATATTCTCTTAAAGAGAAAAAAATTATCTCTTGTGAAGTTTTAGCGCGTTGGAAAACAACAGAAGGAATTCTTGTTCCTTCCAAATTTATTGATCGTGCTGGTCGTGCTGGATTATTAAATAGAATTGATATGGTTATTTTTGAAGGCGCGATGAAAGACTTAGGGGATGCACTTAAACGTGGTCGTCGTGTCGTTCCTGTTTCAGTTAACTTTTCGTTATACGAGTTCTTTTCTCACAACTTCTTAAATAGAGTTAAACAAGTTTTAGAGGAAAACCAAGTACCTCCTTCACTTCTTGAAATTGAAATTACTGAAACTACTTCTCAAGTTAATAAATTCTTATCCCTTCAAGTTATTAAAAAACTTAAAGACTTAGGCGTTCGTATTCTTATGGACGACTTCGGTACAGGGTTCTCTCAAATCGATAACTTACGTCAAATTCCTTTTGACGGAATTAAAATTGATAAATCATTCACTGATAGAATTCTTACAGATGATAAGACAAGAAGTATTGTTCGTTTCTTAGTTCAACTTATTCATGACTCTGACATGGAAGCCATTGTTGAAGGCGTTGAATCAAGAGAACAAGTTGACTTATTGCGCAAAATGAAAGTTGATACAATTCAAGGTTATTATTATTCTAAACCTCTTCCGATTGCTGAATATCAAAACCTTTTGAAAGAAAATAATTTTGAAAAGAAGGAGGCTAAAAAATGATTGTCATAGTTGGTGATACACATGATGATGTTTTGTATTTTGACACAGTTTTATTAAATAAAAAACGCGAAATCATGTTAGATCGTTTTAATGTCTCTGTCGGAACCATTTTCTCTCAAGATGTTTTAGTCATTCGTGATATGGTTACGAACGTTTTAAGTAGCAGTATTATTACTCATATTATTGATACACGAATTGTTGATTTAGTCATTTGTGTTGGAAAATGTGTCGCCGTGTCAGATAACTTAAAAGGTGGTGACATTGCCTTATCTAGCAATATAATCGATGCAAATGTCGATTTATCAATTTTTAAAGATGTCGGAATGGCCGAAATTCCTGGTTTTTCTCGTGAATTTTCAGTTCAAGAAGACATTAAAGGTTATTTGGCAGAAAACTTAATGAAACGTCCAAAAGTTGATCTTCATCGTGTTAATTATCTTTCAACTGACAATATGTCTAACGACATGATTAAAATCTTGAAAGAACATAAAACTTTGTTTTCTAGTTCAGATGAACAGTTTGTTATAGATCATAATTCCGCTGGTATAGCTTTAGCATGTACTTTACATGGAGTTCCGTTTATTTCAGCAAAGGTTGTTGATCATAATATTGATCACTCAAACAACTTAAAGACTTATACAAATGTTCTTTCTAGATATATTGATTTAGGAAAGGGTGTTATTGAGACTATTAATAATATTGGTCGTAGTGACATTCTTGAAGGAGACGATTATGAAATCTAAGAATGAGCAACGCAACCTCCATCAAGCATATGCCCTTTATACAAGAATTCCTGCTCTTATTTTAGGAATTACTGTTCTTTTTATCATTTCATTTGCAGTTTTATATGTCGTTTTTGATATTTTTGCATTTATTATTGTTTTAATCGCGGTTGCGTTCGTTTCATTTACTACTTATGCCGTTTTCTATATTGTTGTTTCTAGAAGACTTAGACAAACATTCTTTAAACAAATTTATGAAACCACATATAAAAACCTTAATAAAATTAAAGATAACGACACCAACTTACTTTCATATGGTAATAGCGACATTAAAGAGATACAAATGCTTGATAAAGCTACTATTGATTTAAAAAAGAAACTTAATGCTTCATATTTAGTTTTAACAAATCCTGATTATTCTCAATTTGATATTGAATATGTAGATAAATCTAAAGATTTAATTACCTTTAAGTCTTTTAAGGCAAATTTATCAAACATTATTTTCGTTTCTCAATCTTTTAGAAACGTTTTAATTGAAGTTTATTATGAACTTCCTGCAGACACAGAAATTAAAGAAGAAGACAAAACTAGGATTTTAGATTTATATAGAGAAACTTTCTCAGATCATGACAACGTTCTTTATATGTTTGCTGAAGATGATAAATCATTATTGATTTATGTTCCTATTATTGATTCTTTCACAGAAATCAAAGAAAAACTCGGTTATGCAGTAACTAATAGTTCAATTACTATTCGTGATGACCGTGGTATCCAACACATTGTTGCAAAATATGCTGTCGTAGCATATCCATATTCAAATGAAGAAATGATGCTTGGTGATCTTCGCTTTGCTAAACGTCAAGGTCAACAATATTATCTTTTCTTACCGCAAAGGTATCGTGAAAACATTAATAAAGATTTAATGCTTAACACATCAATGAATACCAACTACACATCAAAGGTTCTTGGAGAATTAAATAAAATCGATTATTCATCATTTGATAATGATAAAAATAAAGCCATTTTATATAACGTTTTTAATGCCATTTCTGATTTTTTAAATATTGATGAAGGCGGAATTATAGTTTACGACAAGACAAACGAAACATATTATCCATATATTTCAGCACGTCGTAATGTGCTTTTTGCTAAAGGCGATATATCAAAAGAATTTGTCGAAACTTTAGCAAGCGCAACTGATGATGATAATTCTTATTATTTCTCCACTAAGCGTCATGCTTCTGGTTCTATTAAAAGAATGCTTGATATGTATGGAATCAATAGTGGTACTTACTTTGTTGTTAGAAGCGTAGATAATAAAGGCATTTCCGCTTTGATTTACATGTTCAACCATAATAATGACATGAAATGGAACGCTTATATGAGAGAGATGTTCTACATTATGTCTGTTAGACTTGAAAATTATTTTGATAAACGTGAAATTTCTGATTATGCAAATAGTAAAATTGTTGAAAACGACAATATTCTTGCCCTATCTCATTTATATTCATATCACGTAGATGATGATTTTAGTATTACTGAAATATCAAAGAGCATGAAGCATAAATTCCCTTCATTAAAAATCGGTGACAAATGTCATAAATTTTTCTTCGGAAATGAAAAACCATGTAAAGATTGCCCAATTAAAACAAAACAAAAGAAATATTTTGATGATCGCGGGAATAAATTTGAATCATCGCTTGTCTTAAATAATAGAAGAGATAAAGATACAGTTGTTTTAGTTAAACAACTTACAAATAGAGATGAAATTGGTGATTTATTCCATCCTGATTTGCTTATTTATTCCTTTAGAGCTCTTGTTGATTTAATTAGAGATGAATACGCAGCGGGCGCACGTGGTTATATTGTTTTACTTTGCGTTGATAATTATGAAGAAATTGTTGCTGCTAAAGGAAGTGAGGGTTATACCTACTATTTACGTGAATATGCTCGTTCAGTGAAAAATAAATTAAATACTGATGAAGTATATTTCTATAACCCAACAACATTAGCGGTTCATTTGCCATACGAAGGACACGTTAATACAATTAACAAGATTGAAACTCTTTACCCATTAAGTAAACTTAATTTCTATCGAAATGAAGATTTTAAAGAACTAAAAATTACATATCTTCCAATGGGTTATCCAAGAGGTTATGCTAATCCAGAAAACTTTTTAATGCACGTTTCTGAGTTCTATTCAAATCCTGCACTTGAAAGAAATAAAGATTTCATTTATTTCGCTGACTATTCTATTTCTAGAAGTGCTAATAAACGTGAATTCATGGTTTCTGTCCTTGAAAATGAATTCTCCGGGCATAATTCCACATCCATGCACCTTCAACCAATTGTTTCCCTTAAAGATGGCCATATCTTTGGTGCTGAAATACTTTTACGTATTGAAGACGCTCACCGTAACATTTTCTTTAATGCTATGGAAATTTCTAGAATTGCTCAACAAGAAGGCAAAACTCAGCTTGTTACCGAATCCATTGTTAACTTTGTAGGTAATATGTATAAAGAATTCGGAAAGAACGTCTTTAAAATTAATAAATTTAATAGAATCGCTATTAACATTGATGAAACTTATTTAGGTGATTCGAAGAATGTTGATGAACTAATTAAGCTTTGTGAGAGTAATGATCTTCCAAAAGGATTTGTTTCTATGGAAATTCCTGAAGACGTTATTCCAAATAATAAAGATAAAATCAGATATCTTGCTGATGAATTATCTAAATACGAGATTACATTCTCTTGTGACCGTTATATGGGGCAATATGTTGACATTGAAGAGCTTACCCACCTTGGATTTAATGAAGTTAAAGTTGCTCGTGATATTGTCTTTAAAATTGATTCCGATCCAGTTAAGTATGATTCAATGAGAACAATTGTTGACTTATCAAAGAAATATGGGCTTAATGTTGCGGTCGTTGGTGTTGAGAACGAAGAACAAGCTAACATGCTTAAAGCTTTAGATGAAAATATCCTTGCCCAAGGTTATTACTTCTATAAAGCCATTTCTCGTACTGATCTTATTGCAACACTTATTGCTTACGAAAAATAAAAAAAAGATTTACAGTAAATAAAAAAATAATCCCGACATCTTGTTTGGGATTATTTTTCTTGTAAATCTTTAAGAAGTTCTTTTTTAAGTGCTTCTTTTTCTTCTTCTGTTAAGTCACTTGCTGTAATCTTTTCACGTTTGAGACCTTTTCTAAGATAGATTACTAAGCCAACAATGTTAGCAGCAAGAATTAAGAATAGTGGTAAAACAAAAGCGAATCCATAAACTTTAATATGGCCTGCTAAATAACCAATCAAGGTCGGTTGTTCAGCAAGAACTTGAAGTTGAACCGCATCTTTTCCGATTACTTTTGCAAGCATCAATACGTGAACAACAAATAAGAAGCCAACAATAGCAACATCAAGTGCGCCAATAATAATCCATAAGATTTTTTTGTTTTTCATCGTTTTATTATTTTAGAGCAACAGAAATATTTAATCAATACAATTTGATTATACGGCGTTTTTTGGAAAAGATGCGAAAAATGCTGTTTTTTTAAAAATAAGCGGGAATTCCTGGGGATTTTCGAAATTTTGTACTGATTTTTTAACAAATTTATGTTGTGAATTAGAGTGTTGTAGATGCTGTTTTATTGTATAGAATTGTATTTTTACCGAGAAATATATAAAATATTTACAACAAAAAAAGAAACCAAATTATGGAAAAAGGTAAAAGTTTCTTCTCTAAATTTGCAGACATGTTTGGATTTAGAAAATCCACAAAATATGTTTCAGAATATCTTCATGAAGCTAACATGCGATCTGGACTTTTTATGTCTGCAGTTATCGTAATTTTAGAAACCTGGTTAGTTATTAGGCAATCTCAAAAATATGTTTTTAAGGCAATAGCTGATGGAAGCCCTGCATTTCAAAGTATATTTTCAAATTTATGGACATACTTTTTGTTAATGTCTCTTGGCATAGCAATGTTTGTTTATTGTTCTCAATATATTAACCATCGAAACACAAGAACAAAGTTAATCGTTATTTCTATTTTTGCTGGTTTGTCATTAATTTTATGTTGCTTCTTACCATTTGAGTTTAAATATAAATCAATTAATTTTGCTAAAGGCGGAATATATGTTTATAGAGGTGTTTTTAAAATACTTTTCTATGCATCAATCGTTTTATTTAATGTATCTGTTATTGCTGCAGGTTTTTATAAGTATTATGGTGGAAAGCGAACTTCAATAAGCTCAGTTCTAGTCATTTCCATGTTTGCGCTTGTTTGTTTAACTTTCGGCGTAATGATTTCCTATGGTGATTTTACCGGGACAAAAGTTTTTGTGGATGAATACGGAAATAAAATCATTATGTCTGATGGTGTTAGCTATGCTTATGAACATAAACAGATTATTTGCTTCTTAATGATGGCGATGTATATTGGTTGTTTATTGATTTGGAAACCTTATGTTTCTATAGGCATTTTAGGAACAGTATTCCTTGGTTTCTATATCATTCTTGACCAAGTGGCACGTTTCAAAGGAAGACAAGTACCTGAAGGAGACCAAGTTAATTACATTACGTTCTTTATTTCTTTAACAATGGTTTCTATTTCTATCTTCAACCAGCGTATTCACGAAGCTAAAAAGGATGAAGAATTACAAATTCTTGCAACAGTCGATAAACTGACCGGTTTAATGTCTTACAACTACTTTTTATCTGAAAGCGATGCGTTAGTTCAAAATGATCCAGGTCATTATAACAAGTATGCGTATTTGTTCTTTAATATTGTTTCATTTAAGACTTTAAATGACCAAAAAGGTTATATTGTCGGTAATCAGTTCTTAAAAGATGTAGGCAATATCATTAAAGAAGCATTCCCAAATTCTTTAGTTTGCAGACAAGCTGACGATCACTTTGTTGCACTAGTTATTAATGACAATTTAATTGAAAAATTTGATTCAATTCGTAGCAAGGTTCGTGCTTTAGATACAGATTTAAAATTAGATATTACAATTGGTTATAACGTTGTTATTAACGACGAGAGTTCAAATGCTGGTGTTGAGAAAGCTCGTTACGCAAATGCTGAACTCAAGAATAGAAGTAAAAAGGATTACTTCCAATACGACATTAAATTACACGATGAATATGAACTTGTTCAATACATTGTTTCTCATGTTGATGAAGCGGTGGAACAAGGTTGGATTGTAGCTTACTATCAACCGGTTGTTTTATCTAAAAACGGAAAACTATGCGGAGTTGAAGCTTTAGCACGTTGGATTGATCCAAAATACGGCTTCTTAAATCCAGGTATTTTCATTGGTGCTCTTGAAAAAGCAAATCTCGCATACAAAGTTGATTTAGCTATGCTAGAAATTGTTTGTAAAAACATGCGTGATGTATTAGATAAAGGTGAAAAAGTGGTGCCAACTTCAATCAATATTTCACGAAGCGATTTCTCTGTAATTGATGTTGCTGAAGAAGTGCTTAAAATTACAAAAAAATATGACATCCCAAAAGAAGATTTACATATAGAAATTACTGAATCCTCACTTCTTGATAGCAAAGAAAAACTCCATAGTGCAATTGATAGAATTAAGAAGAACGGTTTTGCTATTTGGCTTGATGACTTTGGCAGTGGATATTCCTCATTCAATACCTTAAAAGACTTTGCTTTCGACGTAGTAAAACTTGATATGGAATTCCTTAAGGGATTTGATAAAAATAACAAGTCTAAACCTGTTATTGATTCAGTTATTAAAATGGCTGATAGTATCCACATGGGAACCTTGTGTGAAGGTGTTGAAACAAAAGAACAAGCTGAATTCTTAAAGAAGATCGGGTGTGTCCGTTTGCAAGGATATTTAATTTCTGCCCCAATTTCTTATGAGAAGTTAAATGAAAAGATTGCAAATAAAGAATTGGTCCTTGCAGATGAAATATAATACACGTGTAATTGATTAAAAAAGGACGCGTGCCTATACGTATATATAAGTTAGAAATTAAGGAATAAATAAAAATATGAAAATATGTGTCGAAAAACGCATATTTTTCATTAATTTTAATTAAAAAATAAAAAATTTCAAAAAAATTTCAAAAAATTATTTACGTTGTAAATAAAAATATAAAAAAGTAAAAAAAATAAAAAATTTTTAAAAAAATGCTTGCAATTATTTTTCAGTAAGAGCATAATATTCTAATCCGCTGGGGAACCAGTGGATGAGATACAAATAACAATAGTTATTTATATCTCAAATCTAGATAAGCCAACCAACGCTAAACCGAAGTTGACACAGCGTTCCCAAGATCAAAGAAAATCTTGAGTCAATGGTTGCTCTAGTCATTGATAGGTCCTTGGATCTATCAGGGTCAATCCTCACTGCTACAGTGGCATCCGAGTTAGAACTTAACGGTATCAGTCCACCGCCCGACATGGTCGAAGAGGAGAAACACAAACTCAATGTACCCTTCAAGCTAATTACTTGCAGGGGAGCCGAGTCAGGCTAAAGTCAACTCAAAACCTGACATAACCTAAGCTAGACACTTAGGGAACACCTTAAAGGCTATAGATAGTTTGGTCCCCCCCCTTAAATAAGACGATCAGCCTGTTACACAACGTTGATAGTAAGGCCTCTGAAGTTAAATCCTTCAGTTAGTGATCGCAGGACCTCCTGGCTACACGGGAACCAGGAAAACGGCAAACCTCCCTCCTAGAATGGTTGCTGAGTAAAGCTTAACAGCGTAAAAAACCATCGCCGGACACAATCGAAGAGGTAAGAAAAAGCCTAGTGATTAATCCCTCTAGGCAAAGCCTAATCCAAGACTACTCAACTTAACGTCTGGAGATAACGGTTGAACTTAAAATACGGCATCAACCGCCAAGAAACGGCTTAATGAGCTTAGCTAGGTCAGACAACGAACGCGGAAACGAAGTTGACACGGCGTTCCTAAGGTCAAACAAGTCTTAGGTTAATCGTTGCACTAGCGGGAACGTCCCTCGGGGCGTTCCAGGGCACTCCTCCCTGCTACAGTGGCTGCTGAGTTAGAACTTAACAGCGTTAGCCCACCGCCCGACATGATCAAAGAGGAGCAACAACCCCCCCTAAAAGATCCAAACAAGCTAATTACTTGTCTGGGAGCCTGGTCAAGCTACATCAACTCAAAACTTGACATAAGATAGGCTAAACACCTATCGAAAGAAATTCCAAGGCTATAGAAAGTTCGGTCCCATATAAGACGATCTACCTGTTAACCGACGTTGATAGATAGGTATGGTGGTCAAATCCCACCTTAATGATCGCATTAGACCTGCCAGGAACACGGGAACTGGCTAAACGGCACAACCTCCCTGCTTGCCAATGGTTGCTGAGTTAGAGCTTAACAGCGTAATTCCATCGCCGGACATGATCGAAGAGGTAAGAAAAAGTCTAGGACTTAATCCCCCTAGGCAAAGCCTAAGCCACATTATTCAACTTAAAGTGTGGTGAAGACACAATTGAGCTTCAAACTCTGGGCATCAATTGTTCGCAGAAACGGCTTATTAAACTCAAGACTAGATAAGTCAACTAAGTCTCTGAATTAGGTAGAGACTTCCAGAAGTTAAATCCTTCTGGTCAATAGTTGCTCTAGCAAAGGTTCAGTTCGAAAGAATTGATCATCGGTACGTCTCTCATTGAGTGCCCCCACTCACTGGTCACCGCGTTAAAGTTTGACGGTTATAAAATCCAGCACCGGATATAACGAAGAGGGATACAGACTCAAAGGTAATACTAGAGTAAGCTGGCCATCGATGTGCTAACTAATTCAAAACACATCGTTAACAAGAAGCCCCACCAGCGCATGCAACTTAACTTGGGTTTGTAGCAGGGACTTGTCCCTGCCACATACAACGGTTATCTGGCGAAGATGTTGGCCAGATTTTTTTATTCCTGGGGGGTGGATGAGTCTATCCCCAATCCTTTCCTTCCTTGCACGACTAATGGTTTAGAGTTACCACACGTCGTGCAATTTTTATTATCTAATATTCATTTAGAACACTTTACGTTTTAAAATTTATGCTTCATAAGTAGGGGCTTTTCTTTTTTATTTATAAAAGTGATACAATATTATTGTTAGCGAAAAGCTTTTAAGGAGTAGATATATGAAAAAGTCATTCTCAATATTAATTATTCCAACAATGTTAATCTCCTCATGTGCATTAACATCAAAATGTTCTGCCTTATGGAAGAAATGGTTTCATAAAGGCGATCAAACAGACACTGGTGAAAGAGATCCATCAAATGTTGAAGAAGTTGTTGAAGCTTTTGATAAGATGGGCAAATTAACCAGTTATACCACTACAACAACAATGTCATATGAAGGTGATGACCATGCTTATTTTGGATCAAAGAAAGTTGCCTCACATGACGTCACTACAATGGGTTATGTTACTGAGACAATGGGTCAAAGTTCAAAAACAGAAATGTCTTATACAACAACTTCAGTGGTAAAAATTGCTGATATTTCCTTAGCTTTAGGTGTTTCTGACGAAGAAGCTGTTGATACTGTTTTAAGGTATAAATATGACTATATTGAGTATGGTTATGAACGCAAAGTAACCTTTGATTTTACTAAAGGCGAAGTAACAATGATTTCACCTACTCAAAGTTCAGTGACATATACACTTTACGATCAAGAAGCTGAACAATCTTTCGATTATAGCGAAGATGAAGAGACAAGATATAACACCGATCAAGGTGGTATGGGACTTATCGATACCAAAGAAATTATTGATCTTATTAAAGATGGTCAAATGAAGGATGGTGGTGTCGAAGTTAATGCTGATGGCGAAAAAATACTCATTAAAGTAAAACTTGCAAACGGCTATATTTCTTCTTTAGAAGCCGACACAAATGAAGGTGTTCATATTAAGATTGCATTTTCTAAATATGACGAAACAAGTTTCACTATTCCTGAAGAAGCTACAAAACCAGTTTGTTCTTGGTCACATGATGCAAATACACCTTATCATTATGAAAAAACAAAGAGTGGACATAGAAAATATTGTAGCGGATGTTATAAGTTTTTAGGCGGAGAAACTCCTCACGTACACTCCCATAATAATAAAGGAGTCTGTGAAATCTGTGGTTATATTGACGGACAAGACGATGTCTCAAGTAAAGTTATTCCAGGATTTGAAAAAGGTGAAAATGGCTATTATTTCAAAGCTGAAATGATTGGTGATGTTTTTACAAATGATTATAGTAGAAACTATGATGATGACTATAGCTGCAATGAGTTCGGAGATACTGACGATACTTACTTTGTTTACATTAAAGATGGTGTTGTCTTAAAAGAAGTAGAAGAAGACCAAACTCGTATTGAATCAACTTGTTTATATAGTCAACGTATTACATATGATTTATATAAAAATTTATCTTCAACAGAATTAGAAAATATCAAAAAAACTAGTTCAGGTGACGCACGCACCAATGCTTTAAAAACATATCTTGCATCTTTTACTAAATCTGCAACTATATCTGGTTACAAATTTGATTTGCATCATGATTATTCACATTACGTTTCAAAAGATATTACTTTAGATGAGTGCCATAAAATTCAAACACAAACCTGTGGTGATTGTAACGAATTAATTTATTCAAATGTTATGACAAACCATCAATCTGAACTTAATGTCACCTATGAAGTAATTGATGCATGTCATAAACTTAAAAAGAGCGATTGCCCAGTTTGTCACGAACACAATGAAGAAGTAGTCACTTCTCACGTAGATGGTGATCCAGTACTTCAAGAAACAGTTATTGATTCTTGCCACAAATTAGTGGTTGGTTATTGTGCAACCTGTAATGAAAAACTTGGTCAAACGGTCGTTGAAAATCACACTGGTACCACCCACAGTAAAACAATTACTGTTGATTCATGCGAAACTAAGACTTTAACAATTTGTGATTCTTGCAATTGTGTTGTTACAAATGTTTCAGCATTTAACCACCAACATACAGTAAATGTTATTTGTAATCGTGACACATTACTCACTTACGAATTTGCAGAAGAATTAGGATACACAAATTCTGACGCTGTCTTTGAATTTGAGTATTGCGAGGATTGTCATAGACCGGTTGATGGTATTATTTATGAATACTCTATGAGTATTGATCATGGATTTAATGAATCATATTATACTGTCCATCATCTTGAAAATGGCGGTGATCACACAACATATGAACATAGTGTAATTGGCCATAATTTAGATGAAAATGGTCTTTGCAAATATTGCCATGCAAAAGTGTTTGATTTAGGAGATGCTACTATTGGCTTTATTGTTAAATATAATTCCTCCTATTCTTATTGGGATTATCGTTTCTACAATAAGACTACAGGTGCAAGCATTGATTTATATACTTTCGATGATTCTCCAGAAGCAGGAAGCGATTCGAATGGTTCATATACTTTATATAGCGGTACCTCATATCCAGGCATCGAATTAAAGATTTATGAAGAGGAATATGTGATAGTTCGTATGGAAATAAGTTGGAGCGGTGGCTCTGCTGTTATTCTTCCTACTGATTTCTAATTCTAAATTAAGCAAAAAACACAAAATAACTCAGGAATTCCTGGGTTTTTTGTTGAAAATTATTCATTATTTCTAGTCAATATTTACTCAAAAAATATAACTCTCACCAATATTATTGAGATGATTTATAATTTTATTCTTACGCACGCTCGCAAAATATAATATAATTAACTCTTCGTTAGTCATAATCTAACGAGGCGCAGTAGTTATGTCGCGGGGGCTGTTATTATGACCACAAAAAGAAGATTTATTAGACACCTACCACTTATGTTAGTTGGTTTAGCTATGGGGTTAGGTGTTTTTGTTAACATACAATCATCAAAAAACACTCGTTCTAGCCAAGAAACCAATGCTTCCGCTCCTTCAAATTATTACAACAGTATTACTGATTCTATGAGTGGCGCCACTCTTTTGTCAAATCTTAAAAGCATCATTAATACAAGCAGCGTTTCTGTTTCGTACGATTGGTCTCGTTATGAAGATGCTGATGAAGATCCAAATAATTCTAGTAATGTCATTTTAGTTTATGCTAGAAACTCTGTCGCCAAAACAGCCCATGTTAGTGGAAGCACGGGTTGGAACAGAGAGCACACATTCCCTGCTTCTAAACTTTCTAATACCCAAGCCGAAAAAGATAACCACATTATTTTTGCTAGCGATAATAAAGTAAATGGCGCAAGAAGTAATATAAAAATGGGTGTTGTAACTGGTGGTACTGTAGTTAACGATTATAACGGTAATGCAACTACTTGTCGTAAAACGTCTTCATTATTTGATCCGAACA
>JAEEGH010012541.1_pt1 | contig 18974 bp, 10 predicted proteins | sample 9134181 | NCBI WGS metagenome assembly JAEEGH01 (sample SAMN16246544, study PRJNA631951) | gut metagenome | biome: gut microbiome; feature: rumen; material: DP-attached | host: Bos | place: Iran: Karaj | collected 2018-10 | reverse complement strand
TCCTCGACGGCATGGTGTATTCTTATCCTAATGTCAACAGCGCCATCACTGGCGGCCAGTCCTCCATCACCGGTAATTTCACTCCGGAAGAGGCCACTGACCTTGTGAACGTCCTCAAGTCCGGTAAGCTTCCCGCTCCCGCCACCATCATCCAGGAGCAGGTTGTTGGACCTTCCCTCGGTGCCAAGTCAATCAGGGCCGGTATGATCTCCTTCCTGATTGCCTTCCTGCTGGTTCTCCTTTACATGATATTCTTCTATCAGGGAGCCGGAGTCGCCGCCGACATCGCGCTTCTCTGCAACGTCCTGCTGCTCTTCGGAGTGCTCGTATCATTCGGAGCTGTCCTGACATTGCCTGGTATCGCCGGTCTCGTGTTGACTATGGGTATGGCTGTTGATGCCAACGTTATTATATATGAACGTATCAAGGAGGAACTTGCCGCCGGCAAGGGCTTGAGCAAGGCTGTCGCCGACGGTTACAAGAACGCTTATTCCGCCATTATCGACGGTCAGGTCACAACCCTCCTCACCGGTATCGTCCTCTTCATCTTCGGTTCCGGTCCTGTCCAGGGCTTCGCCACCACGCTCATCATCGGTATCATCACCTCTGTTCTCACTTCCATCTTCATTACCCGTCTGATCTTCGACGACCGCATCAAGAAGGGAAAGAACATCACGTTCGAGAACAGCCTGACAAAGAATTTCCTCAAGAACACCCACTTCGATTTCATCAGTGCCCGCAAGGTTTCCTATATCGTCTCCGGCATCCTGATCCTCATCTCCCTCGTGTCGATCTTCACCAAGGGCTTCACCTATGGTGTTGACTTCACCGGTGGCCGTACCTATGTCGTCCGTTTCGACAAGCCCGTTACCGCTGAGGAGATCCGCCAGGCCGCTATCGCCGAGTTCGACGGTGCTGTTGAGGTCAAGCAGTTCGGAGGTGAGAGCCAGATGAAGATCACGACCCAGTACAAGAATAACGAGGAGTCTTCCGAGGTTGACGCCGAGGTTGAGAGCAAGCTCTACAACGCTCTTGCTCCGTTCTTCGCTGAGAAGCTTACTATTGACGAGTTCAAGTCAACTCTTGGCAACGCCAATGGTATTATCTCATCTGACAAGGTCGGTCCTACTATCGCCAATGACATCAAGAGGGATGCGGTGATCGCCGTGATCCTTGCCCTCTTCGTGATATTCGCTTACATCGCGTTCCGTTTCAAGGGCTGGACATGGGGTCTTGGTGGTGTCGTCTCACTGGCCCATACCGCCATCATCGTCATCGGTTTCTTCTCCTTGTTCTCCGGCATCCTGCCGTTCAACCTGGATGTTGACCAGACGTTCATAGCAGCTATCCTGACGATCATCGGATACGCTATCAATGATAACGTGGTTATCTTTGACCGTATCCGCGAGTATAGGACTCTGCACCCGAATGCCGACATCAAGGAGAACACCAACCTTGCTCTTAACGCGACCCTGACCCGTACGGTCAACACCTCTGTCTCGACCCTCGTCACCATGCTCGCTATCGCGATCTGGGGTGGTGAGTCCATCAGGGGTCTAGCGGTCGCCCTCATCCTCGGTATCCTCATCGGTACTTACGCTTCCATCTTCATCGGTACTCCGGTGATGTACGATGCTACAGTCGCTCGTAACAAGAGGCGTGCGATCGCCGAGCCTGCCAAGGGTGCGAAGAAGGCTATTAAGAAGTAAACCTAAACTTAGGTTACTATATTTAAATCCTAATATTTGAAAATTTTGCATTAGGGAAGCGCCAGCCGTGATGGTTGGCGCTTTCTGATATAATTACTATATTTGCGCGATTTAATTCGTTTTTTAATATACTTTTAGATATGAGCGAGAAGTTCAGGATTGAATCCGATTTGCTTGGAGAACTTAAGGTTCCCGCAAGCGCGTATTATGGTGTTCAGACCCAGAGGGCATTGAACAATTACAAGATCTCCACGACCAGAATGTGCCACTATCCTGATTATGTGATAGCTATGGCATGTATCAAATATGCCGCGGCAAAGACCAATAAAGAGCTCGGAGCTCTTGATCCGGTGATTGCCGATGCCATAATGGAAGCCAGCAAAGAAATCATTGACGGCAAGTTCCACGACCAGTTCCCGGTCGACATGATGCAGGGAGGAGCCGGCACTTCTGTCAATATGAACGCCAATGAGGTGATCGCCAACAGGGCTCTTGAGATCATGGGGCACGAGAAAGGTGAGTACAAGTATTGCTCCCCTAATGATCATGTGAACTGCGCGCAGTCCACCAATGACGCTTACCCTTCAGCCTTCCGTTATGCTTTCATCAGGATGAACCGCAAGCTTGAGAAGAGCTTGAAGGAGCTTATCGAGGCTTTCAGGGCCAAAGGAGAAGAATTCAAGGATGTCATCAAGATGGGCCGTACCCAGCTTCAGGACGCGGTTCCTATGACCTCTGGTCAGGAGTTCCACGCATACGCCACCAATCTTGAGGAGGAAGTCGCTAATCTTGAGAGGAATGTGAACCTTCTCTACGAGATCAATATGGGCGGCACGGCAATCGGAACCGGCCTTAACGCTAAGCCTGGTTTCGCTACCCTTTGCGCCGCTAATCTTACTGAACTCACTGGTGAGAAGTTCATCGCGGCTCCTGATCTCGTTGAGGCCACTCCTGACACGGGCGCTTATGTGAGCTATTCAGGAGCGCTTAAGAGACTGGCGGTGAAGCTTTCAAAAATATGCAATGACCTTCGTTTGATGGCCTCCGGTCCCCGTTGTGGTCTTGGTGAGATCAATCTTCCCCCCAAGGCTCCCGGATCTTCTATCATGCCCGGCAAAGTCAACCCGGTTATTCCCGAGGTCACGAACCAGGTTTGCTTCAAGGTAATAGGCAATGACACGACCGTTTCCTTCGCCGCAGAGGCTGGACAGCTTCAGCTTAATGTGATGGAACCTGTTATCGCGGAGTCGATTATGGAGAGCATCACTTGGTTGACCAACGCCATGAACACACTCCGTAAAGAATGTGTCGAGGGCATCACTGTCAACAAAGAGCGCTGCTACAACATGGTCAAGAACAGCATCGGAATCGTCACCGCCCTCAACCCGATAATCGGTTACAAGGCCAGCACGAAGATCGCCAAGGAGGCCCTTGAGACCAACCGCTCCGTCTACGACATCGTCCTCGAGCAGGGCATTATGACCAAAGAAGCCCTTGACAAGGCTCTTGATCCTGAGAACATGATTGGATAACCGCTTGCACCGTATTTTCAGCCGGCGCCTTCTTTGCCGTTTTTGCCGCCAAACTGGCGCACGGTAATATGTGACGAAGTACACTGAGAAACAGCAGTTTCCAAATCACGCTAACACTTTCTTGAGGTAAATGATTTCAGCGTCTTCGTCGTCGCCGTAGCGAACGGCCAGTTCATCATCGAAGTCCCTTGGGAACGGGTCGAATACGTAGTTTTCCCCATCCTCGTCCTTCAATTCCATCTTAACCCATCCCGGTTCTGATGTGTCATGGATATACCCCTTGACCTTTGCCGTCACAACTTGTTCGGGCGTGTCTTCATATCCTTCAAAAGTGAATGTCACGTAGCCGCTTACAGAATCATCATCGGAAATCGAGAGAGTCATTGTGACACCCGTGGACGACTCAAATATGTTGCCTTTAAGGGTAATATGCTCTATGTCAGGCTTTTCTGAAAGGTTGACATCGTTATAGTCGTCTCTGTCATCAGAAAATAAGCTCAGGAAGTCCAAGGCATTTTCCAAATCTGACAACCCCAATAACTCCGGGACAGCATTGTCTTGAATTTCATCTACGATCTCGTTCCATATTTTTACGGCATCTTTTTCTGCTTCTGATTCATCGACTGAAGTAAAGTCCAGGACAAAGCCAAGAACCCCCAATTGTGAAGTCTCTCCATTGATGTCTCCTACGGAATAGAACAAGCAATTTGTGTAAACGAAACCACTTTTGACATCTTCCCGGATCTTTTTCCTTAATAATGAGCAAAAATCATCATCTATGATATCCGAGGCTGAAAGGATGGAAGAGTTTAAATTCTCGGCTGCGACACCTTTCAAGTTTTGAATCAGAAGTGTCGAGTACCTTTCCGCATAATCATATGCCTTGGAAAGATGTCTCGGTTCTTTTGGAACGGTTATATAAAGAATGGATAAGATTATGAAAACGAGGACTGAATAATATGCTATTCTTATCCACCGCGTCGTTTTCTCTCCTTCTTCTGAATTAAGGTACTCGTCAAATTCAACGTCCTCTATGTGTTCCTTATCCAGCCATTCTCCACAGTGTTTGCATTTCTTTGCCTCTGCCATGATCTCTTCACCGCAGAACGGACATTTCTTTTTCTCTTCCATATTCTTGATATATCTGCATTTTTTTACAAATAAAGCTGATACACTGCAAATAATTAGATTCAAACAAGGTTCATTTGGCAAACAAAAAAAGAGGCCGATAAAAATCGACCTCTGTGTCAATGCCTTGATGTCAAGGCTTATTTGATCTTCTTGTAGCCGTAGCGGGCCTCGTCGCCGAGTTCGATCTCGATCTTCATGAGGCGGTTGTACTTGGCGATACGGTCGGTCCTGCTGAGGGAACCGGTCTTGATCTGGCCGCTGTTGGTGGCAACCGCGATGTCGGCGATGGTGGTGTCCTCGGTCTCGCCGGAGCGGTGTGAGGTCACGGTGGTGTAGCCGTTGCGGTGAGCCATCTCGATGGCGTCGAGGGTCTCGGTCAGGGAACCGATCTGGTTCACCTTGATGAGGATGGAGTTGCCGGCGCCCATTTCAATACCCTTCTGCAGGTACTTGACGTTGGTGACGAAGAGGTCGTCGCCGACGAGCTGGCAGCGTCCGCCTATGGCCTTGGTGAGCTTCACCCAGCCTTCCCAGTCTTCCTCGCTGAGGCCGTCCTCGATGGAGTCGATCGGGTACTTGGTGATGAGCTGCTCCAGATAGGCGATCTGCTCCTCGGAAGTGAGCTTCTTGCCGTTGGGATCCTTCTTCTTGCCGTCCTTCAGCTGCTTGTAGTCATAGTAGAAGGTGTCACCCTCCTTGAAGCAGAACTCTGAAGCTGCGCAGTCCATGGCGATGGTCACGTCCTTTCCGGGCTCGTAACCGGCCTTCTTGATAGCTTCGATGATGCAGTCGAGAGCATCGTCGATACCTTCGAGCTTCGGGGCGAATCCACCTTCGTCACCGACTGCGGTGGAAAGGCCACGGCCCTTCAGGACCTTCTGGAGTGCGTGGAAGACCTCGGCGCCGATACGGACGGCCTCAGCCTCGCAGCATGCTCCGACAGGACGGATCATGAACTCCTGGAATGCGATGGGGGCATCGGAGTGGGCTCCACCGTTGATGATGTTCATCATCGGGACGGGCAGTACATAGGCGTTGGTTCCGCCGATGTAACGGTAAAGGGGAATGCCGAGATATTCAGCGGCAGCCTTGGCAACTGCGAGGGAGACACCGAGGATGGCATTTGCTCCGAGATTGCTCTTGGTAGGAGTGCCGTCCAGTTCGATCATGGTCTTGTCGATCTCGCGCTGCTCGAGGGCAGACATTCCGATGATGGCAGGAGCGATCTTGTCATTGATGTTCTCGACAGCCTTGAGTACGCCCTTGCCGCCGTAGCGCTTGGGATCTCCGTCACGGAGCTCAAGAGCCTCGTTCTCTCCGGTGGATGCACCTGAAGGAACGGCAGCAGTGCCGATAATACCGCTTTCGAGGACAACTTCAGCCTCGATCGTAGGATTTCCTCTTGAATCAAGGATTTCCCTTCCTGTAACTTGGATGATTCTCATGATTAAATGAATATTTGATAATAAAAAATACGTTCAACCCGAAAGACAAAGATAGTCATTATTCCTCAATTATTTGATAAATTTGTCTTTATCATGAAACTGAAATATCCAATCCTACTGCTTGCCTTTCTGTCGGGCGTCCTGGTGTCAAGCGGCCAGGAGAGACTCCGCCGCGACCAGAGTTTCCTCGGAATCCATTTTGATTTCCATGCCAATCCTTCCTGCACGGGAGTGGGTGCCAACACCACCCCCGAAATGATAGGAACGATCCTGGATATGGTCCATCCCGACTATATCCAGGTTGACTGCAAGGGACACCCCGGTTATTCCAGCTATCCTACCGAAGTCGGGAATCCTGTTCCGGACATCGTGGGGGATCCGCTTGCGGTCTGGAGGAAGGTTACGGCGGAGAGAGGCGTATCCCTCTATCTTCATTATTCCGGAGTCTGGGATTCCAGGGCAGTGGAACTCCATCCGGAATGGGCGGTAAAGGATAAGGACGGGAATCCGAGCAAGAACAATACTTCCGTGTTCAGCCCCTATGTTGACAAACTGCTGATTCCACAGCTCAAAGAACTGGCCGGGAAATATGGAGTCGATGGAGTCTGGGTGGACGGCGAGTGTTGGGCGACTGCCCTTGATTATGGCACCAGGGCAGTCAACATGTTCAAGGAACAGACCGGAATGGATGCCCCTCTCTCTCCGGAAGACCCGGGGTGGTTTGAATGGAAGCAGTTCCACAGGGAGGCATTCCGCAACTACCTCCGTCACTACATCTCGGCTGTACGGTCGGAATATCCGGATTTCCAGATATGCAGCAACTGGTCTTACACCCACCATATGCCTGAGCCGGTGTCTGCACCCCTCGATTTCTTATCGGGAGATTATTCTCCAACGAACAGCGTCAATTCCGCCAGGATTGCAGCAAGGTACCTTTCCGCCCAGGGTGTTCCATGGGACCTTATGGCTTGGAGCTTCAGCAACGACAAGGAACAGCCGGGGCAGAAACCTTCGGTACAGCTGATGAGGGAAGCCGCCGTAACCTTATCCCAAGGAGGAGGTTTCCAGGCTTATTACACCCAGAACAGGGACGGGTCGGTAAAGTTGGAGAAACTCAAGTCGATGGCCGATGTGGCCGTTTTCGCAAGGGCCAGGCAACAATTCTGCCATCATTCGTCATCCGTTCCCCAGATAGCCCTTCTGCTCTCCACTTACAATTACCAGCATCAAATCATTCCCGGCAATCCTGGGGCGTTGTTCCCTAATAACGTTGGCGGTGCGGGAGGCGTCCTTGAATGCCTTCTTGACAGCCAGTACAGCGTGGACCTCCTTGGCGAGAGTACCCTGCTGCCGGACATGAGCCGCTACCCTTTGATCGTGGTTCCGGAGTGTGAGACCCTTTCCGAAACCTTCCGTGACGACTTGCTTGAATATGTTAACCAGGGAGGTTCCCTTCTTGTCATTGGCGAGGAGATGGCAAAACTCTTCTCCGCTGCTTCAGGGGTAGGCCTTCATGGAGACGGATGGTTCTCTGCCGGATTCGGTTCCGGAAAGATCGGTTTCATTCCGACGAAGATTGCCGGTGAATATGATTCCGGCAACAATGCGGATGGAATACGTTCACGCGTGAAATCCGTTGTGAAAGAGCTATTCTCCGATCCTATTGTTGATATTAAATCTTCTCCTTTCGTGGAAATGGCTGTCAGGAAACACGACGGAAAGCTCCAGGTCCATCTGGTCAACACTTCCGGCGACCATAGACACAACATATTCTTCGAATCAATCGATCCCGTCCGAGATATAGAGGTGTCAGTCCGTGTGGACAGGGAGCCTGAGCGGATAGTCTGCCAGCCGGATGGCAGGGACATCAAATTCAACTACAAGGATGGAAAGGCGGTCTTCAGGATCGACAGCCTTGAGATTTACGACATCATTGAAATTGAATAGCCAGGCCTCTATTGTCTCAAGGCCGGTCTGACATTTCGAAGTAAAGCTGTCCGCCCTGTTTCAACCTGTTCCATGGGATTAAACGAGGGTCTATGTCATTGCCGTCAAATGTGGCCGATTTGACGTAGCAGCGGTTCGGACTTGTCCCCGGCGCCTTGATTACCAACTTCTTTCCTTCGTAGTACCCGGGACTCAAGTTGATCTCGACTTGTTCGAAAGCCGGACTTCCCACGCACAGCATGGGATTGTCCGAACAGCCTCCGTCCATCTCAAAAAAGCCAAGGCTGCTCAGGACATACCACGAGCTCATCTGCCCCTGGTCCTCGTCCCCGGGATAGGCATCCCTTTCTTCGATACCGTAGTATCTTTCCTGGATTTCCCTCGCCCATTTATTCGTCCTGTATGGTTCCGAGGTGAAACTGAAAAGATAGGCAGACTGCATGTTAGTCTGGTTGCCGTGATTAATGGTGGCTTTGGTGAAATCATCTCCGGTAGCGTTGAAATTCCTCTTGGCAGATTCGCTCATTCCCCATTCAAGCTTGTTGATGAAAGACCTTTCTCCCATCATTCCGATCAGGCCTTCCATGTCGTGAGGGACATACCATGTAAACTGCCATGAACTTCCTTCGCAGAATCCCGGGGCCTTGTAAGGGTCGAAATCCTCGATGAAGGATCCGTCACGGAGACGTGGCCGGATGAACCCGGTCGAGGAATCAAAAAGGTTTTTCCAAGAGGAGGAGCGCTGGAACAGCGTGTCCGCAAGGTCTTCGTAACCATTGTGGCGGAGGAAAGAGGCCGCGCACCAGTCTTGAAAGGAATACTCCATGGTATTTGATACGTACGACTGGTAATTTGGCCCGTCAAAGTCCTTCCCGTCTGTGTACAGAGGCACGTACCCCAAATCAATGTAATCCGGATAGCTTTCATTGCCGAGCTGTGTGCCGTCTTCCAGTTCTACCTTCGGCGCGGTCTGCTGGTGAGCAATGGCTTCGGCAAGGAGACTGGCGTCAAAATCCCGGATTCCATGCTGCCATGCTGATGCGATGAATGGTATGGCTGGGGATCCGACCATCACCCGGAAATATTTCATCCCAGGATTGCCGACAGGCAGCCAGCCTCCGCGTCTGTAGGTTTGTTCGAAAGTATAGAGCCAGTTCGACATGAATTCCGGATATAGGATGTTATAGAAAGGTCCCAGGTCCCAATGGGTTCCCCATAGGGAATCCCCGCCATAGACCTGCTTCCCCTTTTCGACGACGGCTGATCGTCCAAACATGTCCATCCACTGACCGTTAACATCGTTCCATATTGTCCGAGGGCTGATCGAGCGGTAAAGGTTGGTGTAGAACTTCTTTTTCAGAAGGGCGTCCGGAGTGTAGACCTTGATGCGGTCGAAAAGGCTCTGCCAAACCTCTCGCTGGGCGTTTTCAACAGCCTCGAAAGACCATCCGAAGGGCGTTGTTATCTCTTCCCGGAGATTCAACCCCGCATTTTCAATGCTTACAAGAGAGATTCCGGTACGAAGCTGGATCTGTTCTCCGGCCTGGATTTCAAAATCCAGCCAGATTCCGCAGTCTTCAGACAGATTATCAGCGTAGTCCACATCCTTGACCAAGTCAGATCCGTTCCATGTGTTCATGGCCAGGATCGGCCGGTCGGATTCCATTACGAAGTGAAGGGTGTAAGTCTGGTTGCCATGGTATCCGGATCCCCAGCTTCTGGACGGGATGGAACCTTCAATGCGGTAATCGGATACTTTCCTGACCATGACGTTTTCCACAGTCCAGGGATACTCTCCCGGGAACAAGAAATCCACCAGGACTCTTGGAGCATCGGCTTTATGGAATGTATATCTTTGGAATGAAGCCCTGGTTGTAGCCGTCAATTCCGCAAGGATACCATAATCTGCAAGTTCTACTCCATAGTATCCTATCCTTGAGGTTTCATAACGTTTGTCAAACCTTGAACGGTAACCTGAATCGGGATCCTTTTCAGTGCCGCTTTGCAGCATCAGGGGACCGTTTGCCGGCATAGTCAGCAGTCCGGCCATCGTCCATTCATGGATATGGCTGAATCCCATTATGTTATCAACATTATCCTCGTAGCCGTTCTTCCAATGTGAATCTTCGTTGTCTGGCATGATCTTGACCATTCCGAAAGGCATCCATGGCCCGGGACCGATCATCCATCTCGAACCGCTGCTCCCCATCATCTGATCCACGTAATCGATACTTTTACGGACCGGTTGTTGACCTGTACGGATTTTACCTCCGGCCAGGCGTTTGCCTTCCCATGTCACAGAAATATCGGTTTTCCCCGCCAAATTCGGACAAGGAATTTCAAGCAGGTTCTCCCCCTTCCGGAGTTCGTGTTCCGACACCTCTCCGTCAACAAATATTCTGACTGTGCCAGCCTTGCGGCTTATTGCATGGATGAGGACAGCCGGGCTTGTCTTTCCTGCGGGTAACTCAACCTGATAGGGCGAAGGTTTTATCTCTACAATGGGATTGTACCCTGTATTCACGACTTCTGTCTTTGGATTCCCGCTCAACATTATTGCATCGAGGCTGATGGATTTCCCGTCATATATCCTGAGTTCCAACAGGTTGGCCCCATCTTTCAGAACGCCTGGCGGAATGGTGAAAGTGATTTTCCCGGCACCCTGGCCGATGTCCATCCACTGTTCGAATTCACCGATTCCAAGGCGCATCCTCATGCGCGACTCCCAATCAACCTCAGTGAGATAAATGTCCAGAAAGAAAGGGTCATCCTTACGGACGCCTTTCAATGATACTACTATCTTGCTTTTTATCAGTGTCGGACCTCCCCAATGGGAAGCTCCGGCAAAGGGGGCGAAGGGGCCGGGAATTACGAACGGGAAAGCCGAAGCATCCTCATCCTTCATATAGAAATAGTGGTTTGCGTCCGCAAATCCCGAAGAAACATATTCGCTCTGCCTGTCGGGGGCCAGGGCGAATTCGTTGCTGGAACCATCGACTTGACCGATGGATGCCAGCACCACTATTGCAGATAGAATGACCTGGAGCATATTCAGAGTATCAAATATTTATTGGAGACCCCAATCCTTGTTGGGATCAGGTCCCATTTCCAGTTCAAGGGTTCCCCCTCCGAGCAATTCTGAAGCAGGGAACTTGAAAGAATTCCATTCCCTTCCATTGAGTTTGGCGGACTGGACATAGATGTTCTTCCTTGATGCTCCGTTGGCCTTGATGACGAACCGGTCCCCACGTCCTTCCCTTCCGTCGAGATGTATCACCGTCTCCGGGAAGATCGGACTTGAGATTTCATATTGAGGTTCGGCATTGCATCCTCCGTCAATTTGGAAAAGTCCAAGCGAAGTCATTACAGCCCAGGCGCTCATCTGTCCCTGGTCCTCGTCTCCGAGGTAGGCATTGGCAACGCCATAGCCGTAGTACCTGTCAAGGATGGAACGGCTCCAGCGCTGGGTGTTCCATGGTTGGCCGGCATAATTGAACAGGTAGGCAAAGTGCATGGATTGCTGGTTTCCCTGAACTACCGGATGGTCCCAGTACTGATCGTTAGGCGCATTGTAGCGCCAAGCCTCATCCTGGTTGAAGCCCCAGAGCAGACGTTCGGTAAACCTCTCCTGGCCTATCATTTCCACGAGGGCCGGAACATCCTGGGGGACGAAAAAGGTAAGTTGCCATGCGTTTCCTTCGACGTACTGGCGGTTTGCTCCGCTCCTGAACGGATCGAATCCTTCCATCCAGTTTCCATCGCTGTCTTTCATGTGGCAGTAACCATCGTCATCAATTACGTTTTTCCACCAGTATCCCCGGTCGTTGAATACGCTATAGACATCGTCCTTCCCAAGGGACTTTGCCAACTGCCCTACGGTCCAGTCATCGAAAGAATATTCCATGGTGTTCGAGAAACGTCCTTTGTCGTAGGGTACATAATGGTATTTCATGTAATGCGCGAGGTCGCGGTTTCCGGCAAAACCTTTGAATACCTTCTCCGCGGGAGTTGTCTGCATCTTCACCGCCGCTTCCAGGGCTTTCTTAGGGTCGAAACCCCTTATACCCATCTGCCAAGCGCTGACAATGAGAGGTATCTCATGCTCCGCAACCATGACCGGAATGTAGTTAAGGCCTGCAGGGCCCTTCGCGAGCCAGCCATTGGCCTCATACATGGCGAGCTGTGACCTTACCCATCCGCGTGACCATTCCGGAGTGACAAGGTTCCAGAATTGATTGAGATTCCAGAATGTGTTCCAGAAAGCATCGCACCCCAGCATCACGTCCTCTTCCGGATTCTCCACCTTGTGGAGGTTGCCGTCAGTGGATATCCATTCACCGTTGACATCACTCCAGATGTTGCGGCTGCAAACAGCCCTGTACATGTTGTTGTAGAACCTTGACTTCTCCAAGGCGTCATCGGAGTCTATCTCAATCCTTGCAAAGATGTCGTTCCAGGTCGCTATGTTATTGTTCATCACGGCTTCAAAGTCCCATCCGAAAGGAATGGTAACCTCTTTCTCCAGATTTTCGGCTGCATTGTCTATGCTGACCAGGGAGATTCCGCTCCGGACCTGAACCTTTTCTCCCTCTTCAGGATCAAAGACCGCAAACACCCCGGCAGCATCACATTCTCCCCATTTAAAGTCCGAGACGTTTTCCTCTATCCTTCCGTCAGACCAACACCCTATCCTTTTGACAGGCCTGTCAAATTCGATTACGAAATGGAGGTGGTAATCCTGGTCGGCATCCCTGCTCCACACGTTTGGAGAGTATTCATGGCAGTATCCTTCCAGCCTCGTGTCTGAGACCTTCGTGATGCGTGCGTCCTTGATGATGATACCATATTCAGCCTGCGGCTTGAATTCCAGAATTATCCTTCCTTCGCCACGGTCGGTAGGGAACGTGAACCTTTCGAAGCCGCAACGGGTAGTGGCAGTAACTTCAGCCAGGATGTCGTAATCGGTCAAAAAGGCGCTGTAGTAACCTATTCCTGCCTTTTCCGACCGTTTGTCGATCCTGGACCGATAGCCCTCGTCATCCTTCCTTTGATCTCCGACCTTCGTCATGAGAGGACCATTGGCGGCCATAATCCCAAGGCCTGCCATAGTCCATTCATGAATATGACTGAAGCATCCTATGCTTTCGAAAGATGGCTGGTATCCGGCCTGCCATCCGGAATTCTGGTTGTCCGGGCTCATTTTCACCATACTGAAAGGCATCCATGGGCCTGGAGCTATCATCCAACGTGAATGTGCCGTACCAGTCCTGGTGTCCACATAACCGGCCGGGGTCTGGTTTTGTTGGGACGAACGGAGAACCGTTCCGGAAGCCACCTTCCTGCCGTCCACCAGAACCTTGTAACTGCTTTTTACCGATTCCTTGACTGAAGCCATCGGAGCTTCCAGGATGTATCGTCCCTGCTCTAGGGTTTTTCGCATGATGCTCTTTCCGTCCACCTTGATTTCGAGAGAAGGGTCTCCTTCCAAATGCTCGATATCAACCAGCAGGGGTTGGATATCATCCCCAAGCTGATAATCAGCAGCTTTGACATCGCGGACAAATACTCCGTGAGGCCGCCTTACCTTTATTCGTGAAGGACCGAGAAGCTCGATTTGATCGAACAGGATCCATGAACCATCAAGGACGCTTATGGTCAAGATGTTCGGTCCTTTGCGAAGGTCTTCTCCATTCAGCGGCATCTCTATAGTGCAGGGAGAAGCGTTGGAAAGTTTTCCGGTTATTCCCAGAGTGTCAGTAACCGGCTCGGTCGTGCCGGGCGCCGGAAGCGACGACAAGTCTATTCCTTCCTTTGTGAGCTGGACTTTATGGTCTTTTTCATTCAGGCTGATCTTGACCAGGGGGAGGAACTTTGTCGCATGGTCGGCAAGGTGGATCTTAAGGACATATTTTCCCTTATCAACAGGTTTTCGTCCAAGGTCGAAAAGGATGTTCACACAATGTGTCCTCCAACCGGCCGTAGACCAGGTACCGCCCCATGTGTCTGCCGGACCTGGCAGAACATAGGGGAAGTCCTTGGCCGGGTCGGACCAGCCAATGAGAAAGAACTTGTCCTCGTAACCGAAATCGTGTTCGATGAAGTCCTTGAATCCGTCGGGGGAAAGGGCGAATCCTTCTGCAGAACCGTCTTTTTCGCCGATTTGCCAGATGACCTTGTCTGATTTTCGGGCTGTGGCGTCAATTGATGTCAGACAAGCTATTATTACAAACGCCGATAAAGCTTTTAAGTAGTATTTCATATGGCAAATCTGCCGTTCGTTTTACAGTGCTGCCAGAAGGTCGGACATAGACCCGACAACCTGGTCGAAAATCTTGTACATCAATTCCGGCTCCTGCTTTTCAGGAATATATACAATTGTCTTGAGTCCTCGTCCGGCGAACCATCCGGCTTCCGCATGGGCGGACCTGCCGCAAGGAAGGACCAGGACGCATGAATCCGCCCAGAGCATCGCATCCAGGTCGGCCTTGAAACCTTTCTCAGCCACGGGATGATGGAGATTGGAAATATATTCATCAACCGACCACTCCTGCCAGTCTTCTCCTACATCCGACCAGTGGAATCCTCCGGGGTTGTCTTTAGGGTTCCTGAAATCATACACTTCATGCCCGGCTTCCTGAAGCCGTTTCACTACCTCATGCTGGTACGCATTGCGCCAGCTGGATGCAACATAAATCTTAGCCATCTGTTAATATGTTTCAAGATCCTGCCACGAAGGGAAGGTGGGGAACTTTGCGTGAGGTTCAGTCTGGTACCAGAAAGTGGTTGCAGCAATGTCGGAATGCTGTGCCAGATACCTCTTGTCTTTCCTCCAGCCAAGGTCCTGGAGGGTGATCTTAAGGTCTTTTTGGAACCGGACAGGATCCATTATGTGCCATCGGTACATTCCGAAGCGCTCTTGTGACTTGTAGGTCCCGTCAGGACGGATGACCTGGCAGAGTCCGGCGTACGGAGTGCAGAACGGGACGTACTGCCCTCCGATGTCGAAGTTGTAGGAACCGCAGAAATAATCCTCCGTCCCGGTTCCGCAGATTGTAGGATACTTCTTGTCTCCGTCGATGAAGAACTTGATTTCTCCTTCACCCCACCATCCGGTGTTATGAACTCCGAGAGCGATATAGACTCCCACATAGTGGCCCTGTCCCTTGATGCCGTCAATGACCGTAAAGTCCGAGCTCTCGTTCCAACGGGTGCGGCGGAACTGTGCATGGAAGTAGGCTGCGTCGGCCGGTACTTCGGTGAGGGTGTAGTCAATCTGGTAGTAAAGATGCATCTCCTCGCTGTCGTTGACGTTTTCCATCGTAATCTTGCATTTCTTGCGGAAAGGCATAGACCAGTAGCAGTTGAAAGCCCTGCCGGGATTGACACAGACGGGGAGGGAGACCAGAGGAGCATATTCATTCCAACCCATGCAGAAGAAGTCTGCGATCGGGCATTCGACCGAAGGGGTGGGCTCGTCGTCCCAGTAGATCCGGATGATGGTATAGCGCCAGACTCCGGTAGGGGTCATCCAGATGTGCTGGATTGCACCGGGACCGTCAATTTCTGCGATGGTTACGGTTTCTCCAGACCCGATGTAGATGTAAGGATTGACCTTCCAGGTCTCTCCCAGATCCCGGGCGGCCATGGATGCGTTGTTGACGTTACGGGTGATGTTCTTGGCATCGGGAACAGCCATGCCACCCTTGCCTTTTTCCCCGGTGAAGTTCTCGGGGCTTATCGATCTTGTCTGGGCCTTGGACAGCCTTGAGAGGTTGCCAAGGTTCATGTCGAGTCCGTTGAAATCCTGAGCGGACACCGTCAAAGCAAAGAGACCTGCCGCAATGACGGAAATAATCTTAAAAAACTTCATAAATAATTGGTTATTAATATATTAATTGTCTAAAGTCCTTAACCCTATGGAAGGTGACCAGGTCTCCGTCATGGGCAGTCCTGGCCCTCTCATCCCCGGAACGGCTAACTATCAGCAGGTCGTCTCCTGAAATCATCATCGTGGCATAATGCCGTGAAGCGTTATCGGCAGGTCCTACGGCCACAAGTCCTGCGAAAGTCCAATGGATAAGGTTGGGAGAGAAAGACAGGGCAAGTCTCCTGCGGCCGCTCATCCTACCGTCGATCTGGGAATGAAGGAGCCAGTAAAGCCTGCTTTCCGGATCGTAACAGACGTAGAACTTCAGGTCCGCTCCAGGAATATGTGCGAAATACATATCCCCATCCTTGTAGTGGAGTTTCTCCACTGCCAGGCTGCCGTCTTCTTTTTCAACACCCTTCATCATCACTCCGATGTCAGGGAATCCGGTGTTTGCCCTCATCATAAGCACTACGCTTTTTCCAGTAGGGTCATAAAATGGATTGTTTTCGTCGAATACCCTTACCACATTTGTCTCCAGCAAACCAGGCTGGCCTTCCTTGACAACCGGAATACCGGAAGGGCGGGAGGCTTCCATGTCTTCGTCAGGATTGTAAAGTTCCGAGAATTTCCAGTTAGCAGGATCTGTCAGGTCCGCATTGACTTTGGCCTGCATAAGAACAGGACCTACCCCTGGCCATTTATGACCTTCGGCGACCCACTTCTCATAGACCAGGGTTACCTTGCCGTCATGGATATCCACAGGGGTGCAGCTCTGGTGCCAGCGTGGTTCCGGGCAAAGGACGGACACTTCAGACCAGGTCTCGCCGTTGTCGTCGCTCCTGGTTATCAGCAGCCTTCCGGAATGGCCTATCATGTAGAGGGATTTTCCTGCCTTGAACAATATCTCGTGCATCATCGGAATCCTGTTGGAAGTTTCCCTCCAGGTCTTTCCGTTATCGTCGGACAGGAGGACCCTTATCTGGTTTCCCGCCTTGAAGTCTCCGAAATCCGATTTCGGACCGTCCAGGAGATATGTTCCCGGGCCACCGTAATCAACCGACACGATGAGGCGGCCATCGAATCCTTCCACGATGCCGGGAGTGTAAAGGAATATGCTGTCAGGTCTCGGGGATTCCGCGATCACCGTTTCAGTTCCAACCATCCTCGAAGGATTACGGGAACAGCTTGCCAGGAACAACCCCAAAAAGGCAGATAGCGAAAGGAAAACAAGAAATCTTTTCATCACCTGTCGAAATTACGGGAAGCGAAGGGAAGGGCCATCCGGAGTGCAAGATGCCAGTATTCCCAATTGTGTACCCCGTTCCTGATACGGAGCTCGTCCTTGACATTTTTGGCCTTCATCTTCATGTGGAGGTCAAAGGAGAGTTGTACGAGGAAGTCATCATCACCGCAGTCAAAGAACCATTTCACGGTCCGCAAAGCCTCCAAGGTAGCTTCGTCAGCATTGTCGATGAAATCGAGGGCAGAGTGGTCACGTACTGCCTGGCACACCAGGTACAGCTTGTCCTTCTGGGTATTGTTTCCTCCGACCTGTCCAGATTCGTTATCAAGCCATGCGCTCATGGCATAGCAGCTTGAGAACATGTCCGGATGCCTCTGGCAGTACACTGTGCTTCCGCCACCTCCCATTGAAAGGCCCATTACGGCCCTGTGGCCTTTATCACCGATAATCCTGTATTTCTTTTCTACCATGGGGATGAATTCCTTGAAAAAGAAATCCTCGTAATTCCATCCCGGCATGTTGAAGTAGCCGTTCCAGACATTATGGGTGTCAGGGTCTCCTGCATTGGGCATTATGATTACCATCTCGTCAGCTTCTCCGGAGGAAATCAGTTCATCAGCTATTGGTTGCATTAATCCTTTCTTGACCCATGATTCATAGGTGTCGCTGAGTCCATGAAGCAGATAGACAACCGGATATTGCTTGTCTGTCTTGTCAAAGCCGCTCGGAAGATAGACATTGAATTTCACTTCTGATCCGAGAATGCGGCTTTGAACACTATCGGTAATGACTTTTCCGGCCCTCGCTGCTATGGCGGGGACGATAAGCGCGATTAGCGCCAAAGAGAGGAATCTTTTCATATTTTTGAGTGTGAACATATAAAAATAGTGATTATATTTGATAAACCGCATATAATATCGCTTATGAAAAAGACACCTCTGTTCATTTTTCTTTGCATGATTTTGATGGCGAGTTGTTCTGAGACTCCGGTAATAGTTCCAACCGACCGCCCTTGCGCCGACCTTGAGTCTGCTGAAAGGATGTTCGGGACATGGACTGACAATCCGGCTTCCATTCCTGTCTCTTTCGTCTATGGTGAAGAGGTCCACAATGGTCTTGAAGGACTTGAACTGTTGTCAAATACAGTCTCCAAGGTCCCGTCCGGCCAGAATTTGAAGGCGGTTTTCCGTCTTGACGGGGATGTGCGGCTGACGGTTGACGCATTTCTGAACACCGAGTTCGGCGAGACTGAATATACGGTCTGGATCGAGAACAATGGTACCGTACCAAGCAAGGAAATAAAGGAATTCCTGACAGCTGTGATTCCTTTCGAAGGGGAGGATCCGATGTTGAGAGGCTGCCTCGGTGACCACACTAACCTTTATGCGGATTATCAGACAGAACTTAAGGACACAGTGGTGAGCTTCGTGTCTTCAAACGGCAGGGCTACCCACATAGTATTTCCGTATTTCGACCTGGTCCATGGGAATGGAGGTACCCTCCTGGCTATCGGATGGGCGGGAACATGGCAGTCTGAATTCTGCAATGAAGGTTCCACTACGGTTTGGAAGGCAGGTAACTGCAATGATTTCGACTCGGTCCTCATGCCCGGGGAGAAGATCCGTTCGGCTTTGGTGGTGATGCTTCCTTACAAGGGACGGAACCGTGACGATGCTACCAATCTGTGGAGGGAATGGTTTATCAAATACAATATGCCAAAAGCTGATGCCAGCGGCAACAGCATCCAACCGTTCTCGACGACCTGCTTCGCGGCTGACACAGGCCTGCCCAATTCGGACGGATCCATTTCCGAGCGTTTCTACACCTGGAAGCGGACTTTGGAAAGACTGGTTTACGAAGATGTAAAACCGGATTTCAGGTGGTTCGATGCCGGCTGGTATTTCGATCCCAGGGGGGAGACCGTTCCTACGGACTGGTACGGCACCGTGGGAACCTGGGAACTGGACACGGTGAAATGGCCGGGGAAGACCTTCCTTGAGTCCAATGAGGCCTGTCATAAGGAAGGTATGAAGGTGTTGGTCTGGTTTGAACCTGAGAGCGTCTGCGACGTTGAGGACCTTGCCAAGAATTATGGCT
>JAEEGH010012540.1_pt1 | contig 18974 bp, 10 predicted proteins | sample 9134181 | NCBI WGS metagenome assembly JAEEGH01 (sample SAMN16246544, study PRJNA631951) | gut metagenome | biome: gut microbiome; feature: rumen; material: DP-attached | host: Bos | place: Iran: Karaj | collected 2018-10 | reverse complement strand
CACCGACGACGTGGTAACCGAAGCTGACATCCTCAAGGGCAGCGTTAAGAACGAAGCGACGGCAGACGGCGACAACGAATCCGAAGATCCGACCGATCCGGGCGACGACGAAGTCGAAGATCCGACGGATAAACCGGATCCGAGCCTGAAGGTGGAGAAGGAAACGACCTCCACGCCGGCAAACGGCAGCACGTACGCGCTGGGCGAGACGATCACGTACAAGATCACGGTCACGAATGACGGCAACCTGACGATCACGAACGTCAAGGTGGACGACGAACTGACGGGCCTGCACGAGACGATCGAATCGCTCGAGCCGGGTGAGAGCAAGGTGTTCACCACCGAATATGTGGTAACCGAAGAAGACATCCTTGCGGGCAAGGTCGTGAACGAAGCAACGGCGGACGGTGACAACGAATCCGACGATCCGACCGATCCGGGTGACGATGAGGTCGATGATCCGACGGAAGATCCGAAGGGCCACATCACGATCACGAAGGTGACGACCTCGACTCCGGCAAACGGCAGCACGTACGCGCTGGACGAGGAGATCACCTATAAGATCACGGTAACGAACGACGGCAACCTGACGATCACGAACATCAAGGTTGTCGACGAACTGACCGGCGACGAGTGGACGATCGCGAGCCTCGCTCCGGGCGAGAGCAAGGAGTTCACGGCGGCTCACAAAGTCACCGAGGAAGACATCCTGGCGGGCGAAGTCCTGAACGTTGCAACCGCAACGGGCACGAGTCCCGATCCGGAAGAGCCTGACGTACCGGTCGAGCCGGGCGAGGATCCCGAACCGACGGATGAGAAAGACGCGAAGCTCACGCTGACGAAGGAAACGACCTCCACGCCGGCGGACGGCGCATACGTCCTCGACGAACAGATCACCTACAAGATCACGGCGAAGAACGAAGGCAACGTCACGCTGACGAACGTCAAGATCGTCGATGAACTGACGGGTGACGAATGGACGATCGACAGCCTCAAGCCGGGCGAGAGCAAGAGCTTTGACTCGGCGGCATACACGGTCACGGTGGACGATGTTGTGGCGGGCAGCGTGAAGAACGTTGCAACCGCAACGGCAACGGATCCGGAAGGCGAGACCGTTGAAGCGGAAGCAGAGGTCGAAGATCCGACCAAGAAGCGCGACGACAACGACGTCGATCCGGAACCCGATCCGGATGATCCGGGCGAGTCGATGGATGCGGACGGCAAGAGCATCACGGTCGTCTACGACGGCAAGGAGCACACGGTGAGCGCGAGCGCAACGGTTGCAGACTCCAAGATCGAGTACAGCACCGACGGCGGCGCAACCTGGACCGAGGAAGCACCGGTACGCGTGGATGTCGGCACGACCGAGTTCATGATCCGCGCAACGCATCCGGCATACGAAGACGTAGTGAAGGAAGGCTACAAGCTGGAGGTCATTCCGGCGCCGCTGACGATCAAGATCGACGACAAGATCAAGACGCAGGGTGATCCGGATCCGGAGTTCACCTACACGGTCGAAGGCCTTGTCGAAGGCGAGACGATTCCGGAAGGCGTGATCGTACTGACGCGTGATCCGGGCGAAGCGGTCGGCACCTACCCGATCCACGGCTCCGTAGTGAAGTTCATGGCGAGAGCGACCGAGTTCAAGGCGTCGAACTATGACATCACCTTCGAAGAAGGTACGCTGACGATCGAGAGGAGAATCGATGACAACCCGACGCCGCTGGCGGTATTCGGAGTATTCTCGTTCTACTTCATCTCTGACACGATGCTGGAGAAGGAAGGCGTACGGAATGACGCATACAAGTCGATGATCAACTGGGCGGCGGAGAATCAGGAAGCGCTTGGCGCGCTGGCACTGGTCGGCTCCGGTAACCTGGTGAAGAGATACGACGATGCAGATGCATGGAAGTATGCGAAGGATACGCTGAACACTCTGGCCGACACGCTGCCGTACTTCAACGCAGCGGGCCGCACGGATGTGAACGGCGACGAGATGAACTACGACGCATACACGGAGAACGGACTCTGCAAGGCACAGAACAAGCACGATGACGGAAAGGTCTGGTACCAGATCTTCGAAGAACAGCATGTGATGCTGGTCGGTCTCGGCTACCAGAAGGTTGCGGAGACGGACGAAGAGCAGGAAGCACAGGATGCATGGATCAAGTACGTGAACGACGCGATCGCGGCGCACGAGGACTACTTCGTGATCCTGACGCTGAATGACTTCGTGGATGCAGCGGGCACGCTGAGCGCGTTCGGCGCACTGGTCGAAGAGCGCATCGTGGCGGAGAACGAGAACGTCGAGCTGATCCTCTGCGGCAACGCGGAAGGCGCAGTGCACTGGACGAAGACGTACGGCGAACGCACAGTCGACGCCGTCATGTACAACTACCAGGCGGACGAAGAGAAGGGTCTCGGCTTCATGAAGATCATTACGATCGACGGAGACACGAGCACGATCACGGTAGCGACATACTCGCCGGTCATGGATACCGATACATACGACGAGTCGAAACCCGATAACGACTTCTTCGTAATCGAAAACGCGTTCTGAGTCAATCAATCAAAGATACCCTCCCATCCCGGGAGGGTATCTTTTTTATGCGGTCAGCAGATGGGTATCTGCCGACCGGTTTGCAGCCCTCGTCTAAAATGCGCCGCATTTCCGGGCGACGAGGGCTGAAAGGTGTCAAATGCACCGCGCATGTCGCTGCATTTGACGATGGATAGCCGATCTGGGGCGATCCGCAGGCACGGAGCGCGGCGCAAAAGACGAAGGGACGGAACACTTTGCGCAGGCGAATTTCGGTGATCACGGTCGGCGGACGGGGCAAATACGGCAAAAGAATCGAAAAAGTTCTTTTCTTTCGCGGAAAATTTGATATAATGTAGTCAATCCAACGGGAGGAAAACAACATGAACAGTTCTTCGGATTCCAACGAAAGAAAAAGACGGATTGTCTCCGGAACGGGCAGCGTCAAAAAACGCAGCGAAAATCCGGTGCAGACAAACGGTCCGGTCGGTAAAAAGGACGCGTATCAGGGCAGAAAAACCCAGTTCGCGAGCCAGAAGCCGAACGGCTCGCAGCAGAGCACGGTTTCGCAGGGGACGGTGCTCGGCGGCGGCGAACAGCAGAATACGCAGCAGCCTTCGTTTGTGCAGCAAACGGCGCAGGGCACTGCGGGACGCGCATCCGGCGGCGGCAAGCTGATCCGGCTGATTCTGATCGTCGGCGTGATCGTGATCGTACTGCTGCTGCTTCGCTCCTGCCTGTGCAGAAGCGGCTGCGGCGCGGCGAGCATTCTCGGCGGACTGACCGGCGACAACGGCGGCAGCGACGTCGATATCGGCAGCATCATCGGCGGCAATACGGACACCGGCAATACGGGCAATTCGAACACCGGCGACGCGTCTTCGCTGTGGACGCAGCTTCTTTCGAACGACTATGACGCGGCGGACAGCACCGCGGCGTCGGCGCTCTCGGCCTCGACGTCGTATTCGGATGCGGATCTGACCGTATCGAACAAGGCGCGTTCCCGCTATACGCAGATTCTGGGCAGCGGCAGGGACGAAGTCACGGTCATGGTCTACATCTGCGGCAGCGATCTTGAGAGCGAAAACGGCATGGCGACCGCGGACCTCAACGAAATGCTGCATGCGAACCTCAACGACGAGCAGGTGAACGTCATCGTGGAGACGGGCGGCGCGAAGAAGTGGAACAACTCGGTCATCTCCGCCAAGACGAATCAGCGCTACCGCGTGACGAGCAAGGGCCTGCAGGTCCTGGATCGCGACGTCGGCAAGAAGAGCATGATCGATCCGAACACGCTGGTCAACTTCATCCAGTACTGCGCGAAGAACTATCCCGCAAACCGCAACATGCTGATTCTGTGGGATCACGGCGGCGGCTCGATCTCGGGCTTCGGCTATGACCAGAACTACAGCGGCACAATGACGCTCGACAAGCTCAACAGCGCGCTCAAGAAGGGCGGCGTGAAGTTTGACTTCATCGGCTTCGACGCCTGTCTGATGGGCACGTTCGAGACGGCGGTTGTGACCGAACCGTATGCGGACTACCTGATCGCGTCCGAGGAAGCGGAGCCGGGCTGCGGCTGGTACTATACGAACTGGCTCTCCCAGCTTTCGAAGAATCCCGCCATCGGTACGGTGGAGCTTTCGAAAACGCTGATCGACGATTTCAACAACGTCTGCAAGAAGAACTATCCGGGCTGCAACACCACGCTTTCGATCGTGGACCTTGCGGAGTTTGCGGGCACGGTGCCCGAGGCGTTCAACGCGTTCTCCGGCGAGCTTTCCGACATGCTCGACGCATCGGAATACAAGCAGGTTGCGGATGCGCGTGCGGATGCGCGCGAGTTCGGCACGACCGCGAAGGCGAACCACATCGACCTGATCGATTTTGCGAACAAGATCGGCAGCAGCAAGGCGAAGGCGTTTGTCAAGACGCTGCAGAGCTGCATCAAGTACAACCGCACGTCGGTCTCGATGAAGAACTCGAACGGGCTTTCGATCTACTTCCCGTATTCGAGCTTCAAGAGCATGAACAACGCGGTGGCGATCTATGACTCGATCGGCATGGATGCGGACTACGCGCGCTGCATCAAGAGCTTCGCAAGCCTTGCGGCGGGCGGCCAGATCGCGACGGCAGGGCAGTCCTCGCCCTTCGGTTCGCTGTTCGGCGGGTATGAATCCGGCGCATCGAGCTATTCTTCGAGCGACATCCTTTCCACGCTGCTCGGCGGCTCTACCGATTCGGGCGATCTGCTTTCGTCGCTGTTCGGCGGTTCCGCGCCGGCGACCAGCTCCGGGGACTTCCTCGGCAGCATCCTCGGCGGCGATTCCTACGGCTGGTTTGATTCGGGCAGAGTGTTGAGAAGCGGCGAGATGTACGATCAAAACACGCTCACGATCGACGACCTGGAGCTGACCGAAAAAGGCGACGGCTACGTGCTCAAGATGAGCGACGAGAAATGGGCGCTGGTCGAATCCGTACAGCTCAACGTGTTCGTCAAGGATCCGACGGGCGACGGCTACTTCGACCTCGGCATGGATAACCGGTATTCGATCAAAAACGGCGAGCTTTCGATCGAGTTCGACAACACCTGGCTTTGCCTGAACGGGCAGGTCGTGCCGTTCTACTTCATCGGCCGCGTAGAGGACGGCAGCAACTGGGCGGACGTCGGCCGCGTACCGGTGCTGATCAACGATGTGCGCTACGATCTCATCATCGTGTTCGACAACGAGAAGGAGGAGAACGAGTACGGCTACGTCGCGGGTGCGCAGCGCGTCTACGACAACGGCGAGACGGAGAACGTCGCGAAGGGCTTTACGCCGCTGAAGACGGGCGATAAAGTCGACTTCATCTGCGACTACTACAGCGACGGCGGCGACTATCAGGCGACGTACAAGATCGGGCAGCTCACCGTGAGCGGTGCGCTCGAGGTCGGCTACATCGACCTTGACGATGCGGAATGCGACGTCACCTACTGCCTGACCGACCTCTATCACAACGAATTCTGGACGGAAGCCATCACCTTCCAATAAGGCAAATCACAATCGAAAACGCTCCGGAGCGATCCGGAGCGTTTTTTTGTGCAGAGATCCTTCGACGCAATGCGGCATCGGTTGACGGGACGGGCGGCATATGCCGCTTGCCGTTCCGATGCGCGCGGCTTGTCATTCCGAACGAAGTGAGGAATCCCGGAACGCAGGCTGTTTTCGCGATCCGGAGCGTTTTTTGCAAGATTTTACAACTCTGTGACAACTCTGTGACAACTTAGACGAGTTTTGGACGAATCTCGATGCTAACATGGAGACAGAAACAGAAGGAGGACGGATGATGAAACGACTTTTTGCATGTCTGCTCTGCCTTGCGATGCTTGCCTGCGTGCCGACGCCGGAACAGGAGTTTGTCGTCAACAAATCGGAGATCGACCAACAAAGCGTACTGACGCAGACCGCGGCGCCGGACGGTGAAGCGCAGCGCCCGATTGCCGAGCGCATCGGCGCGCCCGCGCAATGGACCGAGGAGACCTTCACCCGCAAGGTTCCCTACGATACGCTGACGATCGAGATCGACGCAACGGTGCATGTGCCCGACGTTTCGCGCGTCGGCGTCTATACGGCGACGCTCGATGTGCCGTTTTCCGAAGCGCAGCAGAAGGGCCTGATCTTAAAATATCTCGGCGACGAGCGCCCGTTCGTGATCAAGCCGGACCAGGCATACTGGCGCAAGTGGCAGTATGAGGAAGGCATCCGCGAGATTCAGCGGGACATGGAGAAACACAACCTCGAAGAGGACCAAACGATGCGCGATATTATGCTGCAATCGGACAATGAAAATCTGGAAACCGAAATGGAGAGCTATCGCAGCGCGCCGGAGGACTGGACGCACTGCGAGTGGGACGGCGCGGTTGCCGCGGGACGCGGAGAGAACGCAAACACGCTGATGCTCTATGCGAATACCGACGTGTTTGCGCATTACCGGTCGCTGGTGATCACTGCCGATGTATTTGGGTACGACGACGAATCGAAGCCGGTGCTGGAAGCGGAACCGAATCTGATTCACGTCGGTTCGCGTTCGCCGATCCGCATGGAGCCTGGTACCGACGCGGAACGCGCCGCCTGCGAAGCCGCGAAACAAGAAGTGGACGCATTCGGCGTCGGCGCATTCGAGGTGCTCCGCGTGATGAAGGCGAAAAAGGGACGCTTTGACACCGAATCGGAAGCCGCCGAGCAAAACTGTTATATCGTCGTTCTGAAGCTTTGCGTCGACGGACTTCCGGTGTACGATTTTCAGGCATGGCACGGAAACGATAACATCATGTCACAAGTCTATTCGGAAGGGCTCTATGCGGAGCCGGATTACGGCGTCTATATGCCCTCGCAGACCGGTGCGAAGGTGGGCGTACGCGACGGCAAAGTTGCCATGGTGCATATCCAAGGGATGCAGAAGCTCGGCGACTGCATCAACCCGGACGCGCAGCTGCTGCCGTTTGAACAAATCGCCGAAATCTTCTGTGAGCAGATCGGCTATTACTATTTCACCGGCGATCCCGATCATCCGGATTCCGGCAAGGGCGAGACGCTGCATATCACCGATGTGTATCTGTCCATGCTGCGCATCCGCAAGAAGGACGCGCCCGAAGAATTCCTGTTCGTGCCGGTCTGGGATTTTGTCGGCTACATGGAAAGCAAATCCACGGTATACGACGCGGAGGATCTGGAACGCCTCAAGGTCTGGGCAAGCTCGCTCTCGTATCTGACGATCAACGCGATCGACGGCAGCATCATTGATCGCGAACAGGGATATTGAGCATACCTGCCCAAGGGACATTCATTTTGAAAGGAGATCAAAGAATGAAACGCATTTTATCGCTGCTGCTGACCGTCCTGCTGTTCGCCGCCTGTGTGCCGACGCCGGAGACGGAAGCCGTGGTGCAGAAGGATCAGAACGCCATGCTTGAAAAAGCAGGCGGTACGCTGTCGGAGGACAACCGCCCGCTTGCCGAACAGCTTGCGGTGCCGGAGGGGAACTATACGTTTTCGACGTCGGCGGTGGAGCAGCGGCTGAACATCACGGTCGACGCGCCGGTCACGGTGCCGGACACGGATGCTCTGCCGATCGTCCGCGTACGCAAGGCACGCTTTCAAAAGGAGCTTGCCTTGAAAACCGCAGAATACTTTTTGCAGGGCGAAACGGTCTACGATCGGACGCGCGAGGGTGAGCCGGTCTTTGACGGCGAGATTCGTCCGTATGTCAACGGGGAATACGGCGACGGCTCGTATTATTATTTGAATCTGTCCGATAAACCCACGGTGCGGGCTATCGCGGAAGGCTCCTACAAAACCGTCTCCGCATGGATATCGGCGACGGACAAAGGTTTTTTGGAGAACGATCTGGAGATGCTGGGGTATATCGCCTATGAAGAAGGCCGAACGGTCAACTATTTCGAGGGGGCGGTGCGCCAGGCGGACACGAACAGCGAATCGTTCCGAAAGACAAAGCAACACTGCGACGCATATTTACAGGCAATGGGATTGGACGGCGAATACGTCCTCGGCTATGCAAGCGAGGTGCTCGGCACGCCGTTCTATCGCATCTACTATATGCACCGCGTTAACGGATTCGATACCTACGTCAGCGCGGATGCGATCGAATACAGCAACAGCTACGCCGTCCCGTGGGGCTACGAGACGATCGTATTTGCGGCGGATCGCAACGGGATCATGGAAATGCATTGGAACAGCCCGATTGAAATCAAGGATGTCGTGCAGGAGCGCACCGCGCTGCTGCCCTTCCCGGAGGTCATGCAGCGGTTCGAATCCATGGTCAAGGTCAAATACGCCGTGACGACCGGCGATTTCGGCGGCAAGACCGGCACGATGACGGTACAGATCGACGATATCCGGCTGTGTCTCATGCGCATCCGCGAGCAGAACGGTGACGGCGCGACGGGACTTATGATCCCCGCATGGGTGTTTTACGGCAACAGCAAGCTGATCGAATCGGACGGCACCGAAACCTATAACCTGCGCTACGGAAACGGCTCCAGCGTCCCGCGCGACCTCTTTCCCGTGATCGTGCTGAATGCAATCGACGGCAGTGTGATCGACTTTGCGGAAGGCTTTTGACGCTTTCGCGTTCAGTCTTTCGGGCAGGGGACGCCGACCGCGGCGTCCCGCGTAACATGTGCGGTATTGACCGCAGGATACCGAACGGAGAAACAAACGGTTCCGCGCCCGTATGCAAAAGGCTCGGAACCGTTTCATGCATTTTCTGCGCCGAACGCGCGGCGTTATACGGTGATTGCGCTCTGCCCGTCGCGATGCAGCTCACGGTTGAGCGCATAGGCATAGAGATCGGTGGACAGCGCGTCGATCGCAAGCGACGCGCGCGCGACCTCGGAGCAGTTCAAAAGGTCGGAGTTCCGGAGGATCACCGGTGAGACCGCGCGGCTTGCCATGGCGGACAGAAGTCCGCGTCCGATACGCTTGAGCCCCAGAACGTGCAGATAGAGCTGATCGTAGTTTTCCAGGAGCGCGCCGGTCATGCCGGCGGGAATGTGCAGCAGCGCGGAGACCAGAATGCGCTTGCAGCGCGCGAGCGTGTAGCGCTTGGACTTGATCGCTTCGAGCAGGGAGGGGAGATCGGTCGCCTGCCGCGCGGCGCGGTACAGGACCTGTTCAAAGCCTTCGCCCACGTCCGGCAGCGCCTTGATGTCCTCGAGGGACATGGTGCGCAGCCGGTAGAGCAGCATCGGCGCAAAGCGGTCGAAGGTCACGGGGAACTGCTCGTCAAAGCGCATCGCCGCCGCAACGCTCATCGGCATCGTGTCGTAGACCGATTCGTCGCCGCCCAAAAGCGCTTCGCGAATCGCGGTGGCGCTACTGAGCTTTCCGGTCAGCACGGTGCTGTTGTACTTGTTTCCGATGCGCTGAATCGGCAGCGGCATGATGTTCGGCGCGTAGCGGCGCAGGGATTTCAGGTATTCGACGGCAAGGATGTTGTTCGGCTGCTGCAGGATTTCGAGCTCGTTCTCCGGCACGCCGAGATCGGCGAGCGCGTCGTACTGCGCACGCGGATAGGACTTGCCCTGCTTCATGTGATAGTTGAGATAGACGCGGAAGTTCGCGGGCTCGCGATCCAGAAGGTCCGCAAGGTGATAGAGCGCGTTGACGTCCTCGGTCTCGACGCCGAACGCGAGATCGGTCACGACGCCGGTTGCGGCAAGCGTCATGACGGCGCCCTGCGCAAAGCGCTCCGCGCTCGACACGGCAAACGCGGTCGGGATCTCGGTGACGATGTCGGCGCCGCCCATGACCGCCCATTCGGCACGGGTGTATTTATCGGTGCAGGCGGGCTCGCCGCGCTGCACGAAATTGCCGGACATCGCGACGACGCAGAAGTCCGCGCCCGCCTGTTTTTTGGATTCCTCCATGTGGTAGATGTGCCCGTTGTGCAGCGGATTGTATTCCGCAATGATGCCGATCACACGCATGGTCGCCAGCTCCCTTCCGAACAAAACTTTTTTCATTTCAAGTATACCATTTTTTGCACAGATATGTTAGAATAAATTGAAAATTTATTTTGGAGGAATTTGTTCATGTCATTGATGGATCAGATCAAGGCAAAAGCAAAGGCAGACAAGAAGCATATCCTGCTGCCCGAGGGAACCGAAGAACGCACCGTGCAGGCGGCTGCCCGCATCACGGCGGAGGGCATTGCGAAGGTGACGCTGTTCGGCAAGGCGGAAGAGATCAAGGCGGTTGCCGACAAGTACGGCGTATCGCTCGAGGGCGTCGATACGATCGATCCCGAAACGCATCCCGACTATCCGGCGTATGTCGACCGCTTCTATGAGATGCGCAAGGCAAAGGGCGTCACGCCGGAAAAGGCTGCGGATATGATCAAGAACCCGCTGTTCTTCGCGGCAATGATGATCAAGGACGGCAAGGGCGACGGCTTCGTTTCCGGCGCGATCAACACCACCGGCAACACGCTCCGTCCGGGACTCCAGATCATCAAGATGAAGCCCGGCATCAACACGGTTTCGAGCTTCTTCATCATGGAGATTCCGAACAAGGCCTACGGCGACGACGGTCTGATGATCTTTGCGGACTGCGCGGTCAACATCGATCCGACCTCCGAACAGCTTGCCGAAATCGCAATCTCGTCCGCGGCGAGCGCCAAGGCGCTCTGCGGCATGGACGCGCGCATCGCCATGCTTTCGTTCTCCACGAAGGGCAGCGCGAAGCATGACAACGTCGACAAGGTCCGCATCGCGACCGAGATGGTCCATGAACGCGCACCGGAACTCATGGTCGACGGCGAACTGCAGGCGGACGCCGCGCTCGTCGAAAAGGTCGGTCAGCTCAAGAGCCCGGGCAGCCCGGTCGCCGGCAAAGCGAACGTGCTGATCTTCCCGGACCTGCAGGCGGGCAATATCGGCTACAAGCTCGTGCAGCGTCTCGCCGGTGCGGAAGCCATCGGCCCGATCTGCCAGGGCTTTGCGGCGCCGATCAACGACCTGAGCCGCGGCTGCAGCATTGAGGACATCGTTTCCGTCGTGGCGATTACGGCGGTGCAGGCACAGAACATGTAACGAAAGGAACGGACTATGAAATCGATTCTTGTTATCAACGCAGGCAGCTCCTCCCTGAAGTATCAGCTCATCGACATCGAGACCGAAGAGGTCCTCGCAAAAGGTCTTTGCGAGCGCATCGGCATCGACGGCAAGCTGACCTATAAGCCGACGAACGGCGAGAAGCTTGAGAAGGACGCGGCAATGCCGACGCATCAGGACGCGATCGCGCTGGTGCTCGATGTGCTCGTCGATCCGAAGATCGGCGTCATTTCCGACATGAAATCCATCGCGGCGGTCGGTCACCGCGTCGTCCACGGCGGCACGAAGTTCACGAAGTCCGTGCTGATCGACGACGAAGTCATCAAGATGATCGAGGAGTGCATCCCGCTTGCGCCGCTGCACAACCCCGCAAACCTCATGGGCATCAACGCCTGCCGCGCCGTCATGCCGGACACCCCGATGGTCGCCGTGTTCGACACCGCGTGGGGCATGAGCATGGAGCCGAAAAACTTCCTCTATGCGCTGCCGTATGAGATCTATGAGCAGTATCAGGTCCGCCGCTACGGCTTCCACGGCACGTCCCATATGTTCGTCACCGGCGAAGCGATCAAGCGCATGGACCGCGTCGGCGATCCGAACGTGCGCGTCATCACCTGCCACCTCGGCAACGGCTCCTCCGTGAGCTGCTCGAAGGGCGGCAAGTGCGTCAACACCTCGATGGGCCTGACGCCGCTCGAAGGTCTGCCGATGGGCACCCGCTGCGGCAGCATCGATCCGGCGATCGTGCCGTTCCTCGTGAACCGCATGGGCGCAACGCCGAAGGAGATCGATACCATGATGAACAAGAAGTCCGGCATGCTCGGCGTTTCCGGCGTGTCCAGCGACTTCCGCGATCTGTGGTCCGCCAAGAAAGAGGGCAATGAACGCGCGGCGCTCGCGCTCGATATGTTCTCGCAGAGCGTCAAGCGCCTGATCGGCGCATACTCCGCGGAGATGGACGGCGTGGACTGCATCGTGTTCACGGCGGGCGTCGGCGAGAACGACGCGGCAACGCGCGATCTCGTGATGCAGAACATGGATTATCTCGGCGTCGACTTCGACTTCGAGCTCAACGGGACCGCGCCGCGCGGAAAGGAAGTCGTGCTTTCGAAGCCCGATTCCAAGGTTGTCGTCATGGTCCTGCCGACGAACGAGGAGCTTGCGATCGCGCGCGATACCGCTGCAATCGCACTGTAAGCACAAACGGGCTGCGGATGTTCTTTCCGCGGCCCTTTTTTTGCCGATGGAATTTGCACGCACGGATGCGCGTCCCGCTGCGGACGCCGTCGTTGAATCGATTCGTTCCCGTTTCGGGTTCACAAAGCCCTTTGCCGCCATGCTTGCGCGGCGGGGCCTGGTCGACGATGCTTCGATCACGGCGTACCTGCATCCGGAGGCGCAGCGCCTGCCCGATCCGTTTGCGCTTCGGGACATGGAACGCGCCGTCGCCCGCATCCGGAAGGCGATCGACGCGGGGGAGCGCATCTGCGTGTACGGCGACTATGATACCGACGGCGTCTGCGCGACGGCGATTCTGACCGATGCGCTCCGGCGTCTCGGCGCCGACGCGACCTTTCTGCTGCCGAGCCGGCAGGGCGACGGTTACGGGCTCAGCAACCGCGCGGTCGATGCGATGCGCGCGGACGGCGTGCAGCTGATCGTGACGGTCGACAACGGTATTTCGGCGCATGCCGAGATCGCTTACGCCGGTTCGCTCGGCGTCGATACGGTTGTGACCGACCATCACCGCTGCCACGAAACGCTGCCCGATGCGGACGCGATCGTCTGCGCGTCGCGGGAGGATCAGCCGGATTCGCTCAACTGCCTCTGCGGCGCGTCGGTCGCGATGCTGCTTGCGGCTGCGCTCGGCGCGGAGATCGGACGGTATCTGCCGGTTGCCGCGCTGGCGACGATGGCGGACGTTGTGCCGCTCGGCGCCGTGAACCGCACCATCGTCAGGAAGGGACTGCCGCTCGTTGCGGGACAGCCCGCGCTGGCGGCGCTGCTCGAAGCGGCGGGCGTACGCGAGGTGACGGGGGAAAGCACGCTGTCGTTCATCCTTGCGCCGCGGATCAACGCGGCGGGACGCATGGGCGACGCGACGCGCGCGGTGCGGATGCTGCTGACCGGGGACGATGCGGAGCGGCGGGAGATCGCGACCGAGCTTGAAAGCGAGAACGTGCGCCGCCGGGCGGAGGAACAGCGCATCCTGCACGAAGCGGAGGCGCAGATCACCGAAACGGAGCCGCACATCCTCGTACTGCGCGGCGAAAACTGGAACACCGGCGTGATCGGCATTGTGGCGTCGCGGCTTGCGGAACGGTATCATTGTCCGGCGATGCTGTTCTCCGAGGTCAACGGCGTTTTGATCGGTTCCGGACGGAGCGTGCCCGCAATCGATCTGTTTGCGCTCCTGACGCGCCATAAAACACTCTTTACGCGCTTCGGCGGACATCGGCTCGCCGCAGGCGCAACCCTGCTTCCTGCGCGTTTTGACGCGCTGAGAGAGGCTTTGGACCGCGATATCGGCGAGCAGTACCCAGAAGGCGTGCCGGTCGAGCCGATCCGCTACGAGGATACGCTGGCGCTGTCGGACCTGACGTTCGCGTTTGCGAAGGAGCTGACCATGCTGTCACCGTTCGGCGAAGAAAACCGGATGCCGCTGTTCCGCGTGGAGGGTACGCTGTCCGGCATGCGGGTGATCGGGCGCGACGGCATGCACCTCGGCGCGCGGCTTTCGGACGCGGGCACGGAGATCCGGCTGGTGGCGTTCGGCATGGGCGAGCGGTATGCGCAATGGAGCACGCTGACGCGCGCGCAGGCGCTTGTGTCGGTCGAGCTCGGCAGCTATCTCGGCAGACCGGAGCTTTCGATCCGCGCGGAGGCGCTGCGTGCACCGATCGGGGACGACGCGCAGGCGGCCGTTTCGGCTTGCATTCGCGCGATCCGGTTCAAAACCGCGCTGCCGGACGAACGCACGATGTCCGCGCTGCCGAAAGTTTCGGAAGCGGAGATCCGCGAGACGTACCGGCGGCTGCTTCCGCGGCTGCAGCAGGGCGTCGCGCCCGACTGTCTCGACGCGCGGGAATGCGCGGCGATGCTGCCGCTTCTGGAAATCGGCGTGCTGCGGTTCGAAAACGGCATGTTTTATACACAGACGGTACAGGAAAAGAAACAAATTCGAAAAGCCCTCTTGTATCCGGTGCTGTGTTTGGAGTAAAATATTAGAATCAAGTCCGGCGGGAAGGAGGATGCGCATGGAAGAAGAATTACTGAAACGCTTTCGGGAACAGTTCGGCGAAGAAGCGTCCCAAAAGATGGCGGAGGCGATCGAGTTCGCCTCGCGCGTGCACTGCAACCAGCGCCGCGACGACGGGACGCCGTTTGTGACGCATCCGCTGACCGTCGCGTCCTATCTGCTGGACATGGGCATGGACGCGCCGACCGTGATCGCGGGCATGCTGCACGACACCGTCGAGGACGGCGACAACGTGCAGATCGCGGACATCGAGAAGATGTTCGGGAAGGAGGTCGCGTTCCTCGTCGACGGCGTCACCAAGCTGACCATCTCCGGAAAGCAGACCTACGTGACCAAGAAGCAGGAGCAGACCGAGAATCTGCGCAAGCTGTTTTTGGCGATCGCCGAGGATGTGCGCGTCGTTATCATCAAGCTTGCCGACCGTCTGCACAACATGCGCACGATCGACGTCTGTTCGCCGGCAAAGCAGCTCAAGAAATCCAAGGAAACGCTCGAGGTCTATGCGCCGCTGGCGGACCGCTTCGGCATGGGCGCGATCCGCAGCGAGCTCGAGGATCTGTCGTTCAAATATCTGATGCCCGAGGAATACGAGAGCATCAAGGCGCAGGTCGACGTGCAGCAGAAGGAACGTCTGGAGCTGTTGAGCAGCGCGATGGAGAAGATGAAGGTGCTGCTGAAGGAAGCGGATATCGACGGCACCGTTTCGGGCAGACCGAAGCATCTGTATTCCTCGTACCGCAAGATGCAGCGCAACAACTGCACGCTGCACGAGCTCTACGATCTCATCGCGATCCGCATCATCGTCAACACCGTGACGGACTGCTATGCGGCGCTCGGCGTCGTGCACGCCACATGGAAGCCGCTGCCCGGACGGTTCAAGGATTATATCGCGATGCCGAAGCCGAACCTGTACCGCTCGCTGCACACGACGGTCATGGACGAAAACGGCATACCGTTCGAAATTCAGATCCGCACCAAGGAGATGCACGCGACCGCGGAATACGGCATTGCGGCGCACTGGATGTACAAGGAAGGCCGTCAGGCGATGTCCGAGCTCGACCGCAAGACCTCGTGGCTCAAGCAGGTGCTGGAAGCGGACGAGACGGCGGAGGACAGCAAGGAGTTTGTCGACAACATTCTGAAGGACTTCCTCGGCGAGTACGTCTTCGTGCTGACGCCGCAGGGCGAGATCATCGATCTGCCGGTCGGTTCGACGCCGCTGGATTTCGCGTACCGCATCCATACGAGCATCGGGCACCATTGCCAGCACGCGCGCGTCAACGGCAATGTGGTGCGGCTCGATTACAAACTCAAAACGAACGACGTCGTCGAGATCATCACGTCGAACGCGCAGTCCGGACCGAGCCGCGACTGGCTTTCGATCGTCAAGACGCAGTCGGCGAAGAACAAGATCCGGCAATGGTTCAAGCATGAGAACCGCGAGGAGAACATCCAGCGCGGACGTGAAATGCTCGAGGAATCGGCAAAGCGCCACGGACAGAGCCTTGCGATCCTGATGAAGCCGGAATACTACAACGAGGTCCTGAAACGCCACAACCTCGCGACGGTCGAGGATCTGTATTCGTCGATCGGATTCGGCGGGATCTCCGCGGGACAGGTGCTGCACAAACTCATCGATCTGCGCCGCAAGGAGGAACGCCTCGACGAGATGCAGAAGAAGCTCGAGGAGGGCGATCTCACAGCGAAGAAACCGCTGCACAAGGCGAACCCGAAGGGCATCATCGTCCACGGCGATCCGGGCATGGCGGTGTTCTTCGGAAACTGCTGCAATCCGCTGCCGGGCGATCCGATCGTCGGGTATGTCACGCGCGGCAGAGGCGTTTCGATCCATCGCGCGGACTGCAAGAACGTGCAGAGCCTGATGCAGGAAGCCGACCGCATGATCGAGGTCGAGTGGGCGATGGACGAGCGCACGAACTTCTCCGCTACGATCCGCGTGTTCATCGAGGATAAGCCGGGTTCGCTGCTCGAAGTCAGCAAGGTGCTGCTGAATCTGAACGTCAACATGACCGATCTCAAGAGCAAGTCGACCGAGGACGGCTATGCGGCGATGGAGATCACCTGCACGGTGAAGAACGCCGAGCAGCTCAACATCATCGTGTCGAACCTCAAAAAACTCAAGCAGGTCATGGACGTATTTCGCGTATAGGAGGGCTTATGCGGGCGGTGGTACAGCGCGTGACCGGCGCTTCGGTCGCGGTCGGCGGCGAAACGATCGGCGCGATCGAAAACGGTCTCTGCGTGCTTCTGGGCGTATCGGTCGACGATACGCAGAGCGACGCGGACTACATATCGGAAAAGCTTCTGGGACTTCGCATCTTCGACGACGAGAACGGCGTGCCGAACAGATCGGTCGTCGACATCGGCGGCGCGATCCTGTTGATTTCGCAGTTCACGCTTTTGGGCGACGCCAGAAAGGGCAGACGTCCGAGCTATATCTTTGCCGCGCGTCCGGAGACGGCGATCCCGCTGTACGAGCGCTGCATCGAATCGCTCAAGAGGGCGGTTCCGGTCGAGACGGGACGGTTCGGCGCGGAAATGAAGGTCTCGATCCTCAACGACGGACCGTTTACGATTCTTCTGGATTCCAAGAAAGGATTCTGACATGCTGTTACAAATCATACCCTGCGGTCCGGTCGACGCGAATATGATCTTCGTCGGCGCGGACGGCGGCAAGACCGTTGCGGTCATCGATCCGTCGGACGCCGATCTGGCGCTTGCGGTGCTGAAGGAACACGGCTGGACGCTTTCGGACATCCTCGTGACGCACCGGCACTTCGATCATCTTCTGGGCGTGGCGAAGCTCAAAGCCGAGACGAACGCGACGATCTATATCTCCGAACAGGACGCCTGCGGGCTTTCGAGCAATCTGCAGAGCCTTTCGCTGATGCAGCGCATCTCGATCACGCCGGTGCAGCCGGACGTGCTGCTGCATGACGGCGATATGTTCGAGGCGGCGGGGCTTTCCTTCCGCGTGCTTGCGACGCCGGGACACACCGTAGGCGGGATCACGTATGTGTGCGACGAACAGCGCTGCGCGTTCTGCGGCGATACGCTGTTCCGCGAGAGCTACGGACGGATCGATTTCCCGACCGGCGATTTCCATTCGATCATCCATTCGATCCGCGAAGTCCTGCTGAAGCTGCCGGAGGACTACCGGCTGTATCCGGGACACGAGGAATCCACGACCGTCGCGCACGAGCGCGTTTACAATCCGATTCTCAGCGAGGCAGAACCGTGGTTTGTCTGAAAACCGACGTACCGCAATACGCAAACGACATTGCAGAGGAGATCCGCATGTTTCTGGGGCTCGTGCCGATCACGGACACGGAGGACGGGAACACGGAGCTCTCTGTTTCGGTGACGCTTTCGCGCGAAGACCGGACCGCGACGGCGCGGCTTTTGCCGGACGGCGAGCCGATCACCGTTGCCTATACCTTTGACGCTTCCGATCCGCTGGACCGGAAACGGCAGGAAAAGCGCGCGCTGAAACGCGCCGCGTTTGCGCTGATGCAGCAAATCAGGCCCACGGAGATGCCGTGGGGGAGTCTCACCGGCATCCGCCCGACGAAGCTCTTGCGCGAGCTGTGCGAGCGCGTGGGCGACGAGGAAGCGGTACGGCAGTTTTCGGAAGTGTTCTCCGTGCGCATCGACAAGCTGCGGCTTGCGGCGACGATCAACGCCGTGCAGAAGCCGGTCATCGAATCGGTGCGGCCGAACGATCTCGACGTCTACATCGGCATTCCGTACTGCAAGACGCGCTGCCTCTACTGCTCGTTCGGCGCGGAGCTTGCCAAAAAGAACGCGGTGGAGGAGTATCTGCCGTTTCTGTACCGGGACATCGAAAACGGCGCGCGGCTTGTCCGCGACGGCGGGTATTCGGTGCGCGCGCTGTATATCGGCGGCGGCACGCCGACCGTTCTTACGGCGGAACAGCTTGACGCGCTGCTCGATCATTACGAATCGACCTACGGCACTTTCGGAACGGAATGCACCGTCGAGGCGGGCAGACCGGACACGATCACAAAGGAAAAACTGGAGGTTTTGCGCAGGCACGGCGTCGAGCGCATCTCGATCAATCCGCAGACGATGTCGGACGAAACGCTGAAGCGCATCGGACGCGCGCACACCGCGGCGCAGATCAGGGAGAGCTTCGCGCTTGCGCGATCGCTTGGCTTTTCGTCGATCAACATGGACCTCATCGCGGGGCTGCCGGGGGAGGGCGTCGCCGATATGGAACGGACGCTTTCGGAGATCAAAATGCTCAAACCGGACAATCTCACGGTGCATACGCTTGCGATCAAGCGTTCGAGCAGGCTCAAGGATCAGCTGGACAAATACCCGCTGCCCTCGCGCGAAGACGTCGAACGGATGATCGACATGGGCTTTTCGGCGGCGAAGGAGATCGGGCTCTGGCCGTACTACATGTACCGGCAGAAGTATCAGAACGGCAACCTCGAAAACGTCGGCTATGCGGCGAACGGGAAGCTGTGCGTGTACAACATCGACATGATGGAGGAGACGACCTCGATCCTTGCGCA
>JAEEGH010012536.1_pt1 | contig 18977 bp, 21 predicted proteins | sample 9134181 | NCBI WGS metagenome assembly JAEEGH01 (sample SAMN16246544, study PRJNA631951) | gut metagenome | biome: gut microbiome; feature: rumen; material: DP-attached | host: Bos | place: Iran: Karaj | collected 2018-10 | reverse complement strand
TAAGCGATGTGCCGGGCGTGATGGACGAAAACAAGAATGTAATTCCCGAACTGAGCGAAGCGGACGCCGAAAAGCTGATTGAAGCTGGCGTCATCTCCGGCGGTATGATTCCCAAAGTCCGCGAGAGTTTCAAGTCGATCCGACGAGGACTCAAGAGCATCCACATCGTGGGTTGGAAGGACGCGGAACACTTTGGTAAACAAATTAATGGAGATTTAAACTATGGCACAATCTTGCGCTAACCTGCTCGAACAGGACAAACAAATCATCGCGCCGCTCTACGGCAAGGCAGACATCAACTTCGTGAAGGGCGAAGGCTCTTACCTCTACGACGATCAGGGCAACAAGTACCTGGACTTCGTGGCTGGTATCGCCGTGAACGCTCTCGGTCACCAGAACCAGGCTATCAAGGATGCTGTGGTGGAACAGATGAACCACTTCAACCACATCAGCAACCTTTACCCGAACTATCCGCAGATTGAACTTGGCAAGGCTCTCCTTGAAATCACCAAGTTCGACAAGGCCTTCTTCTGCAACTCCGGTACCGAAGCCAACGAAGGCGCTATCAAGTTCGCACGTAAGTACTTCGACCGGAAGGGCGAAAAGAATCGCCAGAAAATCGTGACGTTCGTGAATAGCTTCCACGGCCGTACTTTTGCAGCTCTTTCTGCTACGGGTCAGCCGGCTATCCGCGAAGGCTTCGGCTCTATGCCGGGTGACTTCGTGCATGTCACTTGGAATGACTGCGCTGCATTGAAAGCCGAAGTCAACAAGGATACTTGCGCGATTATGCTCGAAAGTCTCGCGGCCGAAGGCGGCGTGATGACGCTCTCTGCCGAAATGGTTGCGACTATCAACAGCCTGCAGAAGGAATTTGGCTGTCTCGTCATCGTTGACGAAGTGCAGGCAGGCGTAGGCCGTCTCGGAACCTTCTGCGGTTTCGAAAAGTACGGCCTGAATCCGGATCTGGTTTCCCTCGCGAAGGGAATCGGTGGAGGTCTCCCGCTCGGTGCGGTTCTCCTGCGCCAGAAGATTGCCGACCAGCTCAAGGCCGGTGACCACGGTACGACTTTCGGTGGCAACCCGATTGCTTGCGCAGCTGGCCTCGCTGTCGTGAAGCAGATTCCGGGCCTCCTCAAGAACGTTGAAGAACGCTCCGCCCAGATCAAGGCTGGTCTCAAGGCTCTTACTGAAAAGTACAGTTTCGCCAAGGAAATCCGCGGCGAAGGCCTGATTCTCGGTGTGGCTCTCGACGAATCCATGCCGGTGGGTAACATCATCTCTGCCGCCCGCGCAGAAAAGCTCATGGTGCTTAGCGCCAAGGGCAACGTGCTGCGTATGCTCCCGCCGCTGAATGTGAGCGAAGCCGAAGTGGACGAAGCCCTCGCGAAACTCGGCCACGCGTTTGAAGCAGCTTCCAAGGCCGCGAAGTAATTTTCACGATAAGCTTCGCATGGCTGCGTCCATCGCTGAGCAAAATATGAAAAAGCCGCAGTTTATCGCTGCGGCTTTCTTTTAATTGTTTGCGGCCTATCGCTTATTCTTTCACTGTTGGAGCCTGTCTTGCGACGGGTGCGAGCTGCCCGTGCTTGCGGAACAGGTGCTTCACGAGTGTGCCGAATCCACGCATCACGCGGTAGCGTTCGCGCGGGTTCTTGATCGCCATGATGCCCTGGCGCAGAATGTAGCTCGGACGCAGGTAGAATTCGCGGCGGGCTTTGTCGCAGAAGTCCACAAGTGCCTGGCTGGTGAGTTCGCCACGCTGGATGGTGGTGCGGTGGAAACCGTCCTTGTCCAGCCACTGGTTGTAATCCTTTGTCTGTAGTGCGCCGCTTTCCAAGGCTTCCTTGTAAGCTTCGGTACCTGGGTATGCCATGATGGGGTAGAACTGAGCCGTATTCGGGTTCAACTTCTTGGCGTAGTCGAGCGTCATGCGGAGCGTTTCCGGCGTGTCGCCCGGGTTACCCACCATAAAGCAGCCGTGCACCAAGAGGCCTGCCTTGCGGGCGTTCTTCGTGAATTCGATTGCCTTGTCGGTATTCTTGACACCCTTGTGGATGTTTTCGAGAACTACCGGGCTTGCACTTTCGAAGCCCACGCACATTTCGCGGCCGCCGGCCTTCTTCATGAGCTTGAGCAAGTCGAGCGGCACATCGGCGCGAGCGTTGCAGCTCCAAGTAATCTTGAGGCCGCGTTCCAGAATCAAGTTGCAGATTTCGCGCACGTGTTCGTGGCTTGCGGTAAAGGTATCGTCTTCAAAGAATACTTCGCCGAGGTCATCAAAGTTTTCCTTGATGTACTGCAGTTCGTCCACCACGTCCTTCGGAGAGCGACGGCGGAACTTGTGGCCGTTCAGCGTCTGCGGAATCACGCAGTAGCTGCAGCGGTTCGGACAACCGCGTCCCGAGAGAATCACGATCAGCGGGTTCAGGTTCGCACCGTAGAAATACTTCTTGTAGCAACTGTACAGGTACTTGCGGTAAACTTTGGACACCCACGGGATTTCGTCGAGGTTTTCGATCTTCGGGCCTTCCGGCTGGAAATCGACTGTACCGTCGGCCTTGCGGAAGGCGAGGCCCGCGATGCTAGAAATGTCCTTGATGTCGCCGCGCAGGTAGCGGGCGAGATTCCTTGCGGTGTAGTCCGCCTCGCCGATAATCACGAAGTCGAGGCTCGGTTCCATTTCCATGGATTCGAGCGGCTCGGCGGTAGCGTGCGTACCCATGATAGCGATCTTCGTTTTCGGGAGCGCTTCTTTAATGGCGTGCACCACCTTGAGGTCGTTCAGAATACTCGGCGTGCTCGTACTGCAAACCACGAGCTCGGGGTCAAACTTCTTGATGCCATCCAGAGTCTGCGCGAGGTCGAGTTCCATGGCCGGGCTATCGATGAGCTGAATCTCGTTACCGTCGGCTTCGACAGTGCCAGCGGCGTAGCTCAAAAACATTGGCCAGTAAAGGGTAGAAGACTTGGTCACGCACGGACTGCGCGACTCGCGACTGAACATCGGATGAAATGGGGGATTTAAAAAAGTAATGCGCATAAGCAATGGCAAAATACATAATTATCGATGATAAAGCTACATTTGGTTTCGATGAAAGCGTTGATTTCGTTGTGTATTTCTCTATGCGGGCTTTGCTCGATTGCGCTGGCGCAAAATTCGCCGGCGGTGGCGCTTGATACGATAAAAGAATTTTACGCAGATAATTCTCTGTCCCGCATCTATACGGTTCAGAAGGGAACGGATGTCCGCGAGGGCGTCGCCATCAGCTACCATCCGAACGGAAAAATTGCCGTCGAAGCTCCGTACAAAAACGGCAAGCTGGATGGTGTGTTCAAGAGCTGTTACGACAACGGAAAAGTCTGGCAGACCATCGGTTACAAGGCGGGCATCGAAGAAGGAATTACTACGGTCTACTTCGAAAACGGAATGAAGAAATCCCGCGAAGTCTACAAAAACGGAAACTTGGATGGCCTCACCGAAGAATGGGACGACAAGGGAACCCTTCGCCGCAAACTGCCGTATGTACGCGGACAACTGCATGGCGTTGCAAAAGTTTTCGATGAATTAGGTAGCCTCAAAGAAGAAATGACTTTGGAGCATGGGCTTCGGCACGGGGCGTATCGCCGTTATAGCAAAGGCTTGAAAGTTCTCGAAGCGGAATTCGAACAAAACCGCTGCGTTAAGAATTGTGATTTCTAAACGTATCCTGCCCATTCAGCGGCAACGCTAGGCGAGGCCTTTCGGATTTCTTTGGCGTGTTCACTTTCGTCGGCAAGAGCGATATCGCCGCTTGCAATTTTCGCCTTGATATCTTCGAAAGACTTCGGCTGTTTGGCTTCGGGCAGTTGGTCTCCCGGTACAATGCAAGGGGCGTCAATGGCTGTTTTCGCTTTGTCTTTAACTGGAGTGTATTCGTGGGCGGCAGGAACTTCGTAGAATTTGTCTTCTTCGGGGCACCAGGCCATCAGCTTTTTTCCGTAGACGCAACCCGCGTCGAGCCCAATGAATCCGGGGCGGTTCACGAATCCCATCTTGGCCCAATGTCCGAATACGACTGTCTTTGGCCAGTTAATTTGTTCAAACCATGGGCGGTCATTCCATTTTCTTACAGACAAAAGAACTTCGGGATCCATGTCCTCTAGTCTGACCTTGCCGGGTTCCAAACCTGCGTGGACCAGCAGTGCATGTGGGGTGTCTCTCCACAGGGGCCATGTGCTTACTTCTGCAGCAATGGCGTGCCAAGTTTCCATTGGGAGCTTGGCAAAACGGGCGCGTTGCTTTTCGGTCCAACCGCTTTCGGGCAGTTCCAGCGCGCGAATCAAATGCTCTTCGTGATTGCCGCGCACCGTGAGGATTCCGTTGTCCTTCACGAACTTAAGGGCCCGCAACATGTCGGGGCCTTTGTTGATGATGTCGCCTGTCTGGTACAGCGAGTCTTTGCCGCGGACAAAACCGAATGCATCTACAATGCGCTCGAGCTCATCCGCGCAACCGTGCACATCACCGATGTAAAGAGTCCTACTATTCATAACTAAAGTGTCATCCTGAGCGAAGCCGTTAGGCGAAGTCGAAGGATCTAAACGTGAACTGCTTGTCGTACCTTGTTGAGTTCATCAGCGGTGAGTTCGCGGAATTCGCCGGCGGGCAAGTCGCCCAAGGTCAGCTTGCAGTAGCTGACGCGCTTCAAGTCGCGAATTTCGTAGCCCACGGCGCGCATCATGCGGCGGATCTCACGGTTCTTGCCTTCAATCAGCACGAGTTCGGCGAATCCCTTCTCCAAGTAGATGTCGGTGGCGAATGCGATTTCTTCTTGCTCGGCGCCTTCTTCGCGAATGTCTACGCCGTCGACCAGCTTTTGCGCGGCGTGCTCACTCAGCGGGCGGTCCGTCCACACGTAGTAGCTGCGCGGGATTTCATAGCTCGGGTGCGTGAGTCGGTGCAGCAGCTCGCCATCGTCGGTAAACAGCAACAGTCCGCGGCTCTGCAAGTCGAGGCGGCCCACATACTTTAGGCTCTGGTAGGCAGGCGGCAAGTAATCGTATACTGTGCGGCGACCTTGCGGGTCGGTTTTGGTGCAAACGCAGCCGGCCGGCTTGTGGAACATGATGGTCGTCGTCTTGCGCGGGAGCTTGGCGGGTTTGCCGTCCACCACAACGTTATCGGCGTTTTCGTCGACCTGGTGACCGAGGTCCTTGATGACTTCGCCGTTCACCTGCACGCGGCCTTCTTCAATCAAGGCGTCGGCCGCGCGACGGCTCGCAATTCCACAGAGAGAGATGAATTTATTGATACGCATAGGAAAGTAGGCAGTAGGAAGTAGACAGTAGGCAGTGGTTAGTGATTAGGTCATCCAGGCTGATTGTCATTCCGGGCTTGACCCGGCATCAGCTTTTTCCGGCATCAGCTTTTTTATCCTCATAAAGTAGTCCGAATCTTAAACCGGCGGTACTTATCTTAAATGTTTCAACGCGGAGTTTTTCCAGGAGCGACTTCAGCCAGAACAGCCCGCAAATAATGACTTCGTGGCGGCCGTTTTCAAGGCCCGGAAGCATGGCGCGGAGTTCCTTGGACAAGTTGGAGATTCGCGTCGTGACGGCATCCAGGTCGCTAATGGAAAGTTCCAAACCTTCAATGGCCTTGTAGTCGAACTGTTGCTTGTTCAGGTAAACCATCGCAAGGGCCGTGCCCGTACCGCCAATCAAGTACACCGGTTTCTTGGTCATGCCCTTGAAGCTCACTTCCTTGAAGGTTTCCTTCACGAATTTCTTGTATTCGGGGCCAGGAATCGGGCCCATCGCCTTGAACATCTTGAGGGCGCCCACCGGAATCGAGAACGTGTTGTCGCCGTTGCTGAGTTCCGTGGAACCGCCTCCGATGTCAATCGTCACGATACCTTCGCCGTGCCATTCTTTTACGGAGCGGTAGGTGAGCTTGCCTTCTTCTTCGCCGCTGATGATTCTCGGCTTGATCCAGAGCGCCTTTTCGACGGCGGCAATCACTTCGTCCGGGTTTTCGGCGTTGCGCATGGCTTCGGTCATCACCGCAGCCTTCAGGTTCGCGCCCAGCGCGTGCAAGTCCATGCGGAACTTCGTCATGATGGCTTCGAGTTCCTTGATGCGCTTCTCGGTGATGGCGCCGTGTTCGTAAATGTCTTCGCCCAGTCGGCAGACTTCCACCTTCTGGAGCTTCGGTACAAGAATTTTTCGAGATCCTTCGACTGCGCCCTGAGGGGCTTCGCTCAGGATGACACCTTCTTTGGGGCTTTCAGGTGCGTCTTCGAACGCCGCAATCAGCAGAATGCAGCTGTGGCTTCCGATGTCGACCGTCGCAATCAACTTGTTATCCATTCTGCGCCTCGTCGCCGTCCTGCTGACTGTCATGCTGACGGTTCGCATCGGCATCCTGTTTCTGCGAGTCATGCTGACGCATGTCAGCATCGGCATCTTGTTTCTGCAACCCCCGCTTAATCTTTTCAGCGATCCCTGCCGGGTTTGTCAAGAATTCCTTGGCGAATGCAATGGCTTCTTCCACTACGGAATCCGGATGCTTTCCGCTCCAGCTGGCGACCAAGTCGCCCGATTCAGATCCAAGTTCTTTGCCTTCGCGGATCTCTTGACCCATCTTCAAGGCGAGCAAAAGCCCGAGTTCAAAGGCGCGGGGCTCGCTTTTGCCTTCTAAAAGTTTTTCGACGCGCTCGATGCGCTGTTCAAAGGGAATATTTTCAAGTTCGGCAAGGTCTTTTTCTGAAATCATAGCCCAAAAATAGAAAACGCCGCTCTCGCATATAAAAAATGAACCCCGGAACGAGTCCAGGGTTCATTATCAAAGGAGTATCTAGAAGATTACTTCTTAGCAGCGGGCTTCTTAGCGGCCGGCTTCTTGGCAGCGGGCTTCTTAGCAACCGGCTTCTTTGCAGCAGCGGGCTTCTTAGCGGCCGGCTTCTTAGCAGCCGGCTTCTTTGCAGCAGCGGGCTTCTTAGCAGCGGCCGGCTTCTTAGCGGCAGCGGGCTTCTTAGCAGCGGCCGGCTTCTTGGCGGCGGGCTTCTTAGCAGCCGGCTTCTTTGCAGCAGCGGGCTTCTTAGCAGCGGCCGGCTTCTTAGCGGCAGCGGGTTTCTTAGCAGCGGGCTTCTTGGCAGCCGGCTTCTTTGCAGTCTTTGTAGTAGCCATTTTTTTCTTCCTTATGGTTATGTTGTGAATTAGCTGTGTATAAAATAACTTATTTTCACAAATAATCAACACCTTTTTCAAAAAAAATTAAAAAAAAGTTGTTTTTTTACAAAAAAAAGATTATGAAGTGATGCCATTCACTTTCAAAAAAATGAATTTTTAATTTGTACGTAATTCACAAAAAAGAAAAAATTTGAGCTAGAAAAAATCTAACTCAAAGAATATCAAGTAGATACGGGCTTCTTGTTTTCAATGCCACGCTTGATTTTTTTTGCGGAACTATTTCCCGGCGGCTTGTACACTCTCAATATACTTCTTGAAGCCTTCGACACCTAAACTGTACATGTCGACGAACTTCGTTGCAAACGGGGGCAGCTTGCGCGGGTGCATGCCTAAGGCATCGTGCATCACGAGTACCTGGCCGTCGGTGAACTTTCCGCCGCCAATACCGATCGTCACCGCGTTCACCATGCCGGTAATCTTGGTGCCGAGTTCTTCGGGAATGTGTTCCAGCACCATCTCGAAGCATCCCAGGCTGTCTACGTACTTGGCAGCCTCGATGATTGCGGCCGCTTCTTCTTCGGTGCGGCCCTTCTGCTTGAAGTTTTCGGCCGTCTGCGGCAAAAGTCCGAGGTGCGCGCAAATAGGAATGTCGTGGCTCAGCAAGTATTCGTGCACGCCAGCGGGAGTACCCTCGATCTTGACGCAAGAAGCTCCCACGTCCATAAAGCGGCGAGCGTTATCGTAGGCCGTTTGCGGGTCCTTGTCGCTCAAGTAGGGCATGTCGGCCACTACGTGGGTGTTGGGGGCGCCGCGGCAAACCGCCGACACAAAAATCAGCATCTCGTTCATGCCGATCTCGCGGGTGCTCTTGTAGCCGAGCATGGTATTTGCAAGGCTGTCGCCTACCAAAATCTGGTCAACGCCTGCCGCCTCTGCCATCTGGGCAAAAGCGTAGTCATAGGCCGTAATCATCGAAACTTTTTCGCCTTTAGCCTTCTTGTTCTTTATGTCGATTGGGCTGAGCATAACTTACGAACCTCCTGTAGCCATGAAAGGGAATGGATTTCTTTCAGGAATCCGATGTGATTGCGCAGATAAGATAGCAAAGCGTTCTCCACAAAGACGCGCCCCGTGAGTTTTTGTAGCGCCTGCTCGGGGTTGTTTTGCGCTAAATTCAGTTCCCAGAGCCCCTGCAATGTCTCTGCGCGGGCACGTGCGCTCTGTACACCTTGGCAATGCTTGCAAATGAGTGCACCCGATTCCGGGAAAAAGTCCGCCGCAGGTTCCGTGAGTACCTTTTCGCAGCGGCTGCACACACCAAGTTCCAGGTGGTAGCCCCACAAGTCGCAAATGTCCAGCAACCAGCGGCTAAATACCGAGTCGGCACCCGTGTTGGTCGTTGCATCTGCAGTGGGGGAGTCGAATTCTGCGAGCGCCTGCTTTAGCAAGGCGAACTCCTCGGGAATCGGAGTGGCCGGCGGCGCATACCGCAGCACAATCTCTGCCATTACTTGTGCAACCGCCAGGTTCAGCAGGGAATTCCGCAGCTCGCCGTGCCAGTCGATAATCGACGCCTCTTTAATAAATAGCAACTCGGCATTCGGGTTTTGCCGGAACACCACCTCGGAGAGTGCAAGCGGGTCAAGTGCCCCCTTGAAGGGCGATTCCTTGCGCTTGGCGCCCTTGATAATAAAACTCACCACGCCGCACTCTTCCGTGAGCGCTTTCACGATAAAGCTCGAGTCGCTATACGCAAACCGGTGCAGCACTATCGCCTGAGTTTTGATCATTTACGGCCTTCTACTTTGCAGAAAAGACTGTTTTCACTCATAATGAGTATAAGGTAGAAAAAAGAAAGGCTGTTGGTCCAAAAAAACGCTAGACTGTATTGCGAAAAAGGGGTGAATATATTATATTGTATATGATGCGAAAATTTTCGCAACGAATTTTTTCGCAATGAAACTTTTGGCGCTGGAGCGACTATGAATCCTTTTAAATTCGGCACAATCGTAGAAGATGAGTTCTTCACAGACCGCGTGAACGAACTGGAACAAATCAAGCAGATGTTGGATAGCGAGAACCACCTGGTCTTGATATCTCCCCGTCGATTTGGCAAGAGTAGCTTGGTGGCAAAGGCCTTGCAACAAATCGGTCGCCCGTCCATTACTATTGATTTCATGAAGGTCTTGAATGTAGAGGATTTGGCAGTACAAGTTTTGCGTCAGGTGTTCCGTCTTCATAAGTTCGAGAAGGTAAAACATTTCATGAAACATTTCCGCGTCGTGCCCACACTCTCTTACAATCCGATGACAGATGGCATGGACGTGAGTTTTGTCCCCTCAGTGGGCAAATCTTCTGCGATGTTGGAAGACTCCTTGGAATTGTTGGAGAAGGTGTCTTCTGCTGAAAATCGCCTCATTGTGGTGTTCGATGAATTCCAAGAGGTGAACTCCATTGACAAGACGCTGGCGAAGCAGCTGCGTGCCATTATGCAACGGCAGAAGGGGCTGAACTATATATTCATGGGGAGTCAAGAGTCTATGATGGAGGAAATTTTCGAGAAGAAAAAGTCTCCGTTCTTCCATTTTGGTGAACGCATGAATTTGAAGAAAATTCCGTATGACGATTTTTATAGCTATGTCGAAAGTCGCCTGCCAAAGATGCCCGCTTCGCAGAAGGCTTCCATCACCGAAGAAATTCTCAAGTTTACGGATGTTCACCCCTACTACACGCAACAGCTGGCTGCTGCAGTTTATAACGCTTTGGTGTATGGCAAGATAACGGAAAATGTCGTCGCCTATGCCGTAAAGAGGCAGGTGGAGGAACATTCCCTAGATTACGAGCGTCTTTGGGCGAACATGAACCGTACCGATCGCAAGGTGATGCTCTCGCTTGCCAACAAGAAAAACCCCATAACAGACAGGTCTGTACCCACTAGCACCTCGTTCAGTTCTATCAAACGCCTGTTGAAACAGGGGTACGTAATCAAAACAGCCGGCTATGAACTTGAAGACCCGTTCTTCGGTGAGTGGATATTGGGAAGTTGATTTGTTTTACTTAGCCGGGAACGGGGGCCAACCCATGACCTGGCCGCCAAGCACGTGCAGGTGAATGTGGAACACCGTCTGGCCTGCGTCGGCCTTGCAGTTGAATACGAAGCGCGCGCCCGATTCTTCGATGCCGAGGTCCTTGGCGATAAGCTGTGCGCGGTAAAGCATCTTGCCCACCAGTTCGCAGTCAGTCGGCTGCATATCCATGATCGTCGAAATGTGGCGTTTGGGCACTACCAGAAAGTGCACCGGAGCCTGCGGGGCAATGTCGTAGAAGGCGAACACGTCGTCGTCTTCGTAGATTTTCTTGGAAGGGATTTCTCCCTTGATGATTTTGCAGAAAAGACAGTTTTCACTCATAGTGACTATAAAGTAGTAAAAAGAAAGACCGCCCGTTCTGTTTAGGGGCGACCACGCTATTAATTGCAGAGACTTAGTTCAGTCGAAAAGCAGGTACCTTGGCGTGTTGTGAACGGCTTTCCTTTACTAGTGCCCTGTGCGGCTTGGACGAAAACTTCAAGAGAATGAGTTTTTTCGTTTCCGTTCAACCATCTGATTTTAAAGTTGTATCTATTTTGTCCGCCGACTCCGGTTTTGGCGGCATCAGAGTCTCCGTTCATAGCTTTACTGACAAAAAGCGGCTTTGTGGGGAATGTTCTCCACCAGTTTTGGCCGTTGATTTTTACTTCGTAGGCGGTGTAACCTTTGTCTTTTTTGTATTTGCCCGTTTGCCTGTCGATAAGAATGTTGGCTACGGCGTCGAAGCCAGCGTCTCTAAGGGCCTGACTCCAAAAGCCATCGCTTGTAAGCAGACCGCACATGTTTTGGTTGTCTGAAATTCTGTTTTTGTTGTCGGGTTGAAAATTGGCCGGGAGAATGTCGTGCAGTTCGATGATGAATAACGTTACACCATCTTTGCTAGCTAACCATTTGCTTAAGTTTCCTTTGCTGTTTTGTCTACCGCTGCAAGTGGCCGATTCATCGATATCGAGTATGTCGCCTTCGTATAAAGCCCTATTTAGGGCGTCGCGTAGGTAATAAAGCTTCGTCAAATCAATTTTTTGCCTGGTTCTTTCAATATAGTCGGTGAGTTTAGGCACGGCGACGCCAGAAAGCAGGTTTACGATAATAATGACTACCATTAGTTCGATGATGGTAAAACCGCTCTTCCGACGGTTTTGGGTTGTTTTTTCTAAAACCTTTGTAAGCATTAGATTTCCCCTTCTTGAGCTTCGATGACTTAAATATAAAAACTTTTATTTGCAAGGCTGAGTGGAGAAACAAGTTCCTTGCTTACTGACTAGCCCCGTTCCGTTTTTACCGTCGGTGCCAAAATAGACTTCGAGAGACTTGCTTTGGGCGTTTCCTCCGGTCCACTTGACATATAATACAATAGATGCGTTCGATGCTGTAACCTGTGTCGGGTCGTTTTTGAGGTAGTTGCTTACGAATATGGGCTGCGTGGGGTATGTTCTCCACCAGGAATTGTTCATGTCGTTCTTTGTCGCGGTATATGTCTTTGAATTTTTGTTGATTTTGTCGCCGTTGGCTCTGTCTTGAATGATGTCTGCGACAGCTCCGAATCCTGCATCTTTCAAAGCGTCACTCCAAAAGCCGCCTGAAAACAGCAAACCGCACATGTTGTTGGTCTTTGCTGAACTATGCACGCCTTGGTAGTTTGCGGGCATATAACTACTGCGTTGAATAATGAACAGTGCCATGCCGTATTTTAGTGCCGTGTCAAGCTTAGCTTTGGTTACGGTTCCGCACGAACCATAGGTTCCTTCGTTAATATTGTCGTATTCGCTTTCGTATAGGGCTCTATTTAGTGCGTCGCGCAAATAGTATAACTTCATCACGTCAAGTCTTTGACGCGTTCTTTCAATCATGTCGGTGAGTTTTGGTACGGCAACACCCGAAAGCAGATTTACGATAATAATAACCACCATCAATTCAATAAGGGTAAAACCGGCCTTCCTTTTGTTCTGGACGGCGTCCTTAGGAGTTTGGAGCGAGCAGAATTCGCCAATTTTCTTTAAGATTTCAACCAGCATAAAAAACCTCCTTCTTAACTGAGGTCTAATAACATATAATATAAAACAAAAGTTTACATACGTCTGTGATCCGTGACAAAAAAATGATATTTTTCTTACTCCAATTTGGAATATGGGATTGGCGGTGCCAGAAAATGTGTTTTTCCCCGTTTTTACAAAAGTTTTACAAAGAATTGGTATTCAAACGCCCTAAAAAAGCGTGTTAAGTAATAGGGGGTGCCCGTAACTTAACACGAAAGGAAACACATGCCTGACAATACCAATCATTCAACAAAAAAATACATCGTCACAAACGAGCATGGCGAGGAATTCCTGCTGCCCAAATACGCGGCGACATTCCGCATCCTGATGGACGACAAGGACACAATCCGCGACGTACTCAACAGCCTGCTCCAGCTGGACCGCGACCATGAAATTGTAGACCTCGAATATGAATTCGAGAAACCCATCGACATCTTTATGCCCGAAAACGACCCCGCGCGCCTCGACGTCTGGGTGCATACTAGGGACAACCGCTACTTGAATGTCGAAATGCAAAACAAGGTTCACGCTTTCTTTTTCGATCGTATGCAGCTTTACAATTCGTACCTCACGCTGCGCGGCAAGTACGAGTTCAACCGTTCGGATTATTTCATGGGCCTGCCAGAAGAAGAACGCCGGTACCGTTACTATGAACTTCCGGAAACGGTATCCATTTGGCTCTGCAACAATCCGGTACTCAGGTCGAAGGAAATCTACAAGGATGTGTGGATCACCTATAGCGAATACGAAGTCAAGTCGGGGAATGCTCTTCCCATTTCGCGGAAAAATAGGTATATTGTAGTTGACCTGCCCAATTTTTTGCAGTTGCGTAAAGGCGTAAAAACCCGCGAAGATTTCTGGCTCCGGCTCATTTCAAGAGGCCCGCTGCAGGTGCCCGAAACGAAAGACCCGATCTTTGCGAATGCACTTGACCGCCTGCGCGTAAGCCGCATGAACCCTGAACTTTTGAAAGCACTGGAGGCAAACATGTTCGACCGTCATGAATACGAAGCTCTCGAAGCCGAAGCCTACCTCAAGGGCCGAGCAAACGGAGTTCAGCAGGAGCGTGAAAAGAATGATGCTGAAAAGTTGAAAATGGCAGAATTCTTTCGTTCTAAAGGTATTCCGGAAGAGGTTATCGCTGAAGGCTTTGCCCTGAAGTAGCTTCCATATTCACTTAAAATGCTTTGACGACCCGGCGAAAGCCGGGTTTTTCTCTTTTTCAATCCAAGTTGGAATAAAAAATTTTTCAGTTTTTTTCTTAAAAAAATGTTTTTTTTCAAAAATTTTTGTATATATACATCATCAAAGTTCTGGCTGGAATATGGCGATTTTGATGTGAAAACGATAGAATTTTGCAAACAAAGTAAAAATTCGTGACAAAAGTTTGACAATTTTTACACAAAAATGCAAAAAATTTTGCAAAACTATTGCTTTTCTGAAAAAAATTGTTTATATTACAGACATAAACCGGTTGAACGCCCACTAACGGGCCGGAAACCAAACAAGTGTGTAACAAACAACAAGGAGTACACTATGAAAAAGCAAGGTTTTACCCTTATCGAATTGATGGTCGTGATCGTAATCATGGGCATCTTGGCCGCCGTCGCAGTACCGAAACTGTTCGGCATGATCGCTAAGTCCAAGGCTTCTGAAATCGGCCCGGCAGCTGGCGAATACGTGAAGTTGCAGGACGCGTTTATTTCCGAAACCGGCACGACCTGGGGTTCTTGGCAGTACATTGGCTACAAGATGGAAACGTCTAACAACGTGTTCAAATACGAAGAACAGAATGCTCCTTCCAACGGAACCGAAGTTTTGGGTACAGCCAAGGCAGTTTGGAAAGCGACTCCCTTGGCTGGTTTGAACGATTGCAAGACCACAGACTACTGGCAGTTGAAAATTGCAGCGATTCAAAACGATAATGGCGCTGCGTACACTGCACAAGTGACTTCTGCAGATTGCAATGTTTTGACGCCTAGCTATGGTAAACTTGCCAAGACTGGTTCCGCTACGATTAGTGCTCAGTAATGGTTTGAACGCCTATTTGCTCAAAAAAGCGACTTGCTAATGCAGGTCGTTTTTTTTTGAATGGTAAAGAAGAGTATTATCTTGCCTTTGTTAATTTTGTAAGGCGTGTGAAAAATATATATTTTTCATAAAATGCCTGTTTCCAAGATTATTCACTATTGCTTTGTTATCCTTCATTATGGTGACGTAACAGATACCATGTCTGCGGTTGGTTCTGTTCTTGCTTTGACAAAAAGTGTACACAAGGTTTCGATTATTATTGTAGACAACGCATCGCCAAATGGGACTGGTCAAGAAGTAAAAAGACATATAGAAAACTTGCAGAATGTCTATTTCATCCAGAACAAAGAAAATCTCGGATTTGCAAAAGGCAACAATGTTGGATTCAAATTTGCAAAACAGGAACTGCTCGCCGATTTTATTGTGCTGATGAATAACGATGCAATCATAAAGTCAGACAATATTTGCGAACTTGTTGAAGATGATTTTCGAAAAGAACATTTTGCTGTCTTGGGACCTTCCATCCGAACGCCTTTTGGACATGAACAAAATCCGTTAAGGCCAAGCTTGCTTAAGGGGGTTAGACTTAATATCACCATATCCTATTTATTGATTGATTATATCTTGACCTTTTTATTTGTTTCCCCGATGTTCCACAAATTTTTTAACACAATTGCATCAAAATCTGGGCACCACATGGAACCAATCAACAACGTTGAGCTACATGGAAGTTTCCTTATCTTTTCGCCAATCTACATAGAACGATTTGACGGTCTTGACGATAGAACGTTCCTATATTGCGAGGAAGAATTCCTGTTTGCTCGCTGTCATTTTAACAAGCTTAAAACAAGATTCAATCCCCAGATTCAAATCATCCATAATGAAGTGGAAACCAATAATTCCTCAATCTGGAAAATCAGGAAGAAAAGGCTTTTCCGTGTGAAAAATTGCTTGAGGAGTCTATTTATTTATCATGAGGCGCTAAAAAGGAAACTTTTCTAACAAAATAGTGTGAAAAACCCTTTTGCAAATCCTTTTATTACGGCGAAAATTTTTGAGACTTTCTGCTTTTCGAACATAAGAATCATTAGGTACCCCAATGCACTATGGAGAAAAACTTCCTTTGCGAGCGGATTTTTAAAATGATTGAATAGAAAAATTACTCTGTCTCGAGCCTGTTTTTCTAATCTAAACGTTGAATAATTGTTTGCGAAAAAATCAATATGATGAAAACGATGCACGCTTAGATTGCCTAAGTCGCAAAGAAGTTTTATTTTGTCAACCTTAAGAATTTTTAAGTTGCGTTTTCGCAGTTGTATGAAAAAATCAAAATCAACGCAGTCTACAAAAAGTTTCTCGTTGAATCTTATATCAGATGGGAGGATTTCTAGATTGATGAGGGTCCCTGAGTTAATGGCGAATTCTACTTCTGTTTCTAAAACCTCTTTTTCTCCAAATTTTTTCTCATATTCTTCAAGTCGTTGAATGATTTTTGGAACAATACAAACATAATTTGATGAAATGTATTCCCTGTAATATTTAACAGCGTCTTTATGGAAAACGGAATCTTGATCAAGTAAAAGTAAATTATTAAATCCGTTTTCTTGAGCATAAGAAATCATGCTGTTGAAAACATGTGGAAGACCTCTGTTTTTTTTATTACAGATTAACTCAATTTTATTTTCCTTTGCAAAAAGGTCTACATCATTGATGTTTTTAGAAGCATTATCGACTAGTAGTATTGAATCGACCTCATGAGCGACTGCGTCAATGTTTTGTTGCAGACGAGGCAGATTTGGATTGTAAAGGACGATTCCAACAAGGATTTTTTTTGTGTTAATCATAAAAGTTTCTACAAAATAGAATTATCAAGAGATTTGGCTTAATTTTACGTTGTTTGCTCTTATCAATCCTTTCCTGAAATAGGGAAGAGAAAAAATTGGGTCATAGAAAAAAGCGGATAACCATCAGAAAACTTCTTTTTTCTTTGAAGATAAATTTTCACTTAATTTCATTTCTTCGTTCCGTTGGCTTATAATGGCGTCAAAAATATAATCAAAGTGTCGCTCATTCGCCTCTTGTTGAATTGGAGCAAGATTTACAAAAGAGACTCCAAACAAGTCTACACCAACGACAAGATAATTATACATGATAGCCTAATTTGAAAATCTGATTAACTTGTGTTAAGAATATTTTTTTCTCGTTTGAAATTTTTTTACGATAATATTCAAAATCAGTTGTTGCTTGTTCGTAATTCTTTAAAGTCCATCGGATTGTTGCGATGATTTTGGGAATTGATCGTTTGTTATCGTGAAATTTATATTTATTTTTTATTGGAACGTCTTCAAAAAAAGCTGCAGAGCCCTTTTTCCCAGTAATGACACAACAACCGCTAATTGCGCACTCCCTTGGTAACCTGTCTTTACCGGGGTGATTGCCAAAATCGATGTATAATTTTGCAGATCGAATAAGGCTTATTAGCTCTGTTCGGTTAAGATTTTCTATTGGAATCCATGAAATGTCTGGAGCAGCTTCAATTATTTTTTTTGTAAATTCAAGCCCTTTTTTGGGATTATATAAAACGATATCTTTTTTTTTGTGTGAAAAATCTTTTTCAAAATATTGGTCGTTGATAAAGTCACTTAACGGATAAAACTTTCTGAAACCAAATTTAGTTAAGAAATTTCGGATGTATTCTGCTTGATAACCATTGTCGTACCCTGAAATAAGTTTTAAAGAACGCTTGCCTTTAAAAAAATTTTTTTTATAATAGATGCTGCATTTTATACGGTCTTTTAAATGTGTTATTCCAAGATTGAAATCGAATTTAAAAATGTCTCTGAGTTTTATGTTGTGCCAGTCCCATTCATTGTGAAAAAAGTTGTCAACACTTAACCACCAAAAAAACTTTTGAGTAATTCTTGTATTCTGAAGAATTTCTGTTCCTTGAACTTCAGGATAAACCTCAATGTTGTGAGTTTTGTCTTCAACATCTTCGGATTTTTTTATGTTGTATTGTTGATACTCTTTCGGTACATCATGTTTTTTTTTACCATAATATACAATAAAAGCATCTCTGTTGTTGTTGTTTAGTATATCGGCAAGTTGATGAAGTAACTCCGGCCCACCTGTTACAGCTCCTGCAGGTACGTGTATGTAGATTTTTGTATCTGGATAAATAGTCAGCATTTTATATCAATTGAAAATCAATGTCGTTTTCTAAATGAAGAGTGTTGCCGAAATTAGGATGCCAAAACAAAAATTCATCCTTTTGGATTTTATGTATGTATTTTACGTCAAAAGATAGAACATGATGGACAAAGTCAAAATGCTTGCTTCCTTTGTTAAAATCCTGTAAATTTGTCTCCATACGAACACTGAAACGGCCTTTAGGAAGACCGTGATGTTTCGCATTCACTTTTACCTCAAAAACATCTCTGTTGTCGGGGGCGGTAATTACATCTGTCATAAAGAACGCGACTCTTGTTTCTGACGTATTTTGGAAGAAAATGCATAGCTGAAATTTTTTTTCGCCGTCGTTCTTTTTGAGCTTAATTAGAAAAGAAATCGGTTCGTCGTTTGCTATGGCTTCTGGATTTTCGTTGAGAATGGAAACTTCAAGAAAATCAATGTCGTGTGTTAACTGTGAGAAGTGTTCTCGATGTTTGTCCTGTATTATTGTATGATGGACAATGTCTTCAATTGCTAGGTTATTGATGTAATAGTCAACGCATTTTTCTGCAGAATCAATTAAATTAATAGAGCCATTGTGTAAGACAACGCCTTTGTTGCATAACATTTTGATTGATTCCATATTATGGCTCACGAACAGCACGGTCCTGCCTTCGCCGCGGCTCACGTCCTGCATCTTGCCGATGGCCTTCTTCTGGAATTCGGCGTCGCCTACGGCCAGCACTTCGTCCACCACCAATATTTCGGGTTCCAGGTGCGCCGCGATGGCGAACCCGAGGCGTACGGTCATGCCGCTGCTGTAGCGCTTCACGGGGGTGTCCAGGTAGCGTTCGCATCCGCTGAAGTCTACGATCTCGTCGAGCTTGCGGGTAATCTCGGCGCGGCTCATGCCCATGATGGCGCCGTTCATGTAGATGTTCTCGCGGCCTGTCATCTCGGGGTGGAATCCGGTGCCCACTTCGAGGAGGCTCGCGATGCGGCCCCGTGCGCGGATGGTACCAGTGGTGGGGGCGGTCACGCGGCTCAGCAGCTTGAGGAGCGTGCTCTTGCCGGCGCCGTTACGCCCGATGATTCCCACGACATCGCCCTGTTCCACCTTGAAGTTGATGTCCTTGAGGGCCCACACGTATTCGCTTGCGCCCTTGTGCGCGCGGTCGTTGACTTCGCCCACCTTGAGGTAGGGGTCCTCGCGGCGCAGCACCTTGGTCTGCCAGAACCTGTTCAGGTCGTGGCTGAGCGTCCCGGTGCTCACTAGCCCTAGACGGTACTGCTTGCTGATGTTCTCGAACTCGATGGCGGTCATCTTGTTGAGTAATATAGATTAAAAGGGGGTGCAGGGTGGGCTGTTCAAAAAAAATGTCGCGAACCTATTGACAAAGATGCCCTGAGAAATTATATTTAGTGCACAAGTGAGTAGATGACACTCACGAAAAGCGATTGAAAAACCGCCTTTTCA
>JAEEGH010012535.1_pt1 | contig 18977 bp, 14 predicted proteins | sample 9134181 | NCBI WGS metagenome assembly JAEEGH01 (sample SAMN16246544, study PRJNA631951) | gut metagenome | biome: gut microbiome; feature: rumen; material: DP-attached | host: Bos | place: Iran: Karaj | collected 2018-10 | reverse complement strand
CATCATATCGACAGGTAGCTTCATCAACGCCACAAGCCCCAAGATAATGACAATCAAGGAGATCATGGTGACAAAAATCGGTCGTCTTATTGAAAAACTGGCAATGGCTGACATGCTTATCTACCCTTAAACCATTATAATCAAGTTATTGCGGAAAGCGGATTATTCAGTGACGCGGCAGACGAATCAACGTGTCTTCACGAAGCAGATGATTGCCCATCGTCACGACTTTGCCGTTCGCGAAATACGAATCGTCTTCTTCCTTCGCCGGCTTCACTTCGATGATATCAGCAGTCCGGAAACCTTCCACTACGGGCACGAAATGGACCTTCATGTCAGGCTCCGCGCCAACGGAGAAGAACACGCCAAGAATATCATTACGACGCACAACTGACGCACTTGGAACAAGATAGATGTCTTTATGGCGGTCAAATTCAATTTCGATCCGCACGAACATGCCAGGCTTCAGCAAGCCGTCTTTATTGTCGATTTCAACTTCCACACGGCCTTGGCGGGCGTTTTCATCAATTTTCGGAGCGATACGGATAATGTGTCCACTAAAATATTTTTCATTTGAACCAGGCGCGCCATTCGGATAGGCATCCACGAACACTTTCGCCAGCTGCCCTTTCTTCAAACGCGCATAATCCTGCTCAACGGTCGAGACGATAGCGCGCATCTTCGACAAATCGACGACGCTGATGATCGGCGTATTCACCGCAAGCATCGCGCCCGGATCGACAAAACGATCGGCCACATAGCGGACTTTCGAACCGCCTTCCCATGTCGCCGCGATTTTCGTATAGGAAAGACGTGCACGAGCCGCTTCCAACGCCGCTTTCTGCTTCACCACTTGGCTCTCCTTGATCGCCACATCCGTCTCCGCAATCGCAAGTTGCGTCTTCGCCAGATCAACTTTCGAACGCGCGATATCAACTTCAGACACGCGAACTTCATACGTCGCTTTCGCGGTATCCAATTCCGCCTGAGTGTTCAAATCATCACGACGCAACTGCTCATGACGCTCCAATTCCTTTTTGGCCAACGTCTGCTGTGCCTGTGCGGACTTCACGCTCGATTCAGCAGACAATATATTCGTCTTTGCACTCAATACACCCGCTTCCGACGATTTCACCTGCGCTTCGCATACAACCAACGCCGCAGACTCTTCGTTCACGGACTGCTGCTGTTCGTCATCGTCCAATTCTGCCACGGCGTCGTTCAGTTTCACTTCATCACCGATGTTGAAATTCAACGTCTTAAGACGGCCAGCCGTCTTCGGGGAGATGTTGAACAAGCTGTCCGCTTCAAGGGATCCTGTGAAATTACCGATGTCCGCCAGCTCGCCTTTTATGACATCCGCCAACGCCACCGTCACGGGAGCGACATTTTGTACCTTCATCTCCTCTTTCTGTGTCAATTTCTCCTTGACGCGATACGCGACCAACGCACCAAGACCAATCAAAAACAGAATTCCGACAAACAACAAGAATTTTTTCATAATCGACGAACTTCCAACCTTGTTATTATATGTTATTTATTGATTTTCAACCTTCTATCATCTTCCGCCATACCCCAATGGACACGGCGTAGGAAAATATCTTTGAAGCAAATTTTATAATATGTCCACTTTTCCAATAATGTCAAGCCATCAACTAAACATTTGTTTGACGGAACGTGACTTTTTTCAGGACAATCTGTCAGCAAGCAGACGAAATAGCGTCGGCTCAAAACCGAACTCATCCATCAAGGCTTTCGCTTCCGTGAAGGCCGTTCGACGATGATCTTCCGGCAAATCGCATTTGCTTCCTCTAAGCAAGAGATTTTTCGGCGTATGCGATAAATCCACAAATTCAAGCACTTGCGTTTTGTATCCGACGGCGGTCAGCAGATTCGCACGAATTGCGTCCGTAGCCATCGCCGCAAAACGCTCCTGAATGATACCGTAACGCGTCAGAATCGGAAACCGCCCATTGGTCATCTGCTTGTTCAGTTCATGTTGACAACACGGCACGGAAAAAATGTGCTTCGCATTCCACGCAACGGCATTGTACAACGCATAATCGGTCGCCGTGTCGCAGGCATGCAGCGAAACAACAACGTCCACGATATCATATCATCCGGCTGAAACGCCGCGATATCGCCTGTCACGAACGACAATCCGTCATAGCCATATTTTTTCGCCGTCTTATTGCACTCCGCAATGACATCCGCCTTCAGATCGACTCCTGTCACGACGGCGTGGATTCCTTTTACCTTATATAAATAATGGAAAAGGATAAATGTCAGATAGGATTTTCCACAACCAAAATCGACAACATGTAGCTCTTCGCCTTCACCGATTCCACCGAGCGTATCGTCCATCATCTCCAAGAAACGGTTGATTTGCTTGTACTTATCGTATCGCGATGGAACGACTTTTCCGTCTGGCGTGAAGATTCCCATATCGACCAACGGCGGCACAATTTCCCCTTCCGGCAGGATGTAGTTTTTCACACGGTTGTGCTGTTCGGACGGCGCTGCGGCGTTTTTGTTCGCCTTGCGGCTGAACATCGCGCGGCCGCGTTTCGCGACGCGCAAATTGTATTCATACGACTCGCTCCACGCGTTCAACTGCCGATAACCGTCTTCAAATCTCGACAGGATATACGAAACCATTTCTTCAACTGTCAAATTGGTCTGAAACGCCTGCCGATTCACAATCCGTTCGGATTGATAGCCATTTTCCAGACGGCGCAACGTCTCTCGCAAACCGTCCACCCCGCTCAGCACAAGCTTGTACGGATTGTCCGTCAATATCCGCTTCACATATTGCTGTAAATCGTTTTCCGAATCCATCTTTCAGATTGTTCAATCATCCAATTCCTTCATCCACACATCAAATGACGCATCGGACGGCATCGCCAAACCGCCGCGCGGCGACAGGCTGATTTCCGTCGCTTTCACGCCATCGGGCATGCAACTCCGCTTGAACTGCTGCGTGACGAAACGGCGCAGGAAATTCTTCAGATATCCTTTCAGTTGGTCCTTCGTGAACTCCTTCCCGAAGACCTGTTCCGCCAAAAAGAGAATCTTCTTCGGCGACGCGCCGTATTTGAAGAAATAATACAGGAAGAAATCATGGATTTCGTACGGCCCCAAAATCTCCTCCGTCTTCTGCTTGATCTTGCCCTGCTCGTCCGCCGGAAGCAGTTCAGGGCTGACTGGCGTGTCGATGATGTCCTGTAGAATCGCTTTCACTTTCGGCAGTTTCTCCGCGCCTACCCATGCAATGATAGTGCGCATCAACGACTTAGGAATGGAGCCATTCACACCGTACTGCGCGATGTGGTCGCCATTGAATGTGTATCATCCCAACGCGATTTCAGACAAATCGCCAGTTCCGACGACCAAACCGTTGAATTTGTTCGCCAAATCCAGCAGAATCTGCGTCCGCTCGCGGGCCTGCGCGTTTTCATACACGACATTCCGCTCCTTCGGATCATGGCCAATATTCGCAAAGTGTTCCAAACAAGCATTTTTGATGCTGATCTCCCGTAATTCAACGCCAAGCTTGCGGCAGAGATTGCAGGCGTTTTCATACGTGCGGTCACTCGTGCCGAAGCCAGGCATCGTGATGGCCATCACGTCCGACGGCTTGCGTTTCAGCATTTTCATCGTCTCAACGCACACCAACAGCGCCAACGTCGAATCCAATCCGCCTGAAATACCGAGCACAAGTTTTTGCGCATGAACATGTTCCACGCGTTTCGCCAGCCCCGCCTTCTGGATTTCAAACGCCTCTTCGCAGACCGCCTCGCGCTCCGCCTTCCCTTCGGGAATGAACGGCGAACGCGGCAATGGACGACGTAAATCCTTCGGTTCAGGCCATTTCTGTATTTCGATATAACAAAACTCTCCTTCCTTTTCAAGGTTGGCGACAACCTCCCCGAATTCATGATCCGCCAGTCGCGCGGCATTCAAAGTCTCTGTATCTATGTCCGTTAGAATCATTTGCGAATCACGCTGGAACATCTTGTTTTCCGCCAAAATAACGCCGTTCTCCGCAATGATCGCCTGCCCGCCGCAAACCGTATCCGTCGTCGATTCCCCAACGCCTGCAGACACATACGCATACGCTGCCTTGCAACGTTCACTTTGAATACGAACCAAATCACGCGTATATTCCCGCGTGCCAACATGATCTGTCTTCGCATCAAGACAAATTATCACATTCACCCCCTGCAAGGCTTTTTTCGAACTCGGCGGAATCGTCATTTCCAATTCGTTGCCGAACTCCACGGCAAAACACAAGTCGGAAGCTCCACGCCATGTATTAAAATCATACACGCCATTTGTGCTGCAAAATTCCACGTCTTGTTCTGCAAATGAAGCACATGCACCTTCAAGATACTCTCCTGATGAAAACACACGTCCGCTCTTCGAATTCGCGGCAAGTCCGCGAATTCGACCATTCTGAACAACAATCGCGACATTAAATAGACGTTCATGACACACCATCGGCGTTCCGAACACGAATACTGACCCTTTCGGAAGTTCTTTCAACAGACGTGCGACGCCGTTTTCCGCCGCCGTCAGCAACGCCTGGCTGCGAAACATATCGCCGCAACTTGCGGTCGTCACGGATAATTCCGGAAACACGACGACGCCAGCCTTCTCCTTCGCCGCCTGTTTCGCCAACGCCAGCATCTTATCGCAGTTGTAATCGACATCCGCCACCCGGCATTCGGGCACGCACAACGCAATCCGCTGAAATCCGTACATCGTCGTTTTCCTAAATTGTTGTATTCAAAGCATCCACACACTTCCATAAGCCATTGGCCATAAGCCATAAGTGTTAATCATCGGCTTGCCGATGATTAACTTAACGCATGGGCAACCGCCGCGACGGACTTCATCAGCCCTGCACGGCAAGCCTCCAAAGCAGGCATCGCCCAGTAGTTGCGGTTGAACAGCTCCAACGACAGAATCGTACCGCCATTACGCTCCACAATCTGCAAAATCTTGTCCAACGGAGCGATACCGTCGCCAGGGAACACTCGGTCCGCGTCTTTAATGGTCTCACGGGGCGGATTCGCAGGGAAGTCGTTCAGATGCAACACAGGCAATGCCTGCTGGCTCAACAGCCGCATTGCCTCATAGTTGCCGCCGCCTTTATATATATGGTAAACGTCCAACAAGACGGCCGCCTTCGGATGCGCGGCCGTCGCGGCAATTTTGAGAACCTCTTCGATCTTGCTTAGATTTGCGGAAAAGCCCCACAGCTCCAAAAGCGGTTGCACGCCGAATTCGTCACCAATCTTCAAAACGGCTTCATAACGCTCTTGAAAATGCGACAAATCAATCGGTTTATCGGTCGCTCCGACAGGCGGACAGGCCAGCCGTTTGCCGCCGAGTTCCGCCAACGCCTCCATGTCACGACGGACTTCGTCCAATCCTGCACGACGCTCCGCATCGTCCTCCACGGCCCATTTGCCGAAGCCAATGGCACTTTCGACAGACAGTCCAAGCTCCGTAACATATTCGCGCAGAGGCTTCAGCGAGCCATTCGTCTTGCGGTATTCATGGATTTCGCGCATCCACGGCTCAACGGAATCGAAACCTGCTTTCGACGCCGTCTTCAATTCATCCACCAAACTCAGCTTCTGGCCGCTGATCGTTCCTGTATTGAGGCAATATCTGAACATGGATTCACCTTTTTTCGATTAAGGGACATAAAGGAAAAAAGGGACATAAGGCTTCCAAGAACAATCCCTTATATCCCTTTCTTCCAACGTCTTACTCTTCTCCGAGCACGGGTTCTTCGTTGAACCAGTCGATCATTTCCTTCGGCAGGGCACTAATTTCGATGATCTGGCCATGTTCGCCGCTGGGCATTTCAAGGCGTTCATCCAGCTTGCGGCCGATGAGCAACTTGCCAAGAGGCGTTTCGAAGGAAATCATGTTGCGTTTCGGAACTGTGTCCAAGAGACCGAGCACATAGTACGTTTCCGTGCGGCCGCCAGAGAACTTCACCGTAACGGCACTACCGAGAACGACCGTGTCCGCAACTTCCACGTCATGGAAGTCCGTTCCGCGCAGATCCACCAGGCTGCTTTCGTATTCACGGCGCATCTTGCCAAGCAGAACCTGCTGTTCCTTCGCGAACTTGTATTCGGAGTTTTCACGCAAGTCACCAAGGCTGCGGGCATGCTCCAAGGCATCCGCATTGGCCGGAATCTGCTCTTCAACCAGATTCTTGAGTTGCATCTCACGCAACTTGAGGCTTCTCCAGCTCGTGACACGCGGCAAGGCGGCCCGTTGATGGATCGCCTTACGCTCTTCCACAAGATGCTTGTATTCAGGATACAGACGGATGATCTTCACTTCCAGGCTCTGGCGATCTCCAGCCTCCAACAACGGCATCCGCTTGATGCAGTGGACGAATTCCGTCACCGTCTCTTCATTGCCATAATTCATGATCAGCCGCTGGAACGGCTCGTCGTTCATCATCAGCTTGAACAGGTCGCGATGCGCTTTCAAGTAGTTGCCTTTCACATCTTTCTGCAAAGTACGGAACAGCAGGACGGAGTTGGTCAGATAACGCATCTTCAGATCTTCGTAATCGGACTTCCAGAGCCAGAACATCGCATCCGCCGTCACGTCGCCGCTTTCCATCGCCGCTTCGACGGCCTCGGCAAGATGCGCACGCTCCTCCGACGTCAGATTCTTCTCCGTACCCGCCCACAAACGATACGGCAACTTGAGCGTACGGGCAATCAGATAGTCCGTTCCTTTGGCGCGCTTCGTAACTGCGAACCACGGAATGACCAGCTTGCCAGCGAGCTTGTCACTCGCCTCGATGAACAGATCTTCACTCTCCCAAACAACCGCCTTCTTTTCAGAAAGCAGAGCAACCGTCTTGTTGAATTCAGGCTTCAATCCTGCCGGAAGCATGTGTTCAAGGGAACCGAGCGCTGTCGCGAACAAAAGCACCGAATCGTCTCGCAGCGCGGCATTTTCAAAGATTTTCGTCAAATTTTCAAAGTCCGGTTTCGACGCTTCATCAATGGTCGTAATCAGTTTCAGACGTTCATTCAATTCAAGCAAGCTTCGGCTCTGATCCCAACTCATCGTATTGACTGCGCCGCCGGTCTGCGCATCGCCGCCCTGCTTCGCAGGAGCGCCAGATGTCAGAACCTTGAACTGCGCTTCTGTCATCACGCCTGGAACCAGCAGGGCGCGGCCCGGATTCAGCAACGCCGGACGTGCGCTTGTGATATGGCTGTTCATGAATTCCGTCAACGACTTCAAATCCGTCTTTTCCGGACGCGATTTCTTCGCCATCCAGTTGTGAACGTCTGAATCGACATCGACAACCATCAAGTTATCCAAGAAGTTACGCAACCCCAACGTCTGCCGTTCGGCCTTATTGAGACCATCCGCTTTCTTTCCATTGGCCTGCCGTCTCACAAACGCGACACGGACTTCGCCACTGATTTGATCGATCATATCGACGGTGCCAACGCCAAACGCAGGCGTATAGCAGAATGCGCCTTTCTTCAGGACGCGCAGAACATCCAGACGCTTGCGGATCTTGTCCAACGGCTCAGTTTCCTTATGAAGCCAAAGGCTGTCCACCAAACCGTCCGGATTCTCCCAATCCGGGAACATCTGCTTGATGAGTGTCGCGTACAGGTTGCGGAACATGACGCCGTCAAGCCCCGCCTCCATCATCGCATCCGCCAATTTGACTTCCGCATCATCAAGCGTCTTGAGCGACGCCTTTTCCGCAAATTTCTGCAATCCGCTTTCCCATTTGAGACGCACGCTTTCGTCCCATCCTGCGCACTGCCGAGGTTCGGCCGACTTCAAAATCTCCGCCAGTTCCACAATGGCCGAACGATCGGGAACCGCCGCGGCTTCAAAAAGTTTTGCAAGCTCTGTACCAGTTGAATAAGTGTTGGAATCCGCCATCTTCATCTACCTGTTTTTTGTTTGTTGCTACTACTATTAAAAATTTGAATTTTTACCATCTTATTTGTTCGTCTTCCTGTAGTTGGAAACCACATTCGACGCGATCCGTCGCGCCTCCAGCTCACTCCAAAGCGGCGGAAGCATCAGGAAACCGCTCTCATCATACGGCGGAATCATCATCGTCCCACAGAAATAACCGTCCAGCAGAATCACCATCGTCTGGTTGCCATACTCTCCCGTCGCCTGCCGCCAAAGTCCCATCCCCTTGCGGTCCAGCTTCATCCGAAGCCCCCACTTTCCATTGTCGCCACGCACAAGCTCTGCCGCACCAAAACAGGACGAATCCACAATCGGGAAACGGCTCACGATATGTTCGTTCCGCCCCATGACGTCATAGACTGGCTGGATCAACGCCGTATCTGGCGCAAACGCATTCCGCCGAACCTCCCGATGAAGGCTAAGGCAGAAGACGGGTGTTCTCCAAGAGTCAAACAGCGCACATCCTGTCCCGCACAGCAACAGCAACCACAGACCAATCAATCCGATATATTGACTCATCCGCTTCATCTTACTCTACTCCGTTTCATCCAGTTTCCTGTACAACGTCCCTTTGCTGATGCCGAGCATCTTTGCGGTCTTATCCTTGTCGCCACCACATTCTTCCAACACACGGTTGATATATTCGCGCTCGTGGATTCGCAAATACGCTTTCAGTGTCAACTCCGCGTTGCGTTGTGGATGGCCGGCCAATATCTCAGCCATTTCGGCCTCGTCTTCCTGTTCATCCGCCTGACGCAGTTCCTCCGCCGACGGACGGAACTCGTCCGGCAAATCATAGACCCCCAGCGGCATCCCCCCGCGGTTCGACAGCGCCATGATGCGCCGCAAAGAATTCTCCAATTCGCGCACGTTGCCCAGCCAGTCCCGCCGAGAAAGCACATCCATCGCCTCTTCCGAAAAACCGCCGAAACCGCCGCCGCCCTCTTCGCTCCATTTATCTTGGAAGTAGCTGATCAGCAACGGAATATCGCTCCGTCTCTCCCGCAAAGCGGGCAGATAAAGCGGAAACGCGCAAAGCCGATAATACAAATCCTCTCGGAACACCCCCTCCTTCATCCTCTTCTCCAAATCTTCATTCGTCGCGGCCAACACACGCACATCCACTTTCGTCGCTGTCACACCGCCCACCGGCCTCACCAGCCCGTCCTGCAAAACCCTCAGAAGCGAACGCTGCATCTCTAATGGGATCGACCCGATTTCATCCATGAACAACGTTCCGCCATCCGCCACTTGGAACAACCCCTCTTTGTTTCGTACCGCCCCCGTGAAAGCCCCCTTCACATGGCCAAATAATTCAGATTCAAGCAAATTGGCGGGTATCGCCGTGCAATTGATCGCCACGAACGGGCGGTTGCCGCGTCGGCTCAGACGGTGCAGAGATTTCGCCACCAGTTCTTTGCCGGTCCCGCTCTCCCCGCGTATCAAGACGGACATGTCCGTCGTCGCCACCTTCTCCATCTGCTTGTACAACGCCTGCATGGAGGGATGCTCCCCGATCATCAAGCCGTAATGCAATTCCGGCGTGTCCAGTTTCTTGCATTCGCATGACGCCTCCTCCGTTTTTTCCACAACTTCCGGCTGCTTGCCAGCCCCTCCCGTCGCTTTCAAACGGTCATGGCGTTCCGCCAACACCTTCTCCAGCAACCTCAAAGCCTCTTCCGAACGAATCGGGCGGACAAGAAAACCGGAAGCTCCCGCCTCCACGATCGCCTTGCCTTCCTCAAGTTCCGCGTAATCGACCACCACCAGAATATCCGCCCCACATGCGCCAGACGGCCGTTCCGTCAGCAAACCACGACCGAATTCCAGCCCGCAGACAACGACATCCCACGCTTCCGCATGCAGGACATCGCCCCGGGCCTCCTCTTCGCCACATGATTTGACGCGGTATTCCAGGCTCCTGAACAAACTCCGCAGAACATCGCTCAGATTCGCGTCGTCAACGGCTATCAGTATCTTGGTCTTCATTCAGAATCAGTTTCTAAAACCTATAAAGTCAAAATAATGTATTCCATCATTCCAATATCGCAAGTCAACAGCCCCTTCCTTTGCCAAACTTCTGTTCTTTTTATAAAAAGAGAGAAAAAAATGAATGAAATAATGTGAAAGTTTTGAAAAAGGGCGTATAGTTACATCAAGCGGTTAAAAAAAAGGAAACAATCATAATGGAAGAATACATTTGGGAACAAGCAGAAAACAATGAAGACAGGGTGCAAGCTCTGATCAATGAAGCAGGAGTTACAAGACCCATCGCCCTCGTATTGGACATGAGAGGAATCGGTCCCGAAAAAATACGGGACTTCCTCAACCCGTCCATATCGGACATAGGAGATCCTTACCTCTTGCCTGGCACAAAAGAGGCCTCCGCCAGACTCTGGCAGGCCATCCACAACGGTCAGAGGATTCTCATCCATGGCGACTACGACACGGACGGCATCACCGCTTCTGCCCTCCTCGCATGGGTGCTCCGTCGCAACGGCGGTAACGTGGAATGCTATCTGCCACATCGCATCGACGACGGCTACGGCCTCACCGTCGAATCCATCAACAAGACTCACGCCAATAAGGCGGACCTCCTCATCACCGTCGATTGCGGCATCACCTCCTATGAGGCTGTCCAGGCATCGAAGGAGATGCAGTTCGATCTCATCATCACGGACCACCATACGCCGGGCGTCGAACCGCTGGAAGCGTATGCCGTCGTGGATCCGAAACTGCCTGGCTCACCTGTTGAAATTCAAGAACTTGCGGGCGTCGGTGTCGCCTTCAAAGTCTGTCACGCCTTCTTGAAGTACGGCCGTGAACACGGCTTCGGCGGAGAGGACACGGATTTGCGTCAAGGTCTTGATCTTGTTGCACTTGGAACTGTCGCTGACATCGTCCCGCTCCTCTATGAGAACCGTATTCTCGTCAAACATGGCTTGAAAGTCCTCGCGGGTAAGCAACGTCCTGGAATCCATGCGCTTTGCGAAATTTCAGGCGTCTCCGAAGAACTCGCCACATCAGACATCACCTACCGTCTGGCCCCTCGAATCAACGCCACCGGACGCCTCGGTGCCCCGACGGATTCTCTCCGTCTGCTAGAGGCGGACAACATGGTGGACGCCGCCAATCTCGCACGCAAGTTGGACGAGCAAAACCGCGAACGCCAGACCATTGAGGAAAGCGTCGTGACGGACGCAGAAGCTCAAATTGCAAGACGTTATGACTTGAATTCGACGCGTTCCATCGTCGTCTGGAGCGAAGGCTGGCATCAAGGCGTTGTCGGAATCGTGGCTTCACGTCTTACTCGTAAATACCATCGGCCGTCCGTCGTCCTCACACGCGATCCGTCTGGACAGTTCACAGGATCGGCCCGTTCCATCCGCAAGCTGAATCTGGTTGATCTTCTCGGTGTCTGCTCCGATTCATTGATCCGTTTCGGCGGCCACGCAATGGCGGCGGGACTCTCTCTGACGGAGGAGAATTTGGAGCTGTTCTGCAAGCAGTTCGACGAAGCCGTCCAGAAAGTCCTCGGCATCGATTCCATGAAACCAGTCATCGCCGCTTGTGGAAAAGTCGCATTCAGCGAGTTGGATGATGTTTTCTTCCAAGAACTTGAGATGCTGGAGCCTTTCGGACACGGCAATCCCGAGCCTGTTTACATCACGAAAAACGTCATACCGGAACGTAAAATGCCAGCCGGCAAGAATCACACCCGCGGCATGGTGAAGGACGAATCGGGAACGCGAATGCAGTTCATCGCTTTCGGACGCCTTCCAGACCAATTCCCGCCGCCGCCATGGGATATTGTCTTCTCGCCGCATATCAACCGCTTCAACGGCATCGCAATGCCACAACTCCGGATACTGGACATCAAGCCAGCGGAAGGATGAGCGCCATTTGATACATGCCCCGCCACCACGGCGGGGCTTTTTTTTACTTAACGCCATAAACCATAGGCCATAAGCAATCAGCCATCTTATCGGTTACGACAAGATGATATTTTCGCATGTCCCGCCATTTGGAATCATCGGCAGGACACTTTCCGAGGCCGTCGTGTGAATATCAAGCAGATACGGTTCTTTCGTCTTAAGCATTTCCTGTAGCGCCGCATCCAATTCGTCTGCCTTCCAAACGTCACATCCCGCAATTCCATAGCCTTTGGCGATCTGGACGAAATCCGGATAGGGGCGCTTCGCACGCTCCACCTTCATATCCGTATCCGCATGGACACCGTCGTAGAACTGATCTTCCCATTGCGACACCATCCCTAGTATCTGGTTGTCCAAAATAATCATCTTCAACGGCAGATTCAAGGCATAAACCGTCGCCAGTTCCTGAATGTTCATCTGGAAACCGCCGTCGCCGTCAATGAGCACGACTGTTTCATCTGGAGCGGCCAGCTTCGCGCCAATCGCCGTCGGGAGCCCGAAGCCCATCGCGCCAAGACCGCCGCTCGTCAGCAACTGTCTCGGACGGTTGTAGTTATAGAACTGTGCCGCCCACATCTGGTTCTGCCCAACACCAGTCACAATCGTCGCCTCGCCCTTTGTCAGCTCCGCTAATCGTGCAACCACCTGTTGTCCTTTGATTTCCTGCCCTTCCCCTTTTTTGAATTTGAACGGATGCTCCGCCTTCCATTTATCCGTCAGCTCAAGCCAGAATTCATGGCGACCACGCTCCGGTTTTTCCAACATCGCGCGGAAAAGCTCCTTCGCATCGCAGACAATCGCCAAATCAGCATGCTTGTTCTTGTTGATTTCCGACGGATCGACATCCGCATGCACTATTTTTGCGCGAGGTGCGAATTTCGCGAGATTGCCTGTCACACGGTCGCTGAAACGCACACCGACACCAATCAGCAAGTCGCATTCATGCACCGCTTTATTTGCCGCATAGCAACCATGCATGCCTAGCCATTTCAGACTCAGACGGTGGTCTTCTGGAAATGCGCCAATGCCCATAAGTGACGTCGCAACAGGTATCTGATAAGCTTCTGCAAAAGCTAGAAGTTCTTTATTTGCAGCGGAATGGATGATTCCGCCGCCGACAAACAAGCATGGTCTGCGGCTTTCCTTCAACATCGCCCGCAAAGCCGTGATGTTTTCCGCCTTCGGTGTAAAAACATCCAATGTCTTATGCAAAGACGGTTTGGGAGAAGATTGGGGATCGCAGACCGCCTGCTGCACATCCCATGGGATGTCGATGACAACGGGCCCTGGCCGTCCATTTTTCGCCAGAAAGAACGCTTCTTCAAGCACTTGCGGCAATTCCAACGGATCAAGCACTAGATAGCTGTGCTTTACGCAAAGCCGCGTCATGCCGATGATGTCCGTCTCCTGGAAGGCGTTTTTGCCGATAAGATGTTGATTCACCTGCCCTGTAATGACGACCATCGGCACGGAATCCGCACAGGCATCCGCAATACCCGTCACGAGATTCGTCGCGCCTGGCCCACTCGTCGCCATGCAGACGCCGACTTCGCCCGTCTTCCGTGCATAGCCGCCGGCAGCAAACGCGCCGCCCTGCTCATGGCGTGGCAAAATAACACGAACTTTTGCGTCATGCAACGCATGATGCAACGCCATCGACGCCGCGCCCGGATACGCGAACACAAACGGAACACGCGCTTCTTTAAGGCAGTGTGCAACAATCTCGGCACCCGTCATCGCAGTGCCTTTCTTCTGGACTGTCTGTTTCATGTCTATCTAAAGGTCTTAATTATATGTCTTCTTCCCCTATAATAATGTAATGACTGTATGTCTGTCTGCAAGTGCATCATGTCATGAGATGCCATGTGATGACGACTACCACACGTCGATACTACCACTGCTGGCGGTCTAAAATACGGTAATTTGCTGCCTCCTGCACATGGCGGCATTCGATTCGCTCAAGGCCGTCAAGATCAGCCAACGTTCTGGCAACACGCAAGATACGATCGTATGCACGGGCTGACAACTGCAATTCCATAATCATCGACTGCATCGCATACGCGCTCGTCGAGTCCAGTTCGCAGAATTGATCCATCATCTTCCCGCTGAGGCTTGCATTGTCGCGAATGCCTGTTCCCGCATATCGCTGTCGTTGGATTTCCCGTGCCGCCAATACTCGAGAACGGATCGTCGCAGAATCCTCCCCCGAACGTTTCTTGGTCAGCATCTCACTGTCCAACGGTGCCAATTCGACATGCATGTCCACACGATCAATCAATGGCCCGCTGATCCTGCTACGATAGCTCATGATCATGCCCGCCGTGCAATGACATGGACGGCGGGGATGTCCATAATATCCACATGGGCATGGATTCATCGCCGCCACCAGCATGACACGGGCGGGAAACATGAACGTCCCACTTGCACGGGCCAATACCACTTCGCCAGTCTCAAGTGGTTGCCGCAGAACCTCCAACGTATTTCGTTTGAATTCAGGCAGTTCATCCAAAAACAACACGCCGTTGTGGGCCAAACTCAACTCCCCAGGCCGCGGATTGGCGCTACCGCCAACCAGCCCCGCATCACTGACCGTATGATGCGGCGACCTGAAAGGCCGCCGAACCATCAATCCTTTCTTCCCATCAAGCAATCCAGCTATACTGTAGATTTTCGTCACTTCCAACGCCTCCTCCACGTCCAGCAATGGCAAGATGCCAGGTAACCGCCTCGCTATCATGCTCTTACCGCATCCAGGACTGCCAATCATCAGCAAATTGTGATTGCCAGCCGCCGCCACCGTAATTGCACGCTTGGCGCTCTCCTGTCCTTTCACATCCGCAAAATCCATGACCTCCGCCATGGATTCAGCGGCGTAAATTGACTGGATGTCAACCACAGTCGCCGCCTGCCGACTGTGCCCCTGCAATACTTCCACCGCATCTGCCAACGTCGCAACTCCATAAACGGCAACGCCAGACGCCAACGCTGCCTCCTTTGCGTTCTCTGCTGGAACCAACATTCGCCTCATACCATGATCACGTGCGTACATAGCCACTGCCAACACCCCCTGAATGCCACGAACCTGCCCGCTCATCGCCAATTCGCCGATGACCATCGTGCTATCCAGTCCTGTGCAAGCCAGCTGACCATCCGCCTGCAATACACCCAACGCCATCGGTAAGTCATACGCACTTCCGCTTTTATGCAAATCCGCAGGGGCAAGATTCACAATCGACCGCCCACGTGGCATCCGATATCCAGAACTCTGCACCGCCCCCCACACACGCTCACGGCTCTCCCGTATCGCCATGTCCGGAAGCCCTACAACCGTCATAGACGGCCCCTGCTGGTCCACTTGATCAGGAGGAGGCGGAACCAAATTCACTTCAATTTCCACTCCTTTGACATCCATTCCACGTATCGCCGCGCTGTTCACATGCACAATCATCATTGCCTCCTATGGTCTATTCAAATATTTTCTTTTATAATATATCATCGTTTTTATAAAATGCAATTCATAATAATTCTTATAAAATCATAATAATTCCTATAAATTCACAATAAGTCATATGACTCGCTATAATTTATCATTAATGATTTGAAAAACTCCCCACATTTTCAAAATTTCATTCTTTATCGTATGATGCAAGAAAAGCATCATAAAAAAGCCAATGCAAGATACGAGAATGGACATCCAATTCATGTATTCTCTCTTGCTTGGATAGATTTTTTCCCGCCATGATTGGAAAAATCCACTTATGCGTGAATATTAAGTTTCATATTGATTATTATCCATGATTGTCAATCAGAGCAATTATCCCAATCCATCCAACAGCAAAGGAGCACAACATGAAAAAACTGCTGTCCATTCTCATCTGCATCACCTTCGCCATGTCCGCTTTCGGCGCGGAATGGTATGTCTCCGCCGCTACAGGCAAGAAGAAGAACGAAGGCACCTCTAAAGACGCCCCGTTGAAGGCCATCTGGAATGCCTTGGAAAAGGCCGCGCCCGGCGATGTAATCCACGTCGCCCAAGGCAATTACCACGGCAAGACCTCCTGCGGTTGGATTCTCATTGACAAACCGATCACGATTATCGGCGGTTATTCCGACGACTTCAGTGCACGCGATATCACCAAATATCCGACGATGCTGAAGCCCACCAACGAAATGAACCAGACCAAGCCCATGATGGATGTCGGAACCGTTGGCTTCAAGATGTACAAAGCCGCCAATGACGCTGCCACACTCGTCAACACAACCACTTTGATTGACGGACTATACATCGACCAAGGCGATGCGAACAGCTATCACGCCGTCAAGGGCAAGCCCGAAGGCGTCGAAACTGGCATGTATCTGGATCCGCCCGCGAAAGGCAACACGCAGTTCCCCTCCATCAACTCTGCTGAACTTAAAGGCGTCAGCGTCGGCAATCTGACCATTCAGAACTGCGTCTTCCTGAACGCTTCCAACTACGGCATTCAGCTCAACCACTTCCAAGGTGATGTCAAAATTCTCAACAACGTCTTCATCAACAACCGCATGCAAGCCTGCGAAGTCGTCAGCACCAACGCCAAGACTGGCATGGTTAATTTCGAATTCGCCTACAACACCGTCCTCTTCAGCTGGAGCCGCACATCCGAAATGACGGACATGGGTTTCGCCGTCCGCGCCAATGCGAAAATCAACTCCAATATTCATCACAACATCTTGGGACTCAGCGTTCTGTATGGTTTCGACAACACGAAGGGCGATGACAAAACCAAGAAAGTCTCTCTCGACAACAACATCTTCTTCCTCAACAAGAAAGGTGACGCGGCCATCACCATCAGCCCGAACATCAAGCCCTTCTTCGTCACTGACGACGCATGGGAAGATTTTGAAGACTGCACGGGCATCGAAAGTCTCGAAGACAACAAGTCCCTCACCGATCCCGCCCTCTTCAAAGACATCATCGACAAGGCCTACTTGGAAGGCTTCCTCGCCGCAAGTTATTCCGAGAAAACCGATTACAACGAAAATTCCGCCGCCAACGTGTTCCGCGCCGCCATGGGCATGAACAAAGTCGGCCAGATCGAGACGAAAGTCTCCATGTTCGCCAACCGCTATCCGTCCGAAAACGTCCTGAAGTTCTTCGGTGCCGTCCAAGGCACTGGCGCCCAGGCCGTTAAATAATGGTTGACTAACTGTGCAAGATACAAGCCCGACGTCGGTTGCGGCGTCGGGCTTTTCGCTTTTCAGACCGTCTTTTCCAATCTTGCCCACTGTTGTCACGTTTATCCTTTGACAAGAATGTTCACATCGAAAGGAGATTCACATGACGCGCCCCATGTTGCTCATCACCATGCTTTCCCTCAGCCTGACAGCCCAGCCGCTCCCGTTGCTCACGCCTAAAATGTGGGCGCCGCACGAAGATGGCGGCAACGCGCCATCCTATCAGAAGCTTGACGACGATTCCGTTCGTTTTTCCTTCAATACGCAAAACGGCAAATACGGCTGGGGCAACATCCGCATGTCACCGCTGACGCTGCCGCCGAAATCCACAGGACTTTCTTTTGAAGTCTTCGTGGAGGAAGCGGCAGACAACGCCGTCATGCACGTCTGGCTTTTCGAAAAAGATAAAGACGCATGGCTCTCCAGAGTCAACTTCATGGACGGCAAGGGATTAAGTGAAGTGAAAAACACATGGCGCAAGGCCAATTTGCCGTTCGCATCATTCCGTTTCGAGCCGCGCGGCGCCAAAAATCGCAACTTCATGTCCGTCGAATACATGCTGTTCGGTTTCAATTTTGGCAACCAAACCGTCCGTGTCCGAAATCTCGCCTTCACAGGAGAAGAGGTCGAATCCATTACAGTAAAAACATCTCTTCCGCAAGATTGGAAACATGAAGATCCAGTCGGACAGCGCATCGCCATTTATTCAGACGAATCCGTCGAAAAACTGCCATCCCATGCCGATGCGCAACGTCTGGCCAATCTTCTGAAAGCCAAAGGCTTCCATCCGCAGATCATGACGTCCAGCGACCTGTCGTCACCAAACTTTCTGTCAAAACAAGCCATCGATCTACTCATCCTCCCGAACGCGCCGTTCTTCCCACTGAACGCCGTCCAGAATTTCCGTAAGTTTCTGAAAGACAAAGGCTCGTTCATCTCCATCGGCGGCTATCCGCTGGATCGGCCAGGCGTGCCGACAAAAGACGGTTGGGCGACTGTCGATTCCGGCGTGACGGCGGACAAAGTCGGCACAGGCGAACCGGTTGATGCGCGTCTCAACACACGCTACGGCACCCATGGCGACACGATGCAACTTCAGCCCGACCAAATCGGGCTGTGTGATCCATCTTTCCTCCTATTACGGACACGTTCTCTCCGTCCCGCCCCCAAGCAAAAATGGTTTAACGCATCATGGTCTTTTGGTGAAAAAAGACAGGAAGACGGTTCCGTAGAAGGCCCCGCCGCAGTCGCCATGACAGGCTCCAACAGTCCGGTCTTCCCCAATGTCCATGCACGTTATATTCCTCTTATCCAATCACTTGACTTCTGGCGTCGCAACCGCGGCCCCGCCGCAGCCGCCGTCCTAAACCACGCAGGCCCGTACAACGGCTCCAACTGGGCGATGTTCACGCCGACGAACCGTAATCTTTTCGACGGCTCACAGCCTGTTCTCGACGAACTCTTCGTCGATCTCTGCCAAAAGCTCCTTGCACCGTCCTACCTTATTAATACATCATCGGACAGACCGTGCGCACGGCGCGGCGACACCGTCGTCTTTACTGTCAGCGGCATCAACGCCACTGGTCATCCTCTGCGCGTCCGTTTCATTATCGATGACAAAGAGTTCGCCACCGCGATGGCTGATTCAGACCGTTTCCAAGTCTCTGCCAGTTGGAATGTTCCACAGGATGACAATCAGTCATTCCATACATTTACCGCCGAGTTGCTTGACGGCGAAACGGCCATCGACATAATGGAAAACGGCATCTCCGTCTGGAGCCAAGAGGCTCTCGCCAAAGGACTTAACATTGAACTAAAGGACAACTATTTCAA
>JAEEGH010012534.1_pt1 | contig 18978 bp, 11 predicted proteins | sample 9134181 | NCBI WGS metagenome assembly JAEEGH01 (sample SAMN16246544, study PRJNA631951) | gut metagenome | biome: gut microbiome; feature: rumen; material: DP-attached | host: Bos | place: Iran: Karaj | collected 2018-10 | reverse complement strand
TATATAGCCCACATCGCCATTGAAAACATCCTTGTCGTAGTTGTTGCGTATCTGCATCACTCGGTCGCCTTGGCGGTACTTGAATCCTCCCCGGCTGAGCGACTCTCCCTCGGGGTTGATGGCTTCCTGAAGGATGACGTTCAGGTTGGCGGCGCCCACCACGCTGCGCTGCATGGGGGTGAGCACCTGGATGTCGTTGGTGCTGATGTGGTATGCCTTGGGGATGCGGTTCTTTACAATGTTGACAATCTCGGCTGCTGCCAGACTTGGGTCTTCTTTCTGGATGAAGAAGAAGTCGGTGTCCCTTCCATTGCTGATGTCTGGAAACAAGCCCTGGTTGATTCTGTGGGCATTGGTGATGATCCGGCTACTCATTGCCTGGCGGAAGATGCGGGTGAGACGCACCACAGGGATGCGTTCTGAGTCGATGATGTCGCGGAGCACGTTTCCGGCTCCGACGCTGGGCAACTGATCGATGTCACCGACAAGTATCAGCCGCATGTCGATGGGGATGGCCTTCAGCAGGGAGTTCATCAGGATTATGTCTATCATGGAGCACTCATCGACAATGAGCGCACCGCCATCCAAGGGGTTCTCATCATTGCGTCCATATCCCTCGGCAGGATTGTATTCAAGGAGGCGGTGGATGGTCTTCGCCTCCTTGCCAGTGGCCTCACTCATTCGCTTGGCGGCTCTTCCCGTGGGAGCAGCGAGGAGGATGCGCAGCCCCATGGACTGCAAGGCTGCGATGATGCCTATGGTCGTGGTGGTTTTTCCAGTGCCTGGCCCTCCAGTCAGCACCATGACCTTGGATTGTACGGCTTGCTTGATGGCGGCCACCTGCACGTCATCGTAATGGATGCCCGTTTTCCTGACAATCTTCTCGATGTTCACGTCTTCCTCAAAGAGGTCTTTTGACGAAGTGTCGATCAACCGTTTGAGTTTATTGGCGACACCACACTCCGCATAGTAGAAGGGTGGCAGGAAGATGGCGTCCTCGTCGATGACCAGGTCCTCTTTCTCTATCATCTGGTCGAGCGTGGCGGTGATGGGTTCCTCATCGGCCTGCAGCAATTCCTTCGCCGTCTTCAGCAGCTGTTCCCTCTCCGCATAGACGTGACCGTCCTCAGAGAGTTTGCCAAGGGTATAGAGGATTCCGCTCCGGCATCGGCGCGGGTCGTTGTTGGTGTAGCCTAAATTCTTTGCGATGGAGTCGGCAGTCTTGAAGCCGATGCCCCAGATGTCATCGGCAAGGCAATAGGGATTGTCGCTGACTTTTTCAATGCTCTCCTTGCCGTATTTTTTATAGATCTTGGCAGCGAAAGTGGAACTGACGCCATGCCCTTGGAGGAACACCATGATGTCCTTCACGTCCTTCTGTTTCTCCCAACTGGTGCGGATCAAGGCGACACGTGTCTTCCCTATACCCGGGACTTCAAGCAGCCGGTCTGTGTCATTTTCTATCACGTCGAATGTGGCCAGACCAAAATGTGAGACGATGAGCTTGGCAAACTTCGGGCCGATGCCCTTGACCAGGCCGCTGCCAAGGTATTTCTCGATGCCGACGATGGTGGCCGGCAGTTCCTCCTCCCATGACTGGGCGGCGAACTGTCTTCCGTACCGTTTGTCTACCTTCCACTCACCCTCGACAACAAGACAGGCTCCTACAGTCACCTCATGGAACGTGCCAACAAGGGTCTGCTTGTCTCTAAAACCCTTGACGGAGGCCTGAAGGACGGAATAACCGTTCTCCTGGTTCTGGTAGGTAATGTGGTCAATGGTGCATCTTATTTTTTCCATCCGGCATGATATAAAGAATTTTATTCTATTGAGAATAATATCACAATCGCTTTAAAAGCAAAATGTCTGTCAATTCCACATACGTTTTATAAGGAACACCTTCATCAAAAGAATGAAAGGCAAAGGAATTCTTTCTCTCACGTTTAATGTCTATTATGGCGTTCCATCTTTTACGACTATGAATGTAATTTCCACTCGGATCTAAGCAAAATACTCTTGTGATTTCATTACCTTCTTTCTCATATCCTATAGCAAGCATCGCATGGCACATTTGGGTGTTCTCAATAGAAATAATTACAGCTAAATCTGCATCAATCGCAGCAACTATGTTATCTAAAGTCTCCCAACTTGTACTTTTGGTATTTGTATGTCGAACATCTATTACATTTTTAAAACTTTCATCAAGCATTTTTTTTATCTTGTAGAATGTCTGACCATTCCTGTGCATACCATAATCACAGCAAAAAACCTTGAATAGTTTTTTAACATCCCGATTCTTATGCTCAGCATTCAGTCTTGTATCAGAATCACTTATAACACTTAATATCAATAGATTCATTATAACAGAATAAGTCGCACATGCGCCATCAAGACTTCCTTGCTTTTTAAAAACAGGGGAGTATTTCCCATTACGTCCTTTACAAACAAGTTGGTTGTTGTTGATTTTCAAATTAGATACGATTTTCTTCATAGCCATAACATTCTATAGTTCTTTTTCAAGAAATACCAATGCCTTTTCGGGTGTTGTTGGATAGTGATAAATACCTTTTTCCAAATAGCTTTTTGTTTTCACCACATTATCAAATACTCTGTAAAAATCTCCTTTTGTCATCTTGAATGTACCTATAGGAGTGTGCACAGCAAAATAATCGCTGTCATTTAACGGCTCAATGATGCTAGCCTTGAAACACAACCGGTTAAATGAGTATTCTACCATAGTATGCTATCTTAAATAATTGTCGATTATATTTTCATGCAAAATTACTCATTTTTTACGAATAACTTGTGGCATATTTTTTGTATATTTGCAGTACAACCTCAAAGAATCATAAAAATAAGACCATGACAGAAGTCAAATCAAAGAAGCCATTGCTCGAAGCCATCCAAAATGGTGAGCAAAACATCAAAGTCACCGACCCTAAATTTCTCCTTGCATGCTTAGTCGCAGAAGAGTGCGATAATGACAAGTCGAATGTCAGGAAATTTCTAAATGTCATTTTGGGCTCAAAAAACGTGATTGACATGCAAGACAGACCTCAAATCAGAGTGGGGATGGTCAATGAAAAGGGGAAAGTCCGGTGGCTGTTCATCAATCTTTCGATATGTTCAACAGCTCTTGGCATCATCGACATCCTGAATGACACCTATGCTAAAATAAAGGTCGAGAAGGATGAAAGAGGCAATCTGACAGGCAATGTTGAGATTGTTTAATTGGTTGTGGGAGCGTTCTGAATTGTCAAATATCAAATGACACTTACTTGCTCTCCCAAACCCTTAAAAACTGTTAATCGTTTTCCGTTTTTGCGACAGTTAAATTTTCTTAAACATAGAGTTATGAACACTTTTGTCGGGTTTTGAACACTTCATTGCGGTAACCTCAACTCTATCATCTATCCAAAAAAACGACCCGAAAAATCGATTCCGGGTCGCTTCCAAGTATTGAAAAAGCTTATGCTTCTTTGAAAACCTCGTCTTCTCCTTTCAAAATAGCATTGACATCCGACAGCTTGTATCGTTGCCTTCCGCCTATTTCAACAGGTATGATATACTGCTTTTTCACCCAGTGCCAGAGTGTCGTCCTGCTGATGGAAAGTCTTTCGATTACTTGGCTTGAAGTGAGCAGCACATCGCTGTTGTTCAATGCGATATCCCTCTCCATTTTACGTCTGGCCTCATTTACGGTGTCAATGATGGTCTGCTTCAAATCCTCGGCTCTCATGACCACTAATGTTGCCATGCCATTTTCTAAAACATCTTGAAAAGAAAGTTTACTTATACCCATAATGCTGAATGTTAAAATGATTGTACATACACAAAAGTACAGTAAAAATCTCGTATTTGAAAATGCGGCAAATCACCTGATAATCTTATATGTCAATCGTTTCACTCCAGCATGCTGACAAGGGATTTCTTCATGTCGTCATCAATAGTCCGATAGCGGGCGAACGCCCTGGAACCCTCTACATGACCTGACAATTTCCCAATCATATTCGGGTCCTGCACCTTCTTGTAAAGGTTGCCTATGAACGTCCTTCGGGCCAGGTGGCTGCTTGCAAGCTCATTGAGGGGATGCTGTTCCTCCCTTCCCGTCGTGGAATTCCATATCGTCACATTCCTTGTCAAGCCGCACAGCAGGAATATCATCTTGATGCAGTCGTTGTATTTCTGAGGTGAGATGAATGGCAGCAACCTGTCATCACAGAGGACATCCTTATATTTTGAGAGTATAGCCTTTGCCGTGTTGTTCAATGGAACCTCGATGGACTCAACACAATCCTTGCTTGTCTTTCTGGCAATATAACTGATGTGGTCGTTGATTACATTCTTCCATGTAAATTGCACCAGGTCGCCGACACGGCATCCTATCATGCAATGGAAGATGAATATGTCGCGTTGTATTTCCAACTGCGGAATCATGCTCTCCCTGATAGTGTTACGTTGTTCTTTAGGCAAGGCTTTCCAAGCTTCATGCAGGTCTGTCTCGGCTATTTTCGTCCGTTCCTCCACAGTGATATAATATGGGGTGCCATATTGCGGTGATTTCAATTCAAAGCCTACAAAAGGATCGTTATGAAGAAGCTGCTCCTTCATCGCCCACTTGATAAAGGTGCGGAAACGCTTCATTATCTTGATGACGGTGTTCCGACCGCGCATCTGGGGTCTTCTCTTTTCTGGTATCTCTTCGAAAATGACCTGGTAGTCAGGGTCACTCACAAAGAGATGTTCATGGCGGATGTAATAATCTAATTCCCTTATGGTGTCAACGTTGAGTTCCTCAAAAACAAGTTTGAAATCTTTCCTGGTTTTCAAGCTGACGAATAGTTCGAACCGTTTCAACAGCCTGCCCATCGTGTCGAAATTCTTCCTGTCGGAAGGCTCATACTCCTTGATATCCAGGAAGGATGTGTAATAGTCGAAGAAGTCTTTCTCTTCCTCTTCTTCTTCGATATGATAGTTTTCAGGATGTAGTGCCTGGTCTATCAAAATGCCAAACTCCTCACTGGTGATGGACTTTTTGTTGGAAAGCTTGCTGTATATTGCCAACATCAATTCCTTCCGGTCCATGACGGAATTTGCAAAATTGATCCGCTTGATTCTGTTATACAAGATCTTCGCCTTGATGCATTCCTTCTTCGCATCCCACACCTCGGGATCGACCATAATATCTGAAGTATGATATAGCTGAACGTTTGCGCCGTCACTCAGCCTGAAACGGACAGGAACTTCCGTTTTGTTGCCCTTTCGGGAGGTGGGCCTGATAAATGCCTTTACTGTTGCCATAAAATGAGGTTTTGAAATTTCTTAAATGACTTTTCTTTCACGAAACTGTTTGTGCAAAGATATTCGAATCTGCACAAATTTTCAAAACATCTCTTGATACAGGGTCATTAAGCCGAACAGCAATAAGACCGATTTAAGGTCAACTTGAAGCGGGGAAAGCTCCTGATTTTGAGATTGTTTAATTGTGTTTTAAGTTGTTTCAGAAATCCTTAGTAAAAGGCGATTGTTTAACCCATCTGTCCAGTAATCCCGACAAATGCAAGAGTCAAGTGTTTGTTTTTCAGGCACTTGATTTTTTTTATTAACAGTTAAAAAATGGCCTTCGAGGAGAGTTGCTTGACATTTTTAAACTCCTGCAGACATTCTTAAACAATTTGGGTGCTTTTATGGCAAGGGGTGATGTTAACCCTTCCTTTCCAAAGCATGGTTTTGGTCGACCAAACAATTGCATTTTTCCTATCATTGACATCCTTTTTAGTTAAGGTCCATGCCGCTCAAACACTGCAAGTTCCATTTCTATTGCAACGATTAGATTTCTCATAAATACGAAAATTATTCAGCCGCAAAAATACATTTTTTACTTTAAACGGCTGAAAAAAATCTAGTTAGTACTCGAACTAATTGTCGCTTTGGCACGTCGTAAATATACTGCACTGGTCGGTTACCATATGATTGGCATTGCCCGTCCTGGTCTAGCACTCCAACTGATTTACCGAATGCGCTTTGTTAAATGGGAGTTCAGATGCCTTGCATCAGATGTTTGGGATGTCTGCAAACAAGTCTTTGGCCGTTAATTGGCTATGAACGAATGAGGAATGGACGCCACGGGAGATACCCATTGGTGTGACAAACGTAAATACAGGGCCACGGCGGATGTCCATCACTTCCATAAAAAGTTCCTTTCTGGTTTTCAGACGTTCTTCGTAGTCTTTGGTTATTACAAAAATGCGCTCGCTGAATTTCATCTCTACAAGATGAATGATTTTGTCTGCTCTGCTGATAACCAAATCGATTTGTCCACCTTTCCGCCTGTCATCCTTTGCGGGGATGAAGCGCCAGGCCGACGACTCGGTAGCCATTCCAGAGATTCCAAGTCCAAACTTGATTTGCGGCAGATGACGCAGGCACACCTCCTCGAAAGTAAAGCCCTCCCACGCCTCGACGCTGCGGTCGGCAAAATGATGCTGCCAGTATTGCTCGTCGCGTGAGCGGTTGGCCTCCACATAGTGGAAGTAGAATAGCGTATAGAAATCGGCCAATCGATAAAGGGTTTGTTTGACCTTGTTGCCAAACTGGCCATAGGCCACGATGAAGTCGCAGCGTTCCAGGTTGTCCAACATCTTGGTCAGACCTCCACCGCTATAACCAGTGGCTTTCTCTATCTCGCTGCGAAGGAATCCTTGTCGCTTGGTAGAGAGAAGCCTTACGATATTGATGTAACGGTCAGCCTTGCGGAAGAGCGCGCTGTATAGTTCATTGAACTCGTTGCTCAAGTCGCCACCGCGACGGTAAATCAGCGAATCGACATTCTCAGGCAAACTCAGATAGGGGCGTAACAGGCTCAGATAGTACGGCACCCCACCAAACAACATATAGCACTGCAGAATTTGGTAGTCATCCCACTCAAAGCCATGCTCCACAAGATAAGCCTTACATTCACTCAGATAAAACGGCCGCAGATAAATGCGATGGGTGATGCGGTTATGGAGCCCACCTTGGTTGTCTTCCAGCTTCTCTTTCATCCAACTCGTCGCACTGCCACAGGCAATGAATACGATGTCATCACGGTTCTGTACCCAGTTGGCCCAGAAATACTCCAACTCGGCCACGAAGTCGCTGCCTTGCGTGTCCATCCAGGGCATCTCGTCGAAAAACAACACTTTACGTTTCTCCTTGCAACCTTCCAAATACTGTTCGAGTTGAAGAAAAGCATCGTGCCAATTCTCCAAGGTCGGAACGTCTTGTCTGTGTCCATATCGCATCAATGCCTCGCGAAAGTTCTGCAGTTGTACGTTCTTCTTTTGCCTATGGGTACCCACATAGTGGAAACTGTAGGTATCGTTGAAGAACCTGCGCACCAGGAACGTTTTTCCTACCCTTCGCCTTCCGTACATCACAATCAGTTCTGAGCGGTGCGATTCCATCGACCACTTCAGTTCCTCACATTCTCGTGTACGTCCGATTAGTTTTTCTGCTGAATCCATGATAATACGACTGATATGTGGGGCAAAGGTAGTGCATTTATTTTTAATAAACAAATGTTTTTGTCCAAATGTGGGTCTTTTTATATAGATTTGGACAAAAACCGAATGTTTTTTGTCCGAATATGGGTTAATAGCAATAGATTTGGATAAAAATGTGTAATAATTGACCTGAAGCTAAAAGCATGCTTTCTCTATGCAGAAATCAAGTCACTTCGCGTCTTTGTCGCAAAATTACGAAAAATCTTTTATTCTCACAAATTTTGGCGTCTTCACTTCCGAAGACTGATTGGGGATGTTGCACAAACGAAGCCTCGAATAACGAGTGGCCCAACCTACGTTTTGGATGCCTCAACCCAAAATATCGGCTTATTTTATTGTCAAATAGACAATTTTCCATATTATTGGGATTATAGTGCAGACCAAAGTTTGTTCTTGTTCTTACTTTTGTGATTGAAAATCTTTCATCAAGTTGTAGTTGATATGGTTAATGAGAGTTCTCAATTAATGCCAACAGATGGCGAAATCGTGTGACATAACGTTTATATCATAAATGATATGAGAAACTGTTTTGTGATATTACTTCTGGCTTCAGTAATGACGGCAACTAGCCAGAATCGTGAGAATCCGGTCATCAAGAGGGTGGCCGATTCCGGTGTGTTGAAATATGCCGGTAAGTATTACCTTGGCGGTGTGGCCACCTATGGTGACTTTTATGTCAGCAGTGATCTGACACACTGGGACCAGCGAATCCACGTGTTCGACCTCGACAATAAGTGGACGCACGGAACGGGTGCCCGCAACAATCAAGTTCATGCCGACGATATTACTTACAGCAATGGCCAGTTTCATCTTCTGTTCAGCGTCAACTATTGGGGACCAGACCGACATATCGTGCATATCACCCATGCCACGTCGCCTACGATTACAGGCCCTTTCCGCGAAGTGAGAGATGACCAATGGTTTGAGAACCGCATAGACCCACAAGTCTTCCGCGACGAAGACGGTCGGCTTTATCTATATATGGTAAAGTTCACCGATGGAAATACCATCTGGGGCAGACCGATGAACCAAGACTTCTCGTTCTGTGGAGAGGCTGTACAGCAGTTCAGTTCACAGCCTGGCACTTGGGAGACACTCGACAACCGAGTAGCAGAAGGACCCTTTGTGGTAAAATATCGTGGCAAGTACTATATGATGTATAATGCCAACCATACAGCACACACATTCGGCAACTACCGCCTTGGGGTATGTGAGGCGGATAGCCCCCTTGGCTTCAATCCCGGCGGTAAGTACAGCCATCCCGTTGTAGGTCCCAAAGCCGACCATTCTTTGTGGGATATGTATGTCAGCCACGAGAACGACAGTCTCTTTACCCCTGGACAGCCCAACATTGTCAGGGGGCCCAATGGCTGGGAGTGGTGGCTCGTCTATATGGCCAATAAGGGCAGATACCGCGACCAGTATGTTGATCGCATTCACTTCACCAACAACCGCCTCACGGTTGACGGTATCACCGACAAACTTTCGGAGGGATTTCACCCTCTCCCATCGCTGCCACAATACTGTGGTACGTCACTCGAAGGCATCAGTCCTTCTGACTCCTATCTTCTGGAGCTGACTTTCAAGCCAACCACCCCTTCCTGTGGCATCCTCATAGGGAATCACCGTCTGTTGCTGCCTGAAGAAATGGGTACCGACGTGAGCCATCAATGGCGCATCGAACGCAATGCCGCTTTATTAACCGTATGGATTGACGATGTCCTGGTTGAAGACCACGTGGCAGTCATCGGAGATGGCATGTCCTGGCTGGGTGGACAAAAAGAGTCTGATGTGGAGTATGTCAGTTACACCAACGGATGGGACGAATGGGGCTGCCATTTCAGCGGCTGGGAAGGCTCTAACACAACTGCTGACGGTCTGTTTCTCCCAAAGGGCGCTGTCTTTAAAGGCAAGGCGGCCGATGACTATGAGTTGAGTGTGATGTTTGAAAACATACATCCTGAAAGTGGAGTCTATGGTGTCTATGCTGCCTGGCAGGATTCTCGAAACTACGTGCGCGTAACCATCGACGCCCCTCGTCAGTCGTTAGTTGTTGAACAATGCGAGAAAGGAAAAATCAGGCGTATGGAAAAGCCGCTGGCCAGAAGTGTGGTGCATTATCCGGACATCAAATACTCAGATACGTATGAGAAACAATACCGTTTCGACAGCCCTACATACCTATCTGCCATCACCATGCCCAAATGTGATGCTGACAATGATCCTTACGCATCCGCTCTCAGCCTAAAAGAAGGGTCAAGACAGCTGCGTGTGGATATGGCATCAACACAGCATATAGACTGGCTCGACGGCGACAACTGGCGACCGCTGAAGTATCAGCAGGCATCCTCGGGTTACGATGAACTTCAGACCATTATGTTTCCCCAGATCAAGACCCAAGCACTTCGCTTCATCAATAAGGACCCCCAATCGAACAACCGTTATCTCTACCGTATAGAGACCCGGCATGACTTCGCTTCCATCAACCAACTCCGTATCGACAAGCGGGGAAAGGCCATCCACATTTTTGTAGATGATTCAGAACAGGCCACCGTCTGTCTCAGCAAACCAGCCGCCACACGTATTGGGCTCTTCAGTGATACTGTCCAACAAATCCTGGTAAGGAATATTCTCTATTATCAGGTAAAATAGTCCAAAAGAACAAAAATGCAGATAGTATGGACGAATTTGCAGACCATTTTACTACGTGCTCTGTACTTTTGACGCATCAATCAAACACTGAAAAATGAAAAGTATAAGAAAGTATTTCACTGCTCTTTTAGTTTTAATGTCTGTTTACATATATGGAGCCGACATTCCACGGCCAGAGTATCCCCGGCCTCAATTTGAGCGCAAGCATTGGATTTGCCTGAACGGCGAATGGACCTATCAGTTTGATTTCGGCTGCAGTGGTCTGGAGCAAGGGCTTCAACATAGTAAGGGTTTCGATGGCAAGATTGTTGTCCCTTTCTGTCCGGAGAGTCCGCTTTCAGGTATAGGCCACAAGGATTTTATCAATGCACTTTGGTATCACCGCACCATCAGCATTCCTCAGTCGTGGGATGGCAGTCATATTATACTACACTTCGGAGGTGTGGATTATAAATCTCAAATTTTCATAGACGGCAAGCACGTGTTCACCCACTACGGCGGTGCTGCCTCGTTCGATGTGGATATAACAAAATATGTAAAAATAGGTAATAGTTATAATTTGGTTGTTTATGTAGAGGATGACGTGCGCTCGCAACTGCAGCCTGGTGGCAAACAGAGCCGTAGACTGAACAGTTATGAATGCTTCTATACCCGTGTGACAGGCATCTGGTCGACAGTATGGCTGGAGCCTGTTGCCATGGGGGGACTGAAGAAGGTTCGCGTAACGCCCGACCTTGACAACAGCCAGTTTGTGCTAGAGCCGGTATTCTATGAGACAGACGGAAGCAAGACACTCACCGTCACTATCCGTGACGGTTCAAAAACAGTATGGCGCGGTGAGACCAAAGCCAGTGACAATGCCACGTTGACAGCAAAGATCAACAAAGTGAAGGCATGGTCGCCAGAGCATCCGTTTCTCTACGATGTGGAATACACAGTTAAAGACAACAGCGGCCAGATAATCGACCATGTCAGTTCATATGTTGGCATGCGCAAGTCGGAACTACGTGGCCGCACATTCTATCTGAACAACGAGCCTTATTACCAGCGGTTGGTGCTCGACCAGGGATATTACCCCGATGGTCAATGGACTGCCCCCACCGACGAACAACTCAAGCACGACATCGTGTTGGCCAAGGAAGCCGGTTTCAATGGTGCGCGCCTGCATCAGAAAGTGTTTGAGCAGCGCTATTTCTACTGGGCCGACAAATTGGGTTATCTGACTTGGGGTGAATCGCCCTCCTGGGAGTTGGATTGGACCAACCAGATAGCCGCACGCAATATGATAGCCGAATGGGAAGAATGCGTGGAGCGCGACTACAATGAGCCATGTCTCGTGGCTTGGTCGCCACTAAACGAGACATGGTGTCCTGACCACGATGCCCAAAGGGCCCGTCTCACCAACGACCTCTATTTCATCACACACCGTCTGGACCGCACCCGGCCCGTCGTGTCGGCCAGTGGCGGATATCATGCCGGTTTTACCGACATATACGCCGAGCACACCTATGTGCAGGATCCCGTGGAACTCTATGAACAACTGCGTGAGAAAGAAGACGGCAGTGTATATGTGCAGCATCCCCGCGAGAGCGCTCCCTATCAAGGTGAGGCCTATATGATAGATGAGTTTGGCGGCATACGATGGATCAAGAAAATGCAGGCCGAGGAGGTCGCGCCAGAGGGACAGTTTTGGGGATATGGCAAGGACCCCGAATCATTAGAGGAATTCTACCGTCGTCTGGAAGACCAGGTGAACGTGGTGCTAAGCATAGACCACATCTGTGGCTTCTGCTACACGCAGATTGTCGATGTGGAATTGGAGAAAAACGGCATCTATACCTACGACCGTGAGCGCAAGTTTGACATGGAGCGTATCAAGCGCATCTTCACCAAAAGCCGACAGCAAGCCAAGAAAGAAGTTGAGCAGATGCTCAACGACAGGAAATAGTTTATCTCATTATTTTTATTAATATCTTTTAAAGCACAACAATTATGAAGTATGGTACATTTCTACTCATGACAGCCATGCTGACCCTTGCAGGCGAGGCAATGGCACAGACAGACAACGTGGTGGCCCTGCTGCCCGACGGCGTTCAGGCCAACGTCAATCCTGAGCGTAAGCAGGACAAAGCCAAGAACCTGGTGGTGGCCGGTTCGCCAGAGAGAGGCTACAAAGCATTTTTCGCTGCCACCGATAATGCCAATGGAGAGGAACTTTGGGTGACTGACGGCACCAAGGAGGGCACTCACCTTGTAAAGGATATCGTGCCGGGGGTGGGCTCTTCCAATCCAAGCAACCTTGGCCGTCTGAATGACAAGGTTCTCTTCGCTGCCTACACCGACCTGGATGAGGTGCAGGTATGGGTCTCGGATGGTACGGAAGCAGGAACGAAGCAACTGACAGAGAATATCGTACCGGGTACAGGTGCCAGTCCTGTGGCTTTCACTCAGATGAACGAGACACAGGCTATCTTCGCTGCCTACGACGAAGAAAGCGCCGAGTACGACCCCGACCGCGGCCCGCAGCGCTGGCTCTGGGTGACCGATGGTACGGTGGAAGGTACCCGTCGCGTAAAGGCCGTCGATCTGAAGTGGCCGGGTCAGGACAATACCACCCTTCATACGGCCTATGTGCGCTCAGGCCGTCGGGTATTCTTCAAGGCCGATGACATTGACGGTACTACAGGTGAAGAACTTTGGGTGACCGATGGCACAGAAAATGGCACTTATCTGGTAATGGACATCAACTGGGAGCGCTGGCCAGAAGGCGAATGGGGCTACGCAGAGGGCTTTACACGTAGCAGTGCCATCGACAATTTGGAGAACTACAAAAACGAGGGCGTCGTGTTCAAGTGCTGGACACCCGACTTTGGCAATGAGCCTTGGTACTCTGATGGAACAAAGGCAGAGAATGCCAACGGTCCTGGTGGCGATGGTGACGACCACACATTCTTGGTGAAGGACACCAACCCCGGCAAGAATGAGAATGGTATCGGCTTCGGCGGCAATCCCTTCGGCTATGGCTTTGAGGTTTACAAGGACAAGATTTGGTACCGTGCCTTCTCTCCCGATGGTGGACAGGAGTTTGGCGGATATGGCAACAAACGTGGCGACTGGGTATACTATGACGTATGGCAGGAAGAGCCCTCTTGGGACCACAACTCTTTCTCTGACCCAGGGTGTGTGTTCGATGGTGTATATATGTTCTGTGCCGCCCACGGATTCGATGCTGCCATTGATACACATATAGGTGGTGAAATGTGGTATTTCGACGGCGAAAAGGTTCAGCTGCAGATGGACTTCGTTCCAGGCAATGGCTGCGACTGGATCAAGGAGCAGACCGTGGCTGGAGGTTCGATGTATTGGTGGAATGAGGTCAGCGCCCCTGCTGTGGGAGCCTACACTGGAGCCCTCTACCGTCTGGACAGCAAAGAAGCAACACCTGTTGTTGTAACCCATCTCGATGAGACTGGTGACTTCTGCCACTCTCTGCGCAACCTTAATGGTACCATCATCTTCGCCTCCGACAAAACCCGCCAGATCTATGTGGACAACTACACCAAAGAAGGTTGGGACGGCGTGAGCGACTTCGGTCACATTGAGCCTGAGTTTGGCAACTTCGACAGTATCACTGAAGTGAGAGAGGCAGAGGCAAGTAACAATGGCATCTACAACCTCAATGGTATGCGCGTAAGCGGAAAGCTTCAGAAAGGTGTCTATATCGTCAACGGCAAGAAAGTCGTTGTACGCTAAACTTATTAGGAATCAGGGAGAAATCTCCCTGATTCCTAATCATCATCTATTCTATAAACATTTTATTCATGAACAGGAACAATCATATTCCAAGGCTTGCCGTCCTGCTGCTCTCTCTCATTCTGGCAGCCACATCCTGGGCGCAAACGACTGAGGTGACGGGAACCGTCACGGACAAGCAGAATGGAGAGACGCTCATCGGTGTCACAGTGAAGGTTGTAGGTCAGAACACGGGGGTCATTACTGATTTCGATGGACACTACATAATCATCGCTGATGCCGGAGCCACCTTGGAGTTCACCTATATGGGTTATAAGAAGCATACGGAGCGCGTGGCTGGCCGTCGACAGATTGACATTTCAATGGTGTCAGACACACAACTGCTCGACGAGTTGGTAATCATTGGTTATGGTGTCCAGAAGAAGAGCGACATCACAGGCTCCATCTCATCGATTGCCGGCAAGGATGTGAACAACGTGCCTGTCAGCAGTGCACTCCAGGCCCTGCAAGGAAGGGCTGCGGGTGTGAACGTGATTCAGAATACCGGAGCCCCTGGCGGCAAGACCACTATCAAGGTGCGTGGCACAGGAACGGTGAACGATGCCGACCCTCTCTATGTGGTGGATGGCTTTGTGGTGGACAATATCGACTACCTGAACCCCAACGATATTGAGAACGTGGAAATTTTCAAGGACGCAGCGTCAAGTGCCATCTACGGCTCAAGGGCTGCCAATGGCGTGGTAGTCATCACCACCAAGAGCGGAAAGGAAGGCAAGACCCGTGTTACGTATGATGGTTACTTCGGATTCTCCAATCCATGGAAGACTATCGATGTGATGGGACTTGAAGACTACACTCTGATGCGCGACTATATCTCTGGGCGCAGCGACTATTCCTACAAAGGACAACTATATATGTCACCTGATGCAAATGGGACCCCTATCTATGATGAGAAAAAATACCATGATCTGGATACCATACGCCATAACCGTGTCGGCAACTACTGGGATGCCATCACCCGCACAGGCACCAAGCAGCAGCATGCCGTCAGTGTGTCAGGGGGCAATGACAAACTGCAATATCTGGTCAGTGCCAGTTACTTTAACGAGAAAGGTATCGTGAAGACATCCGACTACCAGCGCTTCAACACCCGTGTGAATGTGAGGACTTCGTTGACAAAATGGCTGACAATGACCACAAACATGTCGTTTACTGCCGATGGTCGTGACCCTGTGCCCGAGGGCGGCGAGAGTGTGCTGCGCAAGGCATTGCAATGGCGCCCCAATGTCTACGCCCATAACAATGTGGGTTATTACTATGAAGAAGATCCCGTGGCCATCATTGACCGCGACAACGAAGAAGTGAGCAACCAGCGCTTCGACATGAACATCAGCCTGGATGCCCGTCTGCTGAAAGGACTTACCTATCAGTTCAAGGCATCTTACTACAACAATCGTGAAACCAACGAAAACTTCTACGAGTACTTCGGCCTGAATGAAGATTTCGTGATGCCCACCACACTGACAGAAGTATATAAGCGTCAGAACAATGTCGGCAAATGGGAAGTGGACAATCTGCTTACCTGGATGCTGGAAGCAGGGAAACACAGTCTTACCGTATTGGGCGGCCAAGTATTAGAAGGCTACAAATACGACTTCCAGGAGTCACACCGCAAGGGCACGCCCAGTAATGAGGATGTGTTCCGCTATCTCTCCAGCGCCTACACGGGTGACAAGACTTATGGCCTTCCCCGTGACTGGACAGCTATCGGCTGGATTGGGCGCATCAACTATTCCTTCGACGATACCTACCTGCTACAGGCCAATATACGTGCCGATGGCTCCTCGAAGTTCTCCAAAGACAATCGCTGGGGTGTGTTCCCCTCAGTGTCTGTCGGCTGGAAATTCTCCAATCTCCCTGCCCTGAAAAGCCTCTCCTGGCTCTCGTTGGGAAAACTGCGTATCGGCTGGGGACTTTTAGGCAACAACCGCATCGACGAAATGGCGCGTTACACCTACCTGTCATCAGGATACAACTATCCGTATGGCGTGGGTAACCACACATTGTGGGAAGGCTCAACAGCCACCGTGCTTGGCAATGATGACATCAAGTGGGAAAAGAGTGAGTCAAAGAACATCGGTATTGATTTCTCCTTCCTGAGTAATCGTCTGATGCTGACTGTAGAGTATTTCAACCGCAAGACCACAGACATGCTGTTGCGTGTTCCTACCGTTCTCTCTGCCGGACTGAATGCCGCAGGCGCGCCGATGACCAATGCCGGTGCTGTGAAGAACTACGGTCTGGAGTACGACGTGAAATGGCGCGACAACATCGGCAAGAACTTCCGCTACGAAGTGGGGTTCAACCTCTCTTGGATCAAGAACGAGGTGACCAGTCTCGGTACTGGCAACGAGCCTGTTTGGGGCAATACCGTCAACCTGGCTCTCAGCGATCCCGTCACCAAGACCGTTGTAGGCCAGCCCATCGGTGCTTTCTATGGATATGTCACTGATGGCATCTTCCAAACCTTTGAGGAGGTACGTGCCAGTGCACAATATGACTTTGGTAAGAACTATTGGGAACAGACCACCAAGCCCGGTGATTTCCGCTTCAAGGACCTCAATGGCGACGGCAAGATCACGGCCGAAGACCGAACGTTCCTTGGTTCACCGCTGCCCAAGTTTGTCTTCGGTATTCCCATGGCTGTTGGTTACAAGAATTTCGACCTGAACATTTTCTTTCAGGGGCAGACTGGCAACAAGGTGTTCAATGTGATGGACAACTTCCTCTATAATGCTGCCGGCATGCATAACGTGAGTGCTGACCTGCGCGAGAAGCACTGGTCGGGCCAGCTGATAGAGGGGCGTGAGTTCTTCCCTCTGAACACAGATGCCTCTATCCCAGACCTGCGTGACAGCGACCCCAACCAGAATTTCCGAGCCAGTGATTTCTTCGTTCACGATGGTTCCTACGTACGTCTGAAAGAAATGCGACTGACATGGACCATGCCAGAGCATATACTCCAGAAAATCGGGTTCAGCAGTATGGCTATCTCATTGACAGGTTATAACCTGCTGACCTTCACAAGCTACAATGGCTTTGACCCTGAAGTAGGTCGTGTGGTCGGCACTGAGGGGAACAATCTCAACATGGGTGTTGACTATGGCAACTACCCTCAGACCCGCTCATTCACGTTGGGCTTGAAATTTGGACTTTAAAATGAGAACTGATAACTGAAAATAGATGATTATGATTACCAAGAGATATTTCCGGCTTTCTCTTTCCACGTTGCTCTTTTCTCTATCCATGTTGCTAATCACTTCCTGCAGCGACTTCCTGGACAAGGATATTCAAGGCAATGCCACTGACGAGACTTACTATGACACGCCCTATAAACTTCAGTCGGCACTTGATGCCGTCTACGACGTGCTGCAACGCGATGACTACAACAACCAGGAGTGGCGCTTCGGTGAAGCCATGGGAGACAATGTACTTGGCGTGGACGAAGGCCTGGGGTCAGAAATGGGGCAACTCGTGATGTTCCGTTTCAATACCTCGAACGTCTGGATTCGTCAACGTTGGGAAGTCAACTATATCGGTGTACATCGCGCCAACCAAGTCATCGCAAACATCAACCGCGTACAGATGTCGACCCACTCCTATGATGCTTACCAGCAGATACAACGTATCTATGGCCAGGCCAAATTTTTGCGCGCATTCTTCTACTTCAACCTTGTGAAGACCTACGGTGGTGTTCCTATCCGACCTGAGACAGAAACAGTTGACAACCTTGTCATACCCCGAAGTACAGAAGAAGAGACCTACGCCTACATTGAGAAAGACTTGCGGGAGGCAATGGTAATGCTGCCGGTAAGTTATGCATATGGAGAGGTGGGCAAGGCAACCAAAGGAGCTGCCACGGCCCTCTTGATGAAAGTGCTGATGTATCAGGCCAAACCAGGTGTTCCCTCTTCCAAATGGGAAGAGATGGCACAACTGGGACGCTATTTTATCGATGGTGCTCCCCTCACTATCGGCCAAGTGCTGAAATACGACGGACAGGAAGACTGGGAGTCCCTGCGCCAGCGACTGTGGTTCCAACCCCAGCAGTACACGGCTTCTGACTATCAGTATGAGACTGCTCAAACCAGGCTGTTCGACGTGAACAATATCTATTCTCTGAACTACCGTGACTACTTCGGTGACCCTCTCCACAACGGCGACAAATGGGCCTACGTCTATCAGTGGTATTCTGACGGCGAGTTCTGCAAAGGCTCTGTCTTTGAGGTTGTCTTCAAGGAGAGTGCCGACGGATCCAACGGCGATGTCAACGAAGGCGCAGGCATCGAGCACTTCGACGTGGGTACGACCCAGATGTACGGCACCAGCGGTATCGTCAACGACATCTTCGGCGATGATGTGCGCAAAGACTATGTCATCCATCATCAAGGCAACACCCCAGACGGTGAGATGTGGCAGGGTGGTGAAGGCCGATTCGTGTCGCTGAAATGGTATACACCAAAGAAAGACAAACCACAGAATGCCGGTGACAATGGACGTAACCGCCGTGTATTGAGATATGTCGATGTGGTGCTGATGCAGGCCGAGGCCCTCAACGAGACAGGCAATCGTGAGGAAGCTCTGGAAAAACTGAACCTCTGTAAGGCACAGGTCAACACCATCAATGGCAGCACCCGACTCTACCAGCCTGGCAGTTATGGCTATATCCGCGACCAAATCTACAGTGAGCGCCGGATGGAGCTGGCCTACGAGTGGGACCGCTATTTCGACCTCGTCCGTCAGGGACGTGCCGCCGAGGTGCTCCATACGTTCGGCCGTTCTCGCCCCAACAGCCGTGGTTTGTATTTCATAGCTGGTGTACACGAGCGTATGCCTATCCCTCAGAATGAGATTGACATAAGCAATGGCGTGGTGGAACAGAATCCGGGATACTAAGAGAACTGTGATTTGAGATTAAAGAAATGAAAGATATGATTACCAAAAGATACAGAAAGCTATTAACAGGTTT
>JAEEGH010012533.1_pt1 | contig 18979 bp, 12 predicted proteins | sample 9134181 | NCBI WGS metagenome assembly JAEEGH01 (sample SAMN16246544, study PRJNA631951) | gut metagenome | biome: gut microbiome; feature: rumen; material: DP-attached | host: Bos | place: Iran: Karaj | collected 2018-10 | reverse complement strand
CTTATACTTGGCGCTATTTTATATATGAGCTTTTATGGATTTGCCGCTTACGGTACAGAAGAGTTTACTAAAGCTCTTTTCATAGGAACTATCATGACTGCTACTAGCGTAAGTATTACTGTTGCAGCTCTTAAAGAGATGGGTAAGCTCTCAGGTACTGTCGGAACTACTATTATGAGTGCGGCTATCATAGATGATGTAATCGGAATCATAGTTCTTACAATGGTTCTGGGACTTCGCGATACTACTCAGAATGCAGGAATTGTTATAGTTAAGTCAGTTCTTTTCTTTGCCCTGGCTGCTGTAACAGGTTTTATCGTATATAAAGTGTTTGCATGGCTTGATACAAGATATGAGCACACCAGAAGAATTACTATCGCTTCGCTTGCATATTGCCTTGCAATGGCTTATGTAGCTGAGAAATATTTCGGTATTGCAGATATTACAGGTGCTTATGTAGCAGGTATCGTACTTTGTAACCTTTCTGATGCTACATATATCGAGCGTCGTGTTGATATCAGCTCTTACCTTGTTTTTGCTCCTGTATTCTTTGCCGGAATAGGCCTTAAGACAAGCTTTGAGTCTATGGATGGAACACTCCTTGTTTTCTCTATAGCATTTGTAGCTGTTGCACTTCTTGGAAAAGTTGTCGGATGTGGCCTTGTATCAAGAGCACTTAAATTCGGCTGGTCAGATTCTCTTAAGATCGGTTTTGGAATGATGACAAGGGGTGAAGTTGCCCTGATCGTTACCAACAAGGGTCTTGATGCAGGAGTTATATCAAATGAATACTTTTCTGCAGTAATACTACTTATAATCATCAGCTCAATTTCAACACCTCTTCTTCTTAAAATGCTGTATAACAGGGACGAAAAGAGTGCTAAAGCCTGAAATAATTATTAAAACCCATTAAGTTATTTTGTGTCTTGTAAAGTCCTTTTCATATGTTATCATTGGTATATAGGCGTTTGTTTTCAAAGAAAGGAGACAGGCTATGAAGTACGTGTGTCAGGTATGTGGCTACATATATGACGAAGAAAAGGAAGGCGTTCCTTTTGACAAGCTGCCGGATGACTGGACTTGTCCGTGTTGTCATCAGCCCAAATCGGAATTCAAACCAATGGCAAAGGAAGGGGATAAAGACATGGCTAATACAAATCCATACGCAGGTACACAGACAGAGAAGAACCTTGAAACAGCATTTGCAGGTGAATCTCAGGCAAGAAATAAATACACTTACTTTGCATCTGTTGCAAAGAAAGAAGGCTATGAGCAGATCGCAGCTCTTTTCTTAAAAACAGCAGACAATGAAAAAGAGCATGCTAAGATGTGGTTCAAAGAGCTTAAGGGCATCGGAGATACCAAGGCTAATCTTGCAGCAGCTGCTGATGGCGAGAACTATGAGTGGACAGATATGTATGAAGGCTTCGCTAAGACAGCTGAAGAAGAAGGCTTCAAAGAACTCGCTGCTAAGTTCCGTATGGTAGCTGAGATCGAGAAGCATCACGAAGAGAGATATCGTGCACTTCTTAAGAATGTTGAGACAGCTAAGGTATTCGAGAAGAGTGAAGTCAAGGTTTGGGAGTGCCGTAACTGCGGTCATATCGTAGTTGGTACTAAGGCTCCTGAGGTATGTCCTGTATGTAATCACCCTCAGTCATACTTCGAAGTACACGAAGAGAATTATTAATAAATTTTGTTATATAATCCAAAACTTCCGGGATGCATGTTCCGGAAGTTTTTTTGTATTATGAAAAAGTGATATTTATGTTTTCACAACTTAGAATGAGAAAGTTGATCAGTGGATAAATAGGCTAGGCGCTGAACGTGTTCTAAATTGGTTTATTTACATGACGTTAGGACGTTCTCTAAATCAGATAATTACAGTAGAAGTATAATTTTGAAATTATAGTTAAGAAATCACAAAGATATAGGAGGAGCAATAAATGGAGGAGTTTTCATTCCAGCTTAAAGTAAGGGGAGACAACTTTAACGGCCACTATACCAATGGTTTATCTATGGCTAATAGTGAAAGCGTTAAAAGGTGCAAAGTAGTAGAAAAAGATGCCGATAAGACGGTCTATGAAGCAGATAATTACAGGGTTACGGCTTTCCATGTCACGGAAGATGGCGTAACAAAGTGCCATACAGTGTTTGAAAATACATCTAAAGAAGATATTACAATTGAGCTATTGTCTTCGTTTTGTGTAGACGATATTGAAGCTGATGTCCTTCACAGGGCAACATCATTCTGGAGCGCTGAAGGAAAGCTCCTTTCCCAGAAATTGACAGATCTTAACATGGAACCATCTTGGAATAAGCATGGTACGAGAGTAGAAAAGTTCGGGACTCTTGGATCAATGCCTGTTCGTAAGTGGTTCCCGTTTGCAGTACTTGAAAATTCCAAGACATCGGATTTTATAGGAGTTCAGATATATTGCGCATCCAGTTGGCAGATAGAGGTATTCAGGAATGATGATCCTGTGACTATGTGCGGCGGCCTTGCAGATTTTGATTATGGTCACTGGTGCAAGACTATACATGCGGGTGAGAGCTTTACATCTCCAAGGGCAGTTGTAGCTAAAGGAAAGAGCCTTGAAGAGGTCTGTGACAAGCTTGTAAAGGCGCAGAATCCCAGGATTTCTGAAGTAGATAAGGATCTTCCCATTATTTATAACGAATACTGCACTACATGGGGGAATCCTACTCTTGAAAACATAGAGAAGATCTGCAAATCTCTTCAGAACACCAATGTTAAATATCTTGTTATCGACAGCGGCTGGTACAAACAGCCTGATAAATACTGGTGGGATACGATAGGAGATTGGAATGAGAGCATAGAACTTTTTCCAAATGGAATAAAGGAGATGACAGATCTTATAAAATCCTATGGCCTTATTCCAGGCATCTGGTTTGAGTTTGAGAAGGCAGCAACACTGTCACATCTTTATGAACAGACAGAGCACCTCTTAAAGCGTTTTGAAGAGCCTATTACAGTTGATGGTCAGAGATTCCTTGATATGAGAGATGAGTGGTGTATAGACTATCTGTCTGAGAAGGTCATAGAGTTCCTTAAAAAGAACGGATTTGGTTACATAAAGGTTGATTATAACGATACTATTGGCGTAGGGTGTGACGGAGCAGAGAGCCTTGGAGAGGGCCTTAGACAGAGCGTACTTGGAACACAGAAGTTCTTCAAAAAGCTTTCTGATGAGATTCCATCACTTGTTATAGAAAACTGTTCAAGTGGCGGTCACAGACTTGAGCCATCCATGATGGAACTTGTATCACAGGCAAGCTTTTCTGATGCGCATGAATGTAGGAGTATACCTGTGATAGCAGCTAATCTTCACAGGCTGATAAGACCCGAGCAGAGCCAGATCTGGGCGGTTCTAAGGGCAGCAGATGATGTGGACAGGGTCAACTATATATTAAACTCTACATTCCTTGGAAGGATGTGTCTTAGCGGCGAGATATTTGATATTGGTGAGGAGTCCTGGGATGCGGTTAATAAGGCTATCACATTCTATGAAGAAGTTAGGCATATCATTAAAGACGGCATGACGACTGTGATAGACTGTGAGTGTAATGATTATAATAATCTTACAGGTCATCAGGCAGTTTTAAGAGAACTGGGAGATGAGGCGCTGCTTATAGTGCATACTTTTGAAGATGGTGCTAATCCTGATATACATAAATATCTTGAAGGCTACAAGGTTGTAAGCACCTTTGGAAGTGAACTTGACGGAGACTTTAGGGGAAGGTCGTTTTATTTGCAAAAGAGTATTAGACAATAATACTAAAGACTATTAATTAATTTGCCGAGAAATACCATGGAGCCTTTAACTTTATTTGCATTGACGATAAAAGATGGAGCTCGTGGATGAATCTTATCGCTATAGCGGTAGCGGATTATTGCGGATTTATATTACTTCTTGCAATGCTCATCAGCAGCCGCATAAGAATGTCAGATAAATTAACTGAATATAAGATTTTTTCTGCCATCGGCATCCTGTCAGCAGTAGCCTGCGTTGTGGATTTCCTGATGTTTTATAGTGATGGGAAAGATGGCGTTTTGTTTTATATCATCAATCTGCTCGGCAATACATACTGCTTTATAGCTAACCCGATCTTTGCTATCGGCTGGTGCATGTTTACGGAGCTTAAGCTCTATAAGTCTGAGACCAGGATCAAGGAAAGATATAAATATCTTATGATTCCTGGGCTTATCCTCATAGTAATATGCATCATCAACCTGTTTTATCCTGTAGTTTTCTATATAGATGAGAACAACATTTATCACAGGCTTCCACTCAGCTATTTTTACTATATCGTAGCAACAGCCTACATGCTCTATAGCGCTGTAGTTGTTAATGTTTATGAAAAGAGATTCGGCAAAGTGAGATTTTTCCCTTTGCCTCTGATGCTGGGGCCGATCGCTCTTGGATGCCTCGTACAGAATATTTTTTATGGTATATCACTTATATGGGTTTCTTTGGCGGTAGGTATTACTTCGATCTACATGTCTATCCAGAATGAGTTTTCATATCTTGATACGCTTACAGGGCTCTATAACAGAGCCTATCTGTATTATGTTCTCAATGCCTTTACTAGAGATACAAATAGCACGCCCGGGGGCATAATGATCGATTTGGATTATTTTAAGAATATCAATGATACCTATGGTCATACGTCCGGAGATAAAGCTCTGACAGATGTTGCATGGGTTCTTACGATTGCAAAGCCGGACAAAGCAATTGCAATAAGATTTGCAGGAGATGAGTTTATCCTTCTGATGAAGGATGCTACTGAAGATGAGCTGAAAAAGGCAATTCTTAATGTCAAAAAAGAACTTGCCCAATTTAATGATACCGAAAACAGACCATACAAACTGTCTCTTTCAATGGGATACAGTTTGTACGATCATAAAAATGATGACATGGACAGCTTCTTCAGACATATGGACGAAATGATGTATGAAGAAAAAGATCAGACGCATTCTGCAAGGGAGTGATACAAAAAAGCTTCCTCCAAAGTAGATAAGGCAATTTGCCAAACTGCTTTAGAGGAAGCGCTTTTTATTGTTTTAAATAGCTTGCTATCATTTCTTTAATTCTCTTTTCAGGCTTAACGAGTGCCTGCATGCTTTCGTTCTTGTTCAGATTATCGATGATAGCTGCAATATAGCGATTCATATTTATGCTGCAGTAGTATTCTTTTTCAAGCAGCTCTTTTTTCTGATATACAAGGTTAGTCGTGAATATTCTGTCGAAAAGCCCCTCTTCATAAGCTTTATCCAGCTTTTCAAATCCACTTGAAAAAAGTCCGAAGGTTGAGAAGATAAATACTCTTCTGGCGCCTCTGCTTTTGATCTGCTTGCATACATCGATTATGCTGCCGCCTGATGCTATCATATCGTCAACAACGATAGCATCCATTCCGTTAAGATCTCCGCCGCAGAAATCGTGGGCGATGATAGGATTTGTACCATCTACGATATTGGAATAGTCACGCCTTTTATAGAACATACCAATATTTACGCCGTAAACAGAAGCGAGGAATACAACGCGTTCTGTAGCGCCCTCATCGGGAGCGATGAACATAAGGTGATCTTTGTCAATCTGGATATCTTCGTACTCTGTAAGAAGGCCCTGCGTGAACTGGAGAGCAGGAGATACATTCTCAAGTCCTATAAGAGGTACAACATTGGCTATTCTAGGATCATGAGCATCAAAAGTTACGACTCTGTTGACGCCAAGAAATTCCAACTCTTTGAGCATGATAGCGCAGTCAAGAGATTCTCTTGTAACCTTTCTGTGCTGACGCCCCTCATACATAAATGGCATTACTACAGTGATCCTTGCAGCATTACCATTACATGCCACGATTATGCGCTTTAGATCCTGATAATGATCATCCGGAGACATGCGGTTCATCTCGCCGTCCATCTTGTAACGGAGAGAATTGTTGCATACGTCGACCATTATATAAAGGTCCTTATCCCTGACGGATTCAGAGATCATACCTTTGGCTTCGCCGCTGCTAAAGCGTGGGCATTTGCATGGGATCAGGTAGTTTTCGGATTCACGCCATTTACAAAGAGTGCTGTTTATCTTTATCCCCTGTTCCTGAAAGGATTCAAGTGCGATTATGGCCAGATTGTCTTTCATATGGTTCTCCTTATATGGTAAAGCGAATTACGAAATATATGGTTCACTTTTATTATATAGGGTTCGATAGAAGAATTATAGTATTAGACATGGATAAGGTATATTATGGGTATATAAAAAAGCGAGGGCCAAATCTGACCCTCGCCAATTTTATATAATTCCCGGTCACTTAAAAGTGCCAGCAAAAGTAGCCATTACAGGACTATTATTTCTCCCATTTCCAGTCAGCAACTTCAGGAAGATCAAGACCTACCTCGTGGATGTACTGCTTGTGCTCAACAAGCTTGTCGCTCATGCGCTGGTAGAGATATGCGCCACGGTTTCCAAGCTGTGGAAGATACTTAAGAGCATCCTGTACAAGGTGGAATCTATCGATGTTGTTCTGAACTCTCATATCGAAAGGAGTTGTGATAGTTCCTTCTTCCTGGTATCCGCGAACGTGCATAAGTCTGTTGTTGTGACGACGATATGTAAGCTCGTGAATGAGTGTTGGATAGCCATGGAAGTTGAAGATTACAGGCTTATCAGTTGTGAAGAGCATGTCATATTCAGCGTGTGAGAGACCGTGTGGGTGCTCTGATGCAGGCTGAAGTTTGAACAGGTCGACAACGTTGATGAATCTGATCTTAACTTCAGGAAGTTCCTTGTTAAGGATTGATACAGCTGCGAGTGCTTCAAGAGTAGGAGTCTCACCTGCACATGCGAAGATGATATCAGGTTCCTGACCCTGATCATTTGAAGCCCAATCCCAGATGCTGATACCCTGTGTGCAGTGCTTAACAGCCTGCTCCATAGTAAGCCACTGTGGACGAGGATGCTTAGAAGCAACGATAACGTTTACATAGTTACGGCTTCTTACGCAGTGATCAAATGTTGAAAGGAGACAGTTAGCATCTGGTGGAAGATACAGACGTACTACGTCAGCTTTCTTGTTAGCGATATGATCCATGAATCCAGGATCCTGGTGTGTGAATCCGTTGTGATCCTGCTGCCATACGTTAGATGACAGAAGAAGGTTAAGAGATGCGATCTCTTCTCTCCATGGAAGCTGGTTGCAAACCTTAAGCCACTTAGCGTGCTGAGCAACCATTGAGTCGATGATACGGATGAATGCTTCGTAGCTTGCGAAGAAACCATGACGACCTGTAAGAAGGTATCCTTCAAGCCATCCTTCGCAAAGGTGCTCTGAAAGCATTGAGTCCATAACGCGTCCGTCAGCGTTAAGAGCATCATCGATATCAAGAGTATCTGCATTCCATACTCTGTTTGTCTCATCGAATACAGCATTAAGTCTGTTAGAGTTAGTCTCATCAGGACCAAATACACGGAAGTTGCGTGATTCCTTGTTGAGCTTGATGATATCACGAACGAACTTACCAAGTTCTGTCATATCCTGTCCGTCTTTTTCGCCAGGAGCTGTTACATCGAAAGCGTACTTGCGGAAGTCAGGCAGACGAAGGTCACGAAGAAGAAGACCACCGTTACCATGAGGGTTAGCACCGATACGTGCGTTGCCTGTAGGAGCAAGTGCCTTAAGCTCAGGGATAAGCTTACCGTTCTCATCAAAGAGTTCTTCTGCATGATAGCTCTTGAGCCACTTTGTAAGGATCTCAAGGTGATCATCATGATCCATCATTACAGGAACCTGATGTGCTCTCCAGTAATCTTCAACCTTATCGCCATTTACATAATCAGGACCTGTCCATCCCTTAGGAGTTCTAAGGACGATCATAGGCCATACAGGACGAGTTGTGTCGCCTGTCTCACGAGCGTGCTTCTGGATAGCCTTGATCTCTTCGATGACGCTGTCCATAGCTTCAGCCATCTTTCTGTGCATATCCATAGGGTCTGAACCCTCTACGAAATATGGCTTCCAGCCCATACCTTCGAAATATTTCACAAGCTCTTCGTGTGAGATACGTGAAAGGATAGTAGGGTTAGCAATCTTATATCCATTGAGGTGCAGAATAGGAAGAACAGCACCGTCTGTCTTAGGGTTAAGGAACTTATTGGACTGCCATGATGTAGCAAGAGGTCCTGTTTCAGCCTCACCATCACCAACTGTTACAGCAGCAATAAGATCTGGGTTATCAAATACAGCACCAAAAGCGTGTGCGATAGAATAACCAAGCTCACCACCTTCGTTGATTGAGCCAGGAGTTTCAGGAGCACAGTGGCTTGGAACACCGCCTGGGAATGAGAACTGCTTGAACAGCTTCTGCATACCTTCTTCGTCTTCGCTGATGTTAGGATAGATCTCGCTGTAAGAGCCTTCAAGGTATGTGTTGGCAACATAGAAGTTTCCGCCATGTCCGGGACCTGATAATAAGATCATATCAAGGTCATATCTCTTGATAGCACGGTTGAGGTGAACATATACAAAGTTCTGTCCAGGTACTGTTCCCCAGTGACCAACGATTTTCTTCTTGATCATATCCATTGTTAATGGCTTCTTAAGAAGAGGATTTTCTAACAAATAGAGCTGGCCAGCTGAAAGATAATTGGCTGCACGCCAGTAGGCGTTCATTTTGGTGAGTAGCTCGTCTGTGATAGGTCCTTTTTCTTCACAGACAGTTGTCTTAACGTCTTCCATTTCTTCTCCTTTAATACTTGTAAATACCAGTAAATAACAAATTCAAAATGCCATCTACCATATAGTTCTTCGTGTTAAAAAATTAACACGAACACGATAATATAACATTATGAGAAAAATTACAATAGGAAACTAAAATATTTTATTTGCGCCTAAAAATATAGCAATTAATGAAAAAAATAAAGCAAGCATTAAGTATACTTGATAGTCGGAATGTTATATGATAAATAATTTGAATTATAGGGTGAAAGGTTTGAAATATATAGAGCAATACTTGACCAGATAGGAACAAGATATGATAAGAATGATACCATATTCGTGTGTTATTGTAAATCGTCAGAAACCATTATTTGCTTCTATTATTTGGCATATGCTAAAATAATTTAGTTAGCTGTTTCCGAAAATTGCAAAAAATACTTCAAAAACAAAAAGCGGATAGGCCGAAAGGTCTATCCGCTTTTTGGAAAGTAATATTTACTATAATTATTATTTAAATTGTATAAGTATAAAAATCTAAAGAAAGTGTATTGCCTTTTATTTACTTAAGCAGTGTATCCTCAAGATATTTGATCAAAGACTTAATAGTCTCCTGATTTTGTTTATAGAAGATCTTAGAGTCTACCTTCTCGATCTGTAAGAGGCTTTGTTCAAATAAAGCAGATGTGTGATGTGATATAGTAGCTGTCGTAAGCCCTATTTTATTGGCAAGCTGTGCTCCGTAATATGCCTCATCCCTGGTCAGCTGCAGGATTTCTAATTTACTCTTATCAGACAGAAGCTTTAAGATCGTAAGAGCCTTATCCTGCGTAATGCTCGTTCTCTTGATCATGATTTTGTCATATGTCAGATTGTCACTATATATAGCTCCTATCTGGGCTATAGGCCTTGCTGTTTTGATATCGTCACCTTTAAAACTCAGACTGACCTTCATGCAGTTTAGATATGAGATGGTAATATAGCAATCATTTGAAGAGTTAAAACCGGAAGATGAATATCCCATTTTCTTCATGACATAATCTACATATGGCTCATCTGTGGCATCTTTTTTGGCATAATCGATAGTATCTTTACCGAACTCTTCGAGCTTTTTTTCATATCTTTTAAGAACTTTGGCTGCGCGGCTTATGATAGTTAAGAGCTTTGGTATATGCTCACTGCGGTGTATATAGAGCTGCTGAAGTTTTAATTTGTCACTGTCAGCTATATCCATTTCATAGATGGCATCGATAATATCACAGATACCGGTATATTCTGCATCATCATTGTCAGAAGCATTTTGGCCAGCTCTTCTTATAAGCTGATAGAAATACTTATTGTAGCTTTCTTCTGGTATATCTTTAATATACTTTTGATAATCTTTGATAGATATGTTCTCTGGGATATCATTCATAGCAGGACATACGCTATCGTGGAGTAGGAGCATACTTGCAAATGAATAGCTGATCTTATCTTCAAGGGCATAATAGCTCTTTATTTCGTCAATATCATCTGCAAATTCTTCTCTTGCATCGTCTTCTATACGCTGGAGCAGTTCTACAAACTCTTCTTCCCTTGGTCCCGGGATGATGTCATAATCGACAGCACTTTTGTCCATATGTGGCTTAAAATATGGAGCTGGTTCCACCAATACATTTAAAAGGGATAAACTTTCGTATACATAATGTATTTTATAAGAATAATTGTTCATAAATATAATCCTTTCATGTTCGTAGGCGGAAAATCACTACCCTTGGGAGAGCCCGGCGATCTTAAGCTGTTATTTCATCTGCACAGCTTTTTTCATCAGCCAGAGCAGAAGATTCTTTGTTTTCTCTTTCTGCTTCTACAATGGCCTTGGTTCCTGATGTGAGCATGTACATGCCAAAAAGGAAAGCAACAATACCTGCCATAATCATTATAACCTTTGTAGAAGTAAATTTTACCACAATACTTATAATAAAAGCAGTTACGGGTGTAATTCCAACAGAAATGGCACTTCCTATGCCTGAAACTCTTGCAAGGTAAGATCTGTCAATAACATTGAACATCTCAACATTTATATACATATTGCCAAGAGATATACCAAAGCCAAGTGCTGTAGACAGGAGTAATAGTGTTATAGCAGCTCCGTATCTAGTTTCATACAGTGGCGCTGCGCCTACAAGACCGAGATAGAAGGTTATGATAAGAGCTATCATCATTATTATAGTCTTCTTGCCATTTAAAAACTTTCTAAATACAGGGAAAAATAGTGATCCTAAAAGCATTGATACTGTAACAGCAATTCCAAATATAGATAGAAGCTCAGGCCCTCCCTTAAGTACTTCTGTGACTATAGGTGTCTGAAGAGAGTTGATAGGAACAAGTATACCATTTAGAAATAGTGCAACGTAAGCAAAAACTACAAGGATCTTTTTTCCTTTACAGTATACAAACCCGTCTTTTAACTCCTTAAGATATGCACCAGCGCTGGCAGATACCTTGGTATTAAGAGTTTCTGTAGGTATCTTCATCCATGATATAAGAAGTGCTGAGATTACAAAAGTTGCCATATCAAGATATATAGCTCCGGAGCTCCCTATAAGAGCGATGATGGCAGCGGCAAGACCGGTACCTATAAGTTCTGTGATGGATGATACTGAGCTGTTAAGAGATATAGCTTCGTTGTAGGAGTCCTTATCTACAACCATAGGGAAAAAAGCTGATGATGCAGGACCGCGGAAAGCTTCTGCAGTTGAGATGATGAGGTTTAAAAGTGCTATAAGCGGAGCACTTAAAAAGCCCATCAAAAGGCCGGTAGCCATGACACCTACGCATATTGCGCGGATAAGGTCGGTTACAACCATGATGTTTTTCTTACTGTGATTCTCAACCCATGGTCCTACAAGAGGAGTCACGATGATAGTGGGGAGGCGGTTGATGGCATAGATGATGGCAGACCAGGATGCCTGACCGGTAAGTTCATATACTATCCATGATGATGCGATAGCATCTACGGAGTCTCCGAAACGATTGACGATGGTTGATGCGAGATTTTTGCGATAGTTTGGATTTCTGAATAGTTTGCCATACTTAAAACTCATGATTGATCCTCCTGTGAGAAGTGTTTGAGCCTATCTGTTAAAGCTGTGCATATAGCTTTGATGAGGCGATGTTTGATGTTTGTCTCTTGGGAAGTTAGATAAATATCTAATACCTCCTTGATCAGTATAATACATTGGTGTTAGATGTATGTCAAGCGCCGTGTTAGATAATGATAATATCACTACGATACAGAATAAAAAAGATCAAGGAGGCAATTATTGAGAACAAACTTCTTGTTAAGAAGGCAATTGCCAATCTTCTGAAAAAGAATAAGACCGTGATCATGATCGCGCATACCCTTTCCGTAGTCAGAAATGCTGATAAGATCATAGTTGTATCAGGTGGACGTATCCTGGAACAGGGAACACATGAAGAGCTACTGGCACATAATGGAAAATACGCTTCTATGTGGGATATAGATGTGAAACTTAATATGGCATAAAGCATCACCATTTGCTATAATCGACTATGCTGGTTTAAAGCGTTAAAAGTTTAAACGAATTAAACTGGCATATATTTGAAAGGAATAGTATGAAAAAATGAGTGAAGAAAGAGTTAGGATACAGGATGACTTATACGAAGCTGTAAACGGGGAGTGGCTTAAAACTGCAGTGATCCCTGATGATAAGCCTACAACAGGAGGCTTTTCAACCCTTGCAGAGAATGTTGAGAAGATTATGATGGATGATTTCAAAGCACTTGCAGAAGGGACTAAAGAAACGGATATTAAAGAGATGCGTTATGCAATATCTTTATATAAAAAGGCTATTGATAAAGAAAGAAGGAATGCAGAAGGAATCGCACCTGTACTTCCTGTTTTAGAGAAAATAAATGCTCTTGAGACTGTAGAAGATCTTAATGAAGCTGCTGCTGATTTTCTGCTTGAAGGCTTAGAGCTTCCTGTAAGCATGGAAGTAACTGAAGATATGGAAGATGCTACCAGGAACGTATTTATAACCTATGGTCCATCTATCATCCTCCCGGATACAACCTACTATGCAAATGACAATGAGTCCGGCAAAAAGCTCGTTGCTGTATACAAAGATATGGCGCAAAAGATACTAAAGTATGCCCCGCTGTCAGAAGAAGAGCAGAAGACCTATATCGAGGATACTATCGCTTATGATGCGCTTATAGCAGGTAAAGTTAAGAGTAAGCTTGAGTGGTCAGAGTATTACAAGAACAACAATCCAATGGATATAGAAGAGGTTGCAAGTTACGTAGCTCCTTTTGATATCAAAAAAGTCCTTACAGATCTCTATGGTGATAAGGCACCTTCTATAGTTGTCGTATATGATCCTAAGGCTGTCAAAGAAATGAACGGATATTTCTCCAAAGAGAATTTCAAGCTGTACAAACACTGGTTATATGTAAAGACGCTGCTTAATGCAACAGCTTATCTGTCTATAGAACTTAAGAGCCTTGGAACAACATATAGAAGAGCTCTTACAGGTGTTGCTGCTGATCCTTCACTTGAGAAAGAAGCTTATCAGGTAGTATCTGCACTTTATAAAGAGCCTGTTGGTGTATATTATGGCAGGACCTACTTTGGAGAAGAGGCCAAAAAGGATATAGTAGCCATGGTCCATAAGATCATTGATACTTATAAGCTCAGGATGCAGAAGAATACTTTCCTTGCTGATCAGACCAAAGAAAAGGCTATCAAAAAACTCTCAACTATAGAAGTAAAAATGGGCTATCCGGATGAAATCAAAGAAATCTGGTCCAAGCTTGTATTTGATGAAGAAGATTCATATTATGAAGCTTTGTGCAAAATAAGTAAAATACGTACCAAAGACCTTCTTGATGAACTTCATAAACCTGTAGACAGGACCAAATGGGTAATGCCTGGACATATGGTAAATGCCTGCTATAACCCAAGCGCTAATGATATTACATTCCCTGCTGCTATTCTCCAGAAGCCGTTTTATTCACTTGATCAAAGTGCCAGTGAGAACCTTGGAGGAATCGGTGCTGTTATCGGTCATGAGATATCACACGCCTTTGATAATAACGGAGCCAAATTCGATGAAAATGGCAACTTAAATAACTGGTGGCTTGATGAAGACTTCAAAGCTTTTGAAGATCTTACTAAAGATATGATAGAGCAGTTTGATGGAATTGAATTCCACGGCGGCAAAGTAAGCGGCGAGCTTACTGTAAGTGAGAATATTGCTGATAACGGCGGCGTTGGCGTGACATTAGAGATCATGCATACGCTTGAAGATGCTGACTACAAGTCCTATTTCAAGAACTGGGCAAGGATATGGTGCATGAAGGCCAAGGAAGAATATATTCAGCTGCTTCTTGCAAACGATGTGCACTCACCAACAGCAATTCGTGCCAACATACCACCAAGGAACTTCACTGAATGGTATGAAGCGTTTGATGTAACTGACGAAGATCAGATGTACATTGCACCCGAAAAGCGAATAAGCATCTGGTAATATATCCAAACTGCATAGCCAAAGTGGGAAAGTCAAGGAAGAGATTTGTTCTAAGGATTTGCTCTAAGGATATAAAATAAGGCTTCTGCTACTATTGATATATAAATAATAGTGGCAGGAGTTTTTTTGTGCTGTAAATGGTAAAATGAATTAGATTGTGATGTTATAGAATATATAAGGAGTACTTTATGAGATGTTATAAGATAAGTGAGAAATTAGAGCGTATAGAACTTAAAACATATAAAAATCTTGATTTCCAGTATGTGATAGTCATGACCGGCGATGAATGGAAAGATAGAAGTACGGATTTTGATATGGGTATTGAATGGGATATATATTCAAGATCCGGAAGTGGTACCCGTGCCGAAGTCAACTACGATTCTATTACAGGTAAGTTCTCTGTACTTGATAGGCAGAACATGCCGGAAAAAGCAGGTGAGTTTTCTTTCTCACTTGATGAAAAAGGTATAATCTTCGTAGACGATCAGGGACTTGCAGGAGAGATCATAGACAGGATTTCTTCTTCCAAAAAACTGTTTAATCCATGTCTTGAAAGATTCCTTTATGATTTCCTGGAGCAGATAATCTATAACGATGCAGATCTTCTTGCATCCTATGACAGGACTCTTGATGAGATAGAGAAGAAGATATTTGCAGGGCATACAGATAATGTACTTATGAAGATCGCTGATATGAGAAATCAGCTTAGAGATCTTAAGATTCATTATCTTGAGCTTATGGATGTATGTCAGGAGCTTGAAGAGAATGAGAATGAATTCTTCATGGCCAGCAATGAAAGATACTTCCATCTTGTAAATCAGAGAATCCAAAGGTTGTATGAAAGGGTAACATCACTTGTAGAATTCACTATCCAGCTGCGCGAGTTCTGTCAGTCCAAGACAGATGAGAAGCAGAATAGTAACCTTGCATATCTTACTGTAATATCCAGTATCTTCATGCCTCTTACTCTTATCGTAGGATGGTACGGCATGAACTTTAAATATATGCCTGAACTTGATGAGAAGTGGGCATATCCTGTGACAGGCATCATATGTATACTAATTGTAGTGGTATGCATAACCTTCTTTAAGAAAAAGAAACTTCTGTAAAAGTCACATAATTACATTGCCTTTCTAAAATAGCGCAGTAAACATAGAAACTGCGCTATTTTTTATGGTAATAATTGGGCAGATAATAGCACAGAGTGACATTGTTTTAAGGCTGTAGATATTGGAAAATATGCATTGGTACATGGTACAGATTACATAACATTATTGGTACAGTACCTTGGGCAATTGGCAACAAAGTATGTATGGAAAGGACATAACATGGCTTCAGATAAGATCACTAGAACATCAAGAGAACACCCTCAGGTAATTAGCAGTAAAGATTACAGATATGATTCTTTTAATAATAGAAAGACTTTTGAGGGCAAAAAGAAAAGACTCCCTGCTATGGGCTGGAACAGCTGGAATGCATTTGGAAGCGGCAATACAGAAGCTCTTACCAAAGCTATGGCTGACAGATTCATAGAACTGGAACTTGATAAGGCAGGTTATGAATACCTTGTTCTTGATGATGGCTGTTACAACTCAGAAAGAGTAGATGGAAAGCTTACAAATGAGCCACTTAAGTTCCCAAGCGGATTTAAGGTGCTGGCAGATTATATCCATGCTAAAGGCCTTAAGTTTGGAATGTACAACGATATAGGAACCAACCTCTGCGCAGGATCAGCAGTTGGAACCTGCGGATTTGAAGATGTCGATGCAGTAAGCTATACAGACTGGGATATTGATTTCCTTAAGGTTGATAATTGCTACTATCTTTGGGATAATGCAACATTCTCAAATGGTGAGAATGCAAGATACACTTATGCTCCAAGGATTAAATCAGTAAAGCTTGTAAGCCTGGATGGAAGCGAATATACATATAATACAGTGACTGATGGAGTGATAACAGGAAGACATGCTAGGATCGAAGAATCCTATGTTACTAATATAGGTACTTTTGATGGAACTAATATAGGTAACACACCGGTTGGAGACCAGAGCAGCGAGCTTACCTTTGATCTAAAGAATGTAACAGAAGGTTCTTACAAACTGTATGTAACCTATGCTACGGGAAAAGAAGCCGGCGTTGGCGAGTGGCTTCAGGTTGCTGTATCAGATGGAAGCATGTCAGATTTCTTTTTTGATAACCTTGTAGAAAGTACACAGGGACCGGAAGACTTTAAGGAAAACTATGTGTGCGATATAGCTGTAAAAGGCGGCGATACAGTTCTTAGACTTATGAATCACAGACGTCAGGAAAATACACTTTGCTCTTATGCAGCAATGTATAACTCCTTGAAAGAAGCTGATCCTAATAAGGACATACTCCTTTCAATCTGCGAATGGGGCAAGACAATGCCTGGCGATTGGGGATACAAAGTAGGTGATTCCTGGAGAATCCTTAATGATATAACATTCCAGGTAGGAAGAGACGGGGATCCTGGAAGAGGATACTGGGAAGCAGACGGAACCTGCAGTATCACATCACAGTATGACAAATGCGTAATAATGGACGAATTCGCAAGCCCTGAAAGAGGCTGGAACGACCCGGATATGATGGTTATTGGAATGGGAGATGTTGATGAAACTATGGCCAAAACTCATTTTGCCATGTGGTCTATGATGAACTCACCGCTTATGCTAGGCATGGACCTTAGAAAGGTCGAAAAAGGTGACTATATCTGGAACATAGTAACCAACCAAGATATCATTGACCTCAATCAGGATGAGCTGGGCGTTCAGGCTAAGAGAGTATGGTCAAGTCTTGCAGACAAGGATGCTGATAAGGTATACCTTATGGATCATGACAGGGTAGATATCCTTGCAAAGCCCCTTGTTGGCGGCGATATCGCAGTATCATTTATAAATCTGTCCGGCGAAGACAATACTAATAAGATAGAAATCAGCCTTGATAATATAGTAAGCGCTATTGAAGGCAAGATGGCAGATCCTGAGAGCTTCAAAGGCGCACAGTCATATAAGATCAAAGACCTCTGGACAGGCGAAGAAAATAGTCTTTCAGGAAGAATTGTTTCAGTAGATGGGATTAAAGCTCATGACAATGTGACACTTCGCGTATCACCTGTACGATAAAGGGAAAAGAATAATAGCAAGTGACTATAAATTATATTGTGAGCAAAGAGCGATGTCATAGGGCATCGCTTTTTGCTACTCGTCACATGAATAATACATTTCGTCATAAACATGACCATTAAATACGGGTTCAGATATAATGTAAATTAGTTTTTTGCGGTATTTAGAAAAACAGACTGGAGGAGTATATGAAAAAGAGAAAATTATTATTATGCTTAGCTTTGTCTGGAACATTTTTAGTTTCAGGATGTTCAAATGTTGATCTTGCCATGGAAGATAAGCAGGAAGAAGCATCTGAGGATAGTAGTCAGGAAACTGGCAATGAGGTAGAAGCTGACGAGGCAGATACAGTAGATTCTGCAGATAATTCCTCGAAAGACTCATCAGATGAAGCTAATGAAGATGATAAAGAAGGCGATGATGCAGATACTGAAGATGAAAGCTCTAATGTTGATTACAGAGTTATAGCATTTTTTGATGAAGAGCTGGATTCTATTCCTGTAAGCGTCGTTAAGACAGGAACTTTCGATGATGGAGAAGTATACTCTTACGATATAGTCTATGATGAGGACATAGAGGACTCTTTCGGAGATATGGATAGACTACACATAGGAACTTTCCTGGTCAAGGAAGATGAGATTTATCTGATCACGGATACTGAAGATGATCATGAGGAACAGGATTTTTATGATTATGGAGTATTAGTATACGCAGAAGAAGATTATAGCGATGAAATATCAGGCTATGAAATAAAACTTCATAATGACGGCTATCTTTGCAGATGCAGTTATTACGATACTACAGTTGAGACAGGCTATTATGCAGAGTTTGTTTTTAACAGTGATAAGGAGCTTACCTACTTTAAATCTGGATATGGAGCAGAAGCTGATCCTATTGAAATAACTACTAATACAGATATTGAAGATGCATTTTCAAAAGCAAAAGAGACAGATCGTTCAGAAGAAGATTTTACAGTAAGCTACAACGGCTTTGATATAGGGCCAGATACAACCTATCAGGAAATAATCGATGCATTGGGCTACCCAGAGCATTTTGAGGAAAATAATAATGGCTTTGTTTCTGCAGAAGATGGATATAGATGGGAGTTGACTTATCCTGATGCATCAGAACATGGTTATAATGCTTTTGATGTTCGCATTGTTTGCGTCAGTCCATCAAACGATCCAGAGGGGCCTGATACGTATATTGATTTTGTATACTTTACTTGTCCGACATATAGAGATGTTGCAATAGAGGATTCAATATATAGTCTGGTAGATATATATGGAGCACCTGACGAAATCAGAGAATCATCCTGCCCTGGTTTCACAGAAGTTGTTTATGAATTTGATGGAAATGAACTTGAGTTTACTATTAGGCCGGATTATACTATCAGATTTTTAAGAATACATTTTGCAAAATGATAGTTTTGAGTCTGCAATTTCAGAAAGAAGACCAGCATATGAAGAAAATTGCCATATACGGAACTTGATAGCAATGAGGAAATTGCAATAGGAGAACCTTTTTATATCTATACATTTTTGAATCATAGATTCAAAAATG